>AZIG01006297.1_pt1 | contig 14316 bp, 21 predicted proteins | sample 359071 | NCBI WGS metagenome assembly AZIG01 (sample SAMN02429714, study PRJNA222667) | marine sediment metagenome | biome: Sediment sample; isolation source: enrichment culture of sample MGS-AQ(UA) from oil contaminated terminal site... | place: Jordan: Aqaba | collected 2011-05-15 | depth 18 m m | reverse complement strand
TCACAGGTCATACGACCTGTGTTCGTGACACACAGTACTGGTTACCCTTCTTGGTCTGGTGCATTTCCGGGTCACGCTTGCCGTCCTTGTTCTTGGTCGAACTTGGCGCATTGATCAGCGTGGCATCGACGATAGTGCCTTGGCGCAACGACAAACCTCGGTCTCCCAGGTAGCCATTGATCACAGCCAGGATGCCGGCAGCCAGTTCGTGTTTCTCCAGCAAGCGGCGGAAGTTGAGGATGGTGGTTTCATCCGGAATGCGCTCCAGGCTCAGTCCGGCAAACTGGCGCAGGATGGTCGTCTCGTACAGCGCTTCCTCCATCGCCGAGTCGCTGTAGCCAAACCAGTTCTGCATCAAATGTACGCGCAGCATCGCCATCAGCGGATACGCCGGACGACCACCTTCGCCCTTCGGGTAATGCGGCCCGATCAACGGAATCAAACCCTTCCACGGCACCACCTGAACCATCTCGATCAGAAACAGCTCTTTGCGGGTCTGCTTACTCTTGCCGGCGTATTCGGCATGGGCGAAGGTCAGTTACTACATCGGAAAACTCGGCAGGTGGAGTCCAGGCATTTTGGCAAAATCGGGAAGTCTTCTTCAGGATTTCCCTAACTGGAAATAGGTAGTGCTACTGTCTTTATGTTGAGAACTCAAGAGTTCAGTCATCAGCCCTCAATTTGCAAACTTTACCCAGCAAGCCAGTGCCAGCGCAACACAGCAGGTCCAGCCCGAGAACAGCCAGCGCCAAACGCACGCTCGCGGCACGAAGCCCACGCCCCTGACAAAGGCCACACTCATCGCCACGAACATGGCCGTTGCCAGCCCGTGATCAGCTTTCCCGTCCGGGGCCGCCATCAGCGGCGGATAGAGCGTACACACGAGCATGATCGCGATCGCGATAAGCAGGCTCAGCGGGTGGAGGCGTGAGGACGCCGAGGCGTCGGCGACCCGCGTCATCATGGCTGTGCCTCGTCACGGTCACTCTGGGCACGACCGGCTTCGGTCTCGCCCCACATCGCATTCAATATGGCCAGCAGTAAGGCAAAACCGACTCCCAGCATCCAGGCGAAATACCACATGGTCCTTGCTCCTCTGAGGGCCTTAGTAGGCAGAATGTTCGTTGGCTTTGATCTGTGCCACGGTGACCTTGCCGCGCATGACGCGATAGGCCCACGAGGTGTAGATCACGATCAGCGGCATGAAAATCAACGTTGCCCAGAACATGATTGCCAGGCTTAGATGGCTGGACACGCTGTCCCACACGGTCAGGCTGGCCGCCGGCACGGTTGATGACGGCATGACGAACGGGAACATGGACACACCGGCGGTGCTGATCACCCCGACCACCGCCAGCGACGAGGCGACAAACGCGGCGAGTGTACGGCGCATCAGCAGCAAAAGCGTGGCACCGACGGCGCCGGCCATGCCCAGCGCGGGCAGCAGCCACAACGCTGGATAATGGTCATAGTTGGCCATCCAGGCCCCGGCGTCGCGTACCACGGTCTTGTTGAGAATGTCCGGCAGCCCGGCGATGTCCACTACCGAGGTAATGCGATAGCCTTCGATCGACTGCAACCACACGCCAGCAATGATGAATGTGCACAGCAGCACCAGCGCTGCGCCGACCCCGCCCTTGATGGCGCGGGCCTGGATAACGCCTTCAGTGCGGTGCGCCAGGTAGGTACTGCCTTGCAAGGTGATCATTGCACTGCTCACCACACCGGTCAGCAGTGCGAAGGGGTTCAGCAATTGCCAGAAACTCCCGGTGTACGTCGATACCAGCATGTCATTGAAGTGGAACGGTACGCCTTGCAGCAGGTTGCCGAAGGCGATCCCGAACACCAGTGGCGGCACGGCCCCGCCGACGAACAGGCCCCAATCCCAGATGCTGCGCCATTTGGCATTGTGGATCTTGCTGCGATAGTCGAAGCCCACCGGGCGGAAGAACAAGGCCCACAGGACCAGAATCATCGCCCAGTAAAACCCGCTGAACGCGGTGGCATACACCACCGGCCACGCCGCGAACAGTGCGCCGCCGGCAGTGATGAACCACACTTGGTTGCCGTCCCAGTGCGGCCCTACGGTGTTGATCGCTACGCGTCGTTCCAGGTCCGAGCGGCCTACAAAGGGCAGCAAGGTGCCGACCCCCATGTCATGACCGTCCATGATGGCGAAGCCGATCAGCAGTACGCCGACCAGTGCCCACCAGATAATTTTCAGGGTGACGTAATCAAGCATGGTGGAGTTCCTTCAGGTTGGCATCGTGAGCATAACGGCCGGTTCTGAGGCTGCCGGGCCCTTGACGGGCGAACTTGACCATCAGGAACATTTCAACCACCAGCAGCACGGTGTAGAAAGCCACGAATCCAGCCAGCGAGCCATAGAGGTTATTGATGCTCAGGGTGGAGACGCTCATGTGGGTGGGCAGTACGCCATAGATGGTCCAGGGTTGACGGCCGTATTCAGCGACGAACCAGCCCAGCTCGCAGGCAATCCAGGGCGCAGGCAGCATGCAGAGTGCCCAGCGCAGCAGCCAGCGGCGGCGTGTACAGGCCGATTGCAAGGTGCTCCAGAAGGCCACCCCGAACAGCAGGAGCATGGCAAAACCAAGGGCGACCATGATCCGGAATCCCCAGAACATCGGCGTCACGCGCGGTACGGTATCGTTCACTGCCTTGTCGATAATCGCCGGTGTGGCCTGGTTGACATCCTCGACGTACTTTTTCAGCAGCAGGCCAAAGCCCAGGTCCGTCTTGTAGGCTTCGAAGGTGTCGAACGCCGCCTTGTCGGTGCGATCGGCCCGCAGGGCTTCAAGCGCATTGACGGCAGTAATGCCACGCAGAATGCGCTCGCGGTTTTTCTCTTTGATGTCATGAATGCCCGGGATCTGCTTGCTGACCGAGCGCGTGCCGATCAAGCCCATTACCCATGGCACGTCGACTTCCCAGTTATTTCTGGACTCGGCTTCATTTATGCTGGCCAGCAAGGTTAAGCCTGCCGGTGCGGGTTTGGTTTCCCACATGGCTTCCATGGCCGCCAGCTTGGTTTGCTGCGCCTCACCCACCGTGTACCCCGACTCATCCCCAAGCACGATGACGCTGAGCACCGAGGCCAGGCCGAAAGCCGCCGCCACCCGAAAACTGCGCTTGGCGAACTCGACATCACGACGCTTGAGCAGGTACCAGCTGGAAATTGACAACACGAACATCGAACCGGTGACATAACCGGCGGACACCGTGTGCACAAACTTGGCCTGGGCCACCGGGTTGAACACCACTGCCCAGAAATCGACCATCTCCATGCGCATGGTGATGTAACTGAACTCTGAACCCACCGGGTTCTGCATCCAGCCATTGGCGATCAGAATCCACAGTGCCGACAGGTTGGTACCGATGGCCATCAGCAGCGTGACAAGCAAGTGGTGCTCTTTCTTCAGGCGATCCCAGCCAAAGAAGAACAGACCGATCATGGTCGACTCAAGGAAGAACGCCATCAGGCCTTCAATGGCCAGCGGCGCACCGAAGATATCGCCCACGTAGTGCGAGTAATACGCCCAGTTGGTACCGAACTGAAATTCCAGGGTGATACCGGTTGTCACCCCCAGGGCGAAGTTGATGCCGAACAGCTTGCCCCAAAAACGCGTCATGTCTTTCCAAATGACGTTGCCGGTCATCACATAGACGCTTTCCATGATGACCAACAGCCACACCATGCCAACCGTGAGCGGTACGAAAAGAAAGTGGTAAAGCGCAGTGGCTGCGAATTGCAGCCGAGACAAATCTACCAGGTGTTCTGAAATCACTTGCTTGCCCCTTGAGTCAAGGTGGGTACTCCGAAACGGTTGCCGATAATGTTCGGGTCGACACTGACGTGCGAATCCCGGATGAACAGCCACCACAGCACTGTCAGCACCAGTAGTTTGATCACTACTGCCGTGAGCAGATGGCGTCGAAGTCGTTTGTCGAAAATGGTCATGACTTGCCAATATGCACACGGCATGCCAAGGGGTTGTTTTACTTTTTTATCTTTTAAAAACAGTGGCTTAGCGGTGATTTCTGGCAGGTGCGGCAGGCCTTGCCGGGTGAGCACGCTGCCAACCTGCCAGGGTGGCAGCGATTGGCAGTCGTTGGCAGTCGTGGGGCGTGAGGGCGATTGATCAGGCCAAACCTTGCTCTTTCAGTCGTCTGTACAACGTGCGTTCGCTAACACCCATGTGCCTGGCCAGTTCACTGCGGGTACCTTTGAAGGTGGCCAGTATCTGCGCCAGCGAGCTGCCGTCGAAAGGCGTTGAGGCGGGGGGCTGAGGCGATATCGCCACCGATGCCTGGGGCAAATGTGTGGAGCGGATCACTCCATCGTCAGCGAACAGACTGGCTCTTTCCAGCACATTGCGTAATTCGCGGATATTGCCGGGCCAGGAGTGCCGCTGTAGTTGTGTCAGAGCCTCCGCCTCTATTGTCAGCCGGCGCTTGCCGGTACTGGCACGTTGTAGAAATGAATTCGCAAGCAAACCAATGTCTTCAACCCGGTTGCGCAAGGGGGGCAACTGAATGGGGAAGGCGCTGATGCGGTAGTACAGGTCCTGCCTGAATTCTCCGTTCTCCATCATCTTTTCAAGGGGTTTGTGGGTCGCGGCAATTAACCTGAAGTTGGCGTGAAGGGTCTCGACACTGCCGACACGGCGATAGGTGCCCGATTCGATCAGGCGCAGCAGTTTCACCTGCATGGCGAGTGGAACGTCACCAATCTCATCGAGAAACAAGGTGCCGCCCTGGGCCGTTTCAACCAGTCCGGGCTTGCGCGTGGTGGCCCCGGTGAATGCCCCTTTTTCATGGCCGAATAGTTCGCTCTCAAACAGCGTTTCGGGCAATCCCGAGCAATCGACGACGACGAAGGGCCCCGTGGCTCGATCGCTGTTTTCATGTACGGCGCGGGCGAACAGCTCTTTGCCCGTACCGGACTCGCCCAGTAGCAGTACCGGCAGCATGGATGGGGCCACCCGCTGCAGTTCCGACAGGGCAAGGTTAAAGGCCGGCGAGCGGCCAACCAGGCCTTCGTTGCTGGGGCGCGCTGAGGCGCTGCGAACCTGCGTGAGACGCTCCACATAGGCAGTGATAACACCGTGGTCGTCCAGAATCGGGCGTAGTTCGACGTCGACGTGCTCCGGGCCGCGAGGCGTGTGGTGAATGTGCAGGACACGATCCGGTCCGCGCATTTCCTGCGCTTTTTTCATCGGGCAGTTCTCGCCCGCCTGATCACAAGGAACGTCGTAGTGGTGTGAGATTTGATAGCACTTATGGCCGATAAAGGGCTTGTCAGCGCTGCCAAACTGCCGCTGATAGGCCGTGTTGGCAGCCAGGATGTTGTAGTTCGGATCAAGCACGATCATCGGCTGTGGTTCGTGCTCAAGGAACGAAACCAATGATTGCACTTGATCCGAGTGCGGGAGTAGGTGGGTCGGGGTGGGCAAGTAAGTCTTCATCGTGGCTCCTGACAGTCCATTCATCCTGTTCTGGCACTGCCACCTCTGTCAACAGGCACTGCCAATGGCAGTGAATCCAGGTGAATACAGAAAAAACAAAACCGTACTGAAAAATAAAATCAATAAAATCAAGTAGATATGACCATATCTTGGCTCCGTTTGAGTCTGGCAGGCTTATTGCTATGTCAGTCCTCAGTGTGAGCGGCTTGGTAAAAGCCCCTAAGGAGACAGGCCAATGAGTGTAAAACTTCACGTCGAAGGATTCTTCGATCCTGCTACCAATACCGTCAGTTATCTTGTGTTGGATGAGGCGACCCGCCACTGCGCGTTGATCGATAGCGTACTGGACTACGACCCTAAGTCCGGCCATACCGGCACAACCTCTGCCGACAAATTGATTGCAAGGGTGAAAGAACTCAGTGCGAGAGTCGACTGGATTCTCGAGACTCACGTCCACGCAGACCACCTGACGGCAGCACCATACCTGAAGGAGAAACTTGGCGGGAAAATAGGGATCGGCAGCCAGATTTCGACGGTGCAGGAGGTGTTCGGCACGCTGTTCAATACCGCTGGCGAGATGCCCCGTGACGGAAGTCAGTTCGATCACCTGTTCGTCAATGACGAACCGTTCACCATCGGCACGCTGCAATGCCAGGCTCTCCATACACCCGGCCATACGCCGGCCTGTATGACTTATGTGATCAGCGACGGCACCGAAACGGCCGCATTTGTTGGCGATACCTTGTTTATGCCCGACTACGGTACTGCACGCTGTGACTTTCCCGGTGGAAACGCGCGCACGCTGTTCCAGTCAATCAACAAGGTGCTGAGCCTGCCGGCCAATACGTTGCTCTATATGTGCCACGACTATCAGCCAGGGGGCCGCGAGGTGCAATTCGTCAGCACCGTTGCAGACCAACGCGCGCACAACGTTCATGTGCGTAACGGGATCAGTGAGGAGGAGTTTGTGGCGATGCGCACTAAGCGAGATGCCTCGATGGACATGCCTACTCTGATCCTGCCATCGGTTCAGGTAAACATGCGAGCCGGGCACTTTCCTGAGCCCGAATCGAACGGGACGCGTTACCTGAAAATCCCGCTCAACGTCGCCTGACGTTGCATCCCCGAACAACCGATAAGAAACATACTTATAACGGAGACCCTCATGGACATTCGTTGCCTTGTGCCTGGACTGTCTGTATCAGAGCAAATTTTTCCCGACCAATTGGCTGGACTGAAAGAAGCTGGTTTTCGCGCCATTATATGTAACCGGCCCGATGGTGAAGGCAGCGATCAGCCCTTGTTTGCCGAAATCAAACGTTCGGCCCAAGCGATCGGTATTGAGGCGCACTACCTTCCTGCTGAATCAGGCAAAGTGACCGATGAGCAAGGTATTGCCTTCGGCAAGCTCTTTGAAACGCTTCCAAAACCGGTATTGGCCTATTGCCGTTCCGGTATGCGCTCGACAACGATGTGGGCACTGTCACAAGCGGGTCGACAACCCCTGCCATACATCGTTGAGACGGCCAAAAAAGCCGGGTTCGATATGAAAGGCGTCATTCGCCGGATCGCGAATCAGGGGCGCACGCCGGTCGAACTGGCCGAGGCGCAGCATGCCGTGGTCATCATCGGAGGCGGTGCGGCAGGTATCGCGGCTGCTTCCAGTTTGCTTGCACGAGAACCTGGACTCGACGTTGCCATCATCGACCCGGCCGATGTGCACTACTACCAGCCTGGCTGGACACTTGTCGGCGGTGGTGTCTTCGATGCGCCACAAACTGCCCGCACGATGGCCTCGACCATCCCTCGCGGTGTGCATTGGATCAAGTCGGCGGTCGCCGCTTTCGAACCCGAGAGAAATGCCGTCGTTCTTGAAGGGTGCAGGGTCGTCAAATACGAGCAACTGATCGTGTGCCCTGGCCTCAAGCTCAATTGGCATGCAATCGAAGGTTTGTCGGACACCCTTGGCCGCAACGGCGTGACTTCAAACTACCTGTATCAGCTTGCCCCCTATACGTGGGAACTGGTGCAGCAACTGCGGGGTGGCCGAGGCATTTTCACGCAACCGCCCATGCCGATCAAATGTGCCGGGGCTCCGCAAAAAGCCATGTACCTCTCTGCTGATCACTGGAAACGTACCGGTGTATTGGACAAAGTCGAGATCGAGTTTTGCAGCGCCGGCGCGGTGCTGTTCGGCGTTCCCGACTACGTGCCCGCACTGATGGAATACATCAAGGCCTATGGTATCGACCTGAATTTCGGCAACACCCTCACCAGCGTGAATGGGCCTGCGCGGACTGCGACGTTCAACTGCGTCAACCCGGATGGCAGCGCCCATCTTGTTACTCGAGACTTCGATCTGCTTCATGTAGTGCCACCGCAGATTGCGCCGGATTTCGTTCGGGTCAGCCCTCTAGCTGACGCAGCTGGTTGGATTGATGTCGACCCCGCCACTCTGCGCCATAAAACCTGGGTAAATATTCACGCGCTGGGAGACGCCGCCAACTCCAGCAACGCAAAAACCGCTGCAGCAGCCCGCAAGCAGGCGCCAGTCGTTGCCCACAATGTGTTGGCTGCAATGGGCAAAGCGAAAGGTGGCGCCCATTACGACGGTTATGGCTCCTGCCCGCTGACGGTTGAGCGCGGCAAGATCGTATTGGCTGAGTTCACCTATGGTGGAAAGGTCGCTCCCAGCTTCCCGTCCTGGCTGATTGACGGTACCCGGCCAACGAGGCTGGCGTGGCTGCTCAAGGAGCGACTTCTTCCTCCCCTGTACTGGAAGGGAATGCTCAAGGGCCGTGAGTGGATGGCGAAACCCGAGTTGGCTGACCTGTGAATCAGATCTGAAAGCAAGGAGACTGAGATGATCATCGTCTTACTGCTCGGGCTTACTGTTGGCGTTATTCTGGCGCTGACCGGCGCTGGCGGAGGAATACTGGCTGTTCCATTGCTGGTGTTTGGAGTGGGGTTGAGCATGGCGGAGGCTGGGCCAATTGGTTTACTGGCTGTCGGTTTAGCCGCGACCCTGGGTGCCGTGATGGGACTCAAAAATGGCACCGTCCGCTATAAAGCGGCGCTTTTAATTGCAGGTGCGGGGATCGTCTGTTCTCCACTTGGTCTCTGGCTGGCGCAGCGCACGCCTAACCGTCCGTTGACGATCATGTTTGCCATCGTGCTGATGTACGTTGCGTTCCGGGTCTATCAACGATCGCTCGCATGCTCCTCGGAGTCGAAGCCCCCCGTCACATCCAAACCACCGCCTTGTCAGTTGGACGTGAACCGAGGAAAGCTTAACTGGACGAGGCCTTGTGCATGGGCTCTCACCGTTTCCGGCATTGTCGCGGGTGGGCTCTCTGGCTTGCTCGGCGTGGGCGGCGGCTTTGTGATGGTGCCGGCGCTCCAGCGATACACCAATTTGACAGCACAGTCAGTGCTTGCAACGTCTCTAGCCGTTATTGCGCTGGTTTCAATTTCCGGCGTTGCTGCAAGCTCGGCAACTGGGCATTTGCAGTGGGCAGTTGCCATCCCATTTTCCATTGGAGCATTAGCCGGCATGATCTGCGGGCGCTTGGTCGCTGCCAAGCTGTCGGGGCCAAACTTACAAAAAGGGTTTGCCATCGTATCTGCAGTGGTTGCGGTGGCCTTGCTGGTAAAAGCTATTCGGTAGATCAAGTGGGCAGACGACTTACCCGCCTGTGCCGGCTGTCCTGAACGCCTTCAGCTAATCCATGATTGCCAGATCCGGCTGCGATGGTGCTTCTGCTGGTATTTATCTTGGCCGCCCCGTTGATCCGCTTCCTGATCCGCTGCTGCGGAGCTGGATTGAACCTGGCGTCAAATGTACGAAGGATTGGACTCATGAACGATAGCGCTCGTGTGAATTTGCGTTTGGAGCAACAACATGACTTTCGCTGCATGCTGCATTTCGAAGAAGGAGCGCCGACTCTGATCGTGGATGAGCCACCACCACTGGGTGAGGCTGTTGGCCCCAGCACGGTAGAACTGCTGCTCGGTGCGGTAGCCAACTGCTTGACTAATAGTCTGTTGTTCGCGCTGCGTAAGTACAAGCAGGATACCAAGCCGCTTTCTTGCAAGGCCAGTGCTGAGATCGGACGCAATGCTGAAAACCGCCTACGTGTACTCCATATAGACATCGAACTGCAGTTAGGCAAATCAGCTGCCAAGCGGCAGCACTTGCCGCGCATCCTTGGCCAATTCGAAAGCTTTTGCACCGTTACACAGAGCGTTGCCCAAGGCATCCCAGTCCAATTACGAGTCACAGACTCTGAAGCGCTTGTACTAAAACGCAATCTGTATGCTCCCACTGACCGCTTTGGCTAACTCGGATCGCTTGAGATTGCTGTACCTATTATCCCAAGGTGAACGCAATGGCAGCGATCTGGAGTCAATGCTGGGGATACAACAACCGACTCTCTCTCAACACTTGACGGTGCTGCGCCGCGAGGAACTGGTGAAGACCCGCCGTGAAGGAAGGCAGGTGTTCAATCGCATCAGCACTCCCGCAGCATTGGCAGTCATCCAAACCCTGTACGATCAATTTTGCGCCGGAGAAGCCCCATGAATGTCGACTGGCTCAACTTTACTCCTTGGTCATCCCTTGCAGGCGGCGTATTGATTGGCTTGGCTGCAAGTCTATTCGTCGTCGCCAACGGGCGTATCGCAGGCATCAGCGGTCTGATTGGCAGTCTTTTACAGCGTGGGAGCGAGGGAGTTAGTGAGAAAGCACTTTTTCTCGTGGGCCTTCTTATCTCGCCGCTTGTATGGGGCTTGTTCGCCACGCGGCCGCAGATTGAGTTCCAAAGTGGCTGGTTCGGACTAATCGTCGCCGGTGTATTGGTTGGCATCGGCACACGATACGGTTCGGGTTGCACCAGTGGCCATGGAGTGTGCGGCATATCGCGCCTTTCGCCACGATCAATGGTCGCCACTATTTGTTTCATGTTCAGCGGTTTCGCCACAGTGTTTATCTTGCGTCATTTTCTGGGAATTTGGACATGATCAAACTGACTGCATTCATTGCTGGCCTGCTGTTCGGCTTGGGTCTGCTTCTGGCAGGGATGGCAAACCCTAGCAAAGTACTCGCTTTTCTGGATTTAACTGGTGCTTGGGATCCTTCCTTGGCGTTGGTCATGGCCGGGGCAATTGGCATATCGATTCGCCCGCTAACTTGGGCGCGACAACAATCCAGTTCGCTACTGGGAAGGCCAATGCAACTACCGATCAGACGTGAGTTAGATCCGCGCTTGATTGGTGGGAGTCTGTTGTTCGGCATCGGCTGGGGAATAGCGGGCATCTGTCCTGGCCCCGCAGTGGCAATTCTGCTGACAGGAAGCTGGCAAGTGATCGTCTTCATGTTAGCTATGCTGGCCGGCATGTTGTTATTTACTGCATTGGAGATCAAGCGCAGCTATTGATCGGGATATCGCCATGAAAGCGAATATTGAAACCCATGTTTGCTAATCGCAAAAGTTCCATCGACCAAACTACGAGAAAATTGATATGCGGATAGTAGCGATTTTTCTGAGCGGGGCATTGAGTGTTGCAGCCTATGCTGACGACCTCGAAAAGCTGTCTGCTGAAGGGGCCTCTCTTATTCCCCCCTTCCAGCAGCATCTTATGGTCACCGTGAAAGCAGCCATGCAAGCAGGCGGACCAGTTAATGCCGTTGAGGCTTGCCAGTTACTCGCACCGCAAATTGCTGATCAACACAGTCAAACACCATGGGTTGTGGGTCGTACAGCATTAAAGGTTCGAAATCCGGATAATGTACCAGATGCTTGGGAAAAGCAGGTTCTTGAGGATTTTGCTAAGCGCGCTGCGGCTGGTGAAGCATTATCAGGTTTAGCGCATTCGGAAATCGTAAAGGGTGAATTCCGAATGATGAAGGCTATCCCCACAAGTGAGGCGTGTTTAGGATGCCATGGTAAGGAGATAAAACCGGAACTAGCTGCGGTAATAGATCAACGCTACCCGCAGGATAAAGCACGCGGTTTTGCTCCAGGAGAGCTGCGCGGTGCGTTTACTCTACGCCGAATCATAGAGACAGCAAATGATTGATTCAGGAACCCTCGCCTATTCAATACACCAAGCAGGAAGGCGACAGTGAAAAGTGCCCATGACCTAGTGACCGAAGCCAAGAGCCGCATCCAAGAAGTCGACCTCGACGCCGCTGACGCCGCGATCCGCGACGCCGACGTGCTGCTCGACGTGCGCGAGTCCGACGAATTCCACGCAGGCCACATTCCCAGCGCGGTGAATATTCCCCGCGGTCTACTGGAGTTCAAGCTCAGCACCACTCCGGAGCTCTCGGCTCGAGATCTGAAGATTGTGCTGTACTGTAAGACGAGCGGCCGTGCAGCTCTGGCTGCCTGTGCCCTGCACGATATGGGCTACCTGCAGGTGCAGTCGATTGAGGGTGACTTCGATGCCTGGAGCGTAGCCGGCAAGACGGTAGTCACGCCGAGTCTGCCGACCTTCGACTGAGAGGAGGAAGTGAATGAAACTTCTGTTGCTCTTTGCGGCGCTGGGCTCGCTCGCCCTCACTGCGCAGGCCGACGATATCGGCGTCACCGCCCAAGAGGTACATGCCCGGGTCAAGCAAGCTGACGCCAAGCTGCTATTCGTCGACGTCCGCGACCCAGTTGAGATTATGTTCGTCGGCTTCACCGATGCTGTGCACGTCAACGTGCCCTATTTGCTGGTCGATCGCAGCACCTGGGATGACCAGCACGGCACTTATAGGATCGCGCAGAACCCGCACTTCATTGCTGAAATTCGTGCCGAGTTGAAAAAGCGCGGCCTCGATGACAAGGCCGATATCGTCACTATGTGCCGCTCCGGCAGCGAGCGGGGCGAGCCGAGCGCCGTCTTCCTGCGCGCAAACGGCTTCCCCAACGCGCGCTTCGTGATCAATGGTTTCCAGGGTTCGGCGATCAAGGAAGGCCCGCAGGCGGGCATGCGCCTGCAGAGCGGCTGGCAGAACTCCGGACTGCCATGGAGCCCGAAGATGAACCCGGAAAAGATGTACCGCCCGTAGGGTCGGTCCCCGACAACCCCATCACGCAAAGAGGTAACCCATTATGCAAAAGAACGTTGGCGGCATCGACAAGATCGCTCGCATCGTGGTTGGCATCGCCCTTATCGTCTGGGCCATTGCCGGTGGCCCGGTCTGGGCCTGGATCGGCGTACTGCCGCTGGCCACCGGCTTGCTCGGCTGGTGCCCGGCCTACACCCTGCTGGGCATCAAGACCTGCCAGATGAAGAAGTGACCATCCTGCCGATAGGAAGTCTCCGGTTTTCTCCGTACAAGTACTTGTTAGGTCCACTCTAAGTCACATACCCCACTGGGTATAAGAGGAATCAACAGGAGTAGTGCCATGAACGCCCATGTCGAAGCCTTCTTCGATCCTGCCACATTCACCTACAGCTACGTGGTGAGAGATCCGCAAAGCGGCCAATGCGCGCTTGTCGACTCCGTACTGGACTACGATCCCGTCGCCGGGTGCACCTCGCACCACAGCGCCGACCACCTAATCGCCCATGTGCGCGAAAAGGGCCTGAACGTGCAGTGGATCATCGAGACCCACGTCCATGCCGATCACCTCAGTGCTGGACACTACCTCAAAGAGCAACTCAGCGGCACCCTGATCATCGGCGACCACATCACCGTGTTATAGAGCACCTTCGGCAAGCTGTTCAACGCCGAGCCGGAATTCGCCACCGACGGCCGCCAGTTCGACCACCTGTTCCACGACGGCGAAACCTTCCGGATCGGCAACGTCGAGGCCCGCGCTATCCACACCCCTGGTCACACCCCGGCCTGCATGACTTACCTGGTCGGCGACGCAGCCTTCGTCGGCGACACCCTGTTCATGCCCGACTACGGCACTGCCCGCTGCGACTTCCCCGGCGGCGACGCCCATGCCATGTACCGCTCGATCCACGACAAGCTATTCGCCCTGCCGGACGAGACCCGCGTGTTCATGTGCCACGACTACAAAGCGCCAGGCCGTGAGGAATACCTGTACGAAACGACCATCGGCGCCGAACGTAGCGGCAACGTGCATATTCATGAGGGCATCAATGAGGACCAGTTCGTCGTCATGCGCCAGGCTCGCGACGCCACCTTGGGCATGCCGACCCTGATCCTGCCCTCGGTGCAAATCAACATGCGCGCCGGAGAGTTGCCTCCGGCCGAGGCCAACGGCAGCCGCTATCTGAAGATTCCGCTCGACGTGCTCTGAGGTAACGCCGGCGAATGCTCCGCCGAAATACCCATCCGCAAGACGACATCGAGGAATGAACCATGGAAAACGCACCGCAAATGAGCTTCCCGCGTCTTAACGAACCGGCTCCGGCCTTCACCGCCCGCACCACCTCCGGTGATCGCTCACTAGAGGACTACCGTGGCAAGTGGCTGATCCTGTTCTCCCACCCGGCCGACTTCACTCCGGTGTGTACCACTGAGTTCATCGGCTTCGCCCAGGCAGCGCCGAAGTTCGCCGCGATGAACTGCGATCTGCTCGGCCTGTCCATCGACAGCCTGTTCTCCCACCTGGCCTGGATGCGCAATATCAAGGTGAAGTTCGGCGTCGATATCCCTTTCCCGATCATCGAGGACATCTCGATGAAGGTGGCCAGTTCCTACGGCATGTTCCACCCGGGCGCCGCCGATACCCAGGCCGTGCGGGCAACCTTCTTCATCGACCCCACGGTATCCTGCGCGCCATGATCTACTACCCGATTAGCAACGGCCGCAGCGTCGACGAGTTCGTCCGTCTTCTGGAAGCCCTACAGGCCTCCGATACTC
>AZIG01007368.1_pt1 | contig 14583 bp, 14 predicted proteins | sample 359071 | NCBI WGS metagenome assembly AZIG01 (sample SAMN02429714, study PRJNA222667) | marine sediment metagenome | biome: Sediment sample; isolation source: enrichment culture of sample MGS-AQ(UA) from oil contaminated terminal site... | place: Jordan: Aqaba | collected 2011-05-15 | depth 18 m m | reverse complement strand
TGCTGGCCCGCGACTGGATCGACCTGACCCCGCTGGACGCCGGTCTGGATGCCATTCGCAGCCAGCAGCGCGCCCACAACCAGCTGGCCGAGCGCCTGCGCGAGCAGGACAGCGAAGGCGCCAGCCTGCTGCAGCGTGTCGACCGGCTGGTGCAGGAGCGCACCAGCGCGCTGAACACGCTGGATCGTCAGGTCAGCCAGGTTCGCCACCAGATCAGCACCCTGCAGAGCAGCCGCGTGACATATCCCGCGTATGTCGAGGAAGCGCTGCTGGCGATCCGCAAGCAATGCCCGCATGCTGACCCGCGCGTACTCTGTGACCATGTTGAGGTGCTGGATCCGGATTGGCAGATGGCCATCGAGGGCTACATTGGCGGCAGCCGCTACGCCATTCTGGTCGAGCCCGACTATGAGGCCGAAGCGATCCGCATCGTGCGCCAGATGAACAGCCGTGAACGCAACCGGGCGCGGGTCATTCAGGGCAGCAAGGCCAGGCAGGACGCCGAACGCATCAGCCTACCAAACGACTCGATCCTGCAGGTTATGCGCTTCAGCCACCGCGTTGCCGAGTACTACCTGCAGGCGTCCTACGCCACCGTGGCACGAGTGGAAGACGCCGGTGCCCTGCGCCAGACCCGCCGCGGCATCACCCGCGACGGCATGGGCTCGGGCAACTACGCGCTGTTCCGCTGCGATATCGACGACAGCCAGCTGGTATTCGGCGCCGCCGCCCGCGAACGCAACCTGCGCGCGCAGGAGCAGCGCCTGCACGATCTGGATCTGCAGCAGCATCAACTGCGCCGCGAACTGGAAGCCCTGCGCGAACTGGCCCGTCAGCTAGGTCAGATCGCGCCGCTCGACTACGCCGCCCGCGCCAGCGAGCTGCTCGACAGCCAGCGCCAGCTACGCGAAGTCGAACAGCAACTGGAAGCGCTTGATCTGGGCGCGCACCACAATCTGGAATCCGAACAACAGCGCGTGACCCTGCGCCACCGCGAGCTGGAACTGCACGGCAAGGAACTGGACGTCCAACTCGGCCGTCTGCAGGAGAAGCAGGTCAGCATCGGCCAGCGCATTACCCACTTCGCCGACCAGAGTGATGCCCTGCTCGACGCCCGCGACAAGGCCGAGCAGTACCTGCTGGATGCTGCCGCCCAAGTGCCGGGGCTCGACCCGCAGGCGCGGCTGGAGCAGCTCGACACCATGCTCGAGCAGCGTGGCGGCCAGTTCGACTTCATCGCCGACGCCCAGGCGCTGACCAGCAGCCTACACCGTCAGGTCGCCGACCTGCAGCGCGCCATCGAACACTACAACGAGCAGGCCCAGCCCGCCGATCAGGTACTCGCCGACACCCCGGCGGAGCTGCACAGTCTGGCCTTCTTCCGCCACGTCGGCGCGCTGCATCAACAGCTCGACAACCTGCACAACCGCCTGCGCAACAACGTGCTGCTGGCCAAGCAGGAACAGCTCGCCAGCCTGCGCGACAGCTTCAACACCACCTTTGTCAGCGACCTGTGTCACGAGATTCATCAGGCCATCAACGACGGCCGTCGCACGCTGGAGCAACTTAACAAGGAGCTGGAGCACCACCGCTTCGGCGCCGACCGCGAACGCTTCCAGTTCGACTGGGACTGGCTGCCCGAGTACAAGGCCTACTGGGAATTCTTCCGCGAACTGATTCAGATGCCGAACCTGGGCGACGGCACCAGTCTGTTCGACGATGCCCTGTCCGAGCGCTCGGCCGCAGTGCGCGATCAACTGCTGGCGTTGCTGCTCGATGGCGACGAACAGCAGGCCCTGCGCGAGCTGGAGCGCATCAGCGACTACCGCCGCTACCGCCGCTACGACATCCTCAAGCACCCGGAAGGCAAGTCACCGATCCGCCTGAGCGAATACGGCACCGGCTCCGGTGGCCAGCTGGAAACCCCGGCCTACATCATCCGCGCCGCCGCAGTGACCAGCGCCTTCCGCTTCAACGAGGGCGACAGCCACCTGCGCATGGTGATCGTCGACGAAGCCTTTATGCACATGGATGAAATCCGCTCGCGTGAAGTCATCGCCTACCTCACCGAAACCCTCGGCCTGCAGCTGATCTTCATCATGCCGACCAGCAAGGCCGGCCCCTTCCTGGAGCTGGTCAGCAACCAGTTCGTGTTCAGCAAGGTGCCCAGCAGCCAGCCGGTCGGCGAGCTGAATACCCGCGTACTGCTCGACCGCCAGCAGCTCAACCGCGAGCGCGTGGCCGAGCTGTGGGCCCAGCACCGCCGGGTGATCCGCCAGCAGGGCGCGCTGGAGTTTATGGAAGACGTGATCTGACCTGACGCATTGCGTTGTCGGCACCGTCGGCAACGCAATGCACCGGCAGATGCCAAACGCCGCACATTCATCCGAATAGTCGATTGTCCGACCCGCCATCGCCCCGCAGGATCAGCGCAGGAACACCTGCAGCCAAAGGGAAACGGCATGTCCGGCAAACCCGCCGCCCGCCTCGGCGACCCCACACAATGCCCGCAGACCGGCCATGGCAGCCAGCGCCTCGCCAGCGGCGCCACGGATGTACTGTTTAACGGCAAGCCCGCAGCCCGCTTGGGTGACACCAGCAGCTGCGGCAGCCCGCTCACCAGCCAACTCACCAGCAACGTCCTGATCAACGGCCGCCCTGCCGCCGTGCTTGGCAGCGTTGGCGCGCATGGCGACCGCATCACCGCCGGCTCACCGACAATCTTGATTGGCAACCAGCCCGGCAGCGCCGAAAACCGCGCGACTCAAGCCCTGATCATCACCGGCCTGGTACGCGCCCTGCAGGCCCTGTTCGACGTTCCGGTAAAACCCGGCGTCAGCAACGCCGTGCCGCTGGAGCGCGAGGAAGAAGAGGAGGAAGAAGAAACCGACCTGCCGCAGAAACAGCGCATCACCCTGCGTGTCGGCATGTTCTTCGACGGCACCCTCAACAACCTGCCCAACGCCTCCCTCACCGCCCAATGCCGCCGCGAAGACCTCGCCCAACTCGGCCCCGATGGCCTTGAAGCCATCACCCGCTTCTGCGAATCCCACGGCTATAACGACAGCGACGGTGACGCCTTCTTCGACGAAAGACCGGACAACAGTTACGGGAATGAGTTGAGTAATGTGGCGTTGTTGTTCCGGCTTTATCGGGACCAATCGACCGTTCCCCTCGCTGCCGACGCCAGAGAAGCTAGTGTTGCGGTTTATGTCGAGGGCTCCGGCAGCAAGGCCGGTGAGGAAGATGCAACCATGGGCATGGCGTTCGGGCAGGGAGAAACAGGAGTAGTCGAGCGAGTAACAGGTAGTTCAGGTGCGATTTTGAACCAGATGCGGTTATTGCTAGCTACCAACCAGAACCTTCTGATCGACCGAGTTGAGTTCGATCTATTTGGCTTTAGCCGAGGTGCAGCCGCCGCTCGTCACTTCGCCAATGAGGTCGTTAAAGGCAGCAAAGGCATCCTAGGGAAAGGCATTAACGCTCTATCCCCTGGTCTCGCCCCAGAGTTCAGCTGGGACTTCAGCACTCAGATCAATTTTATCGGACTGTTCGACACTGTCGCCGCTATCGGGGCGCCCTCTCAAGGGCACCTGAACGTCGGAGACGATTACAACCCGGGCGTTAATCTACACCTGGCTAGAAATTGTGCACGCAAAGTATTTCACCTAACGGCTGCCGACGAACATCGCCACAACTTCAGCTTGAATGAAGTCATTGACGCACACGAACAAGTCGCGCTACCCGGTGTGCATTCAAACCTAGGCGGTGGCTACCCAGCCCTCAGCTACGAAAGGCTGGTTATTGGCGAGCCACGCCTCTATCGTGCCGGCCATTATCCGATCGACGGTGCAGCCCGGCAGCAACTTCTCCGCTCGTACGCCTGGCGAGCCCGAGAGCGGGAAGAGGACATATTTAAAGCTCGGGGGCTACCGGGTAACGGCAAATTCATAAAACGCGAAACACCCGTTGATAGCTCACCAAACGCAGACATTCAGCTAACGCTATCAATCGAGCGCACTGTTCGCGGAGAGCTATCCCGAATCCCGTTGCGTCTGATGCACTTGAAGGCGATTGAACATGACGTTCCTTTTGACCCCATGAACTCCAGTGCTGCGGAGTACAGCATTCCCTCGGACCTGGAAACCATTGCAAACAAGCTTATATGCGCAGCTCAAGGCCAACAGTCCCCAGTACTGACTGAAAGCGAATACCGCTTTCTCCATGCTCGCTATATCCACTGCTCGGCGAACTGGGTCCCAGTCAAAGGCTTTCTCGCCAACAAACCACGCAACAAATTCCGTCGAGCAGTCTATCCAGACACAGCTCCGAGCGAACCTGCCAAATGATATGGCGCAGCACTTTAATCATGTTGCTGGCAGCAATCGCAGCTTGCAGCCAGCAGCCAGCCAGCGAATACATGCCCGCACCTGTCAGCCTCCCTTTTGAGCGCTGGTATGTAGGCATGTTCGCCCCTGACTACATGGAAGTATGGGTAGAGCAGATTGACGTTACGGACAGACAGGGTTTTACCTACTACAACGTCCATGGTGGAGTGGCTGCGATCAATACACCGCCCGAAAACCGAGGGGACCCGAGTGGCTGGCCAGAACGCATCGGCGCTGGCAAGACCATGCCAATGATCAATATCGATCTACCCGCCGAAGTTTCGGTTAAATGGCAGTCCCTGGCAGAACCACAAGCCTATGAAGTAGAGATTGCCATCCCTGAGTGGGTAAGAACCGAAATGCTCACAGATCGACAGGCATTTTGTGTATTCGACGGTAAAAACGTGCGACAACACCGCGACATTATTTCAATTGGCCTAGCTCCCGGCGGTGTTGCCAAAGCATGGCTGATTGGCCCATGCCTGCCCGCCGTGGAGATTACCCGAGCCCAAGGCAAAGTCAGAGAGTCAGGCCCCTACAACGGCGAATCCAACGGCGAGTTCTACCGCCCACCCAGCCCCAATGCCCAGCACTATATCGACACCCACGGCATCCCGTTCGGCAGTTGGTAACCGCTGGGGTCAGCCCTTCTTGCCCGGACGCTGATCCTTGACCAGCAGCAGGTTGTTTTCCCGTCGCAGGGTGAACAGGCCAATACCTTCTACCAGCCCACTGAACTTGCTGTAGCCATAATTGCGCGGGTCAAACTCCGGCATCTGCTTGGCCAGCTGACTGCCCACCGGGCCGAGATTGGCCCAGCCGTCATCGTCCGACGCGGCTTCGATGGCCTGACGCAGCAGGCTGCACAGCTTGGTGTCCTGCCGCAGCTCCTGAGCAGAGCGGCGCTGAATGACCGTTTCGGCATTTTCCGGATGCTGGGTAAAGATTTCGGTGTAGATAAAGCGGTCGCAGGCAGCAACAAAAGGCTTGGGCGTTTTCTGCTCACCAAAGCCATACACCACCTTGCCCGACTCACGCAGCCGCGCGGCCAGACGGGTGAAATCACTGTCGCTGGAAACTATGCAGAAACCGCCAAGGTCTGCCGAATACAGCAAGTCCATGGCGTCGATAATCATCGCGCTGTCGGTCGCGTTCTTGCCGGAGGTGTAGGCAAACTGCTGAATCGGCTGAATCGAGTGCTCCAGCAGCGACGCTTTCCACTTGCCCAGACTCGGCGTAGTCCAGTCGCCATAAATACGCTTGACGCTCGCCACACCCAACTTGGCGACCTCGGCCAGCAGCCCTTCAACAATCGCCGGATTGGCGTTGTCGGCATCAATCAAAACGGCCAACCGTGTCGGCTCCATCTGTGCTGCCATAGCCTCACTCTCCTGTGCAGGTAGCGATCATCTTGGCAGGCAATGGGGCTGGCTAACAACCCCGTCTAGAAACGCACCAACCCGCACAACTGCTCTACCCCGCCAATAATCGCCGGCGTCGGGCGGACCAGCAGGTCACTGTCGAGTACATGGAGGCGGTTGTGCTGCACGGCGGCCAGTTTGGGGAAGCGGCGCCAGTCGTCCAGCCAAGCTTCTGCAGTAACGCCCTGATCCGCGAGCGCGATGATGATGTCGGGGTTGGCGGCCAGCACGCCTTCGCGGCCCACTTGCGGAGCGAGGCCGGCAAGATCGGCGAAGACGTTGTCAGCGCCGCACAGACTGAGTGCATCGGACAGCAACTGATCGCCAGCGGCCGTATAGAGCGGGTTGTCCCAGAGCTGCAGGAAGACCTTGGGCCGGGTTAACGATGGCGACGCACGGAGTTGCTCGAGCTGGGCGCGGAAGTCGGCCTCCAGCGCCTGCGCTTCGGCTGGCTGGTCGAGCAGCTCACCGAGCTGAAGGGTCATGCTGGCGATATCGTCAAGCCGTTGCGGGTCAAACTGTTCGACGCGAATACCCCAGCCGCGCAGGCGCTCCAGCAGGTCGGGGGGATTGCCGGAGGTCCAGGCGAGGATCAGATCAGGCTGGACGGACACGATCCGTTCGGCAGAGAGGGTCTGATAGCTGCCGACGGTTTGCCGATCGCTCAGTTCGGCGGGCAGTTGACCGTCGTCCAGAACACCGACCAGCCGGGCACCAGCGCCCAGCTGAAGGGCCATGTCGGTCAGAAAGGGAGCCAGGCTGACGATGCGTTCGGCAGCCTGAACAGGAAGTGTGCTGAGGGTCAGCGCCAGCAGCAGCGCCAGCAGCTGACGCACTCAGTTGACCCAGGCAGCCGGCGGACGGTACAGCAGCATGGCGCCGAGGCTGACGATCACCAGCAGCACCAGCGGGATGGCTTCACCCACGCAGAAGTAATGCACCAGTGCGATCAGCGCCGGCAGCGCGGCGGCGGCCAGCCCCAGACTCTGATTACGGTGCAATACGGCCCATGCACTGGCCGCTTCTGCGCTGTCACCCAGGCCTTCGGCGCGAATCAGCGCGCGCTTGTACAGCCGGAAGCGCCATAGGGTCAGCATCAGGCTGGCCATACCGACGGTGAACAGCGGCACCGCGGCCTGATCGAACAGGCCGGTCCAGTCACCCAGCACGACCACCAGCAGGATCGGCAACAGCAGGACAGTCAGGCTGAGCATGCGCCAGACGCTGCGCAATGCACGCCAGTGGGGTTTGGGATCAAAGGTCATCGGACTCAGCCTCGGCTTCGGCCTGGTGCAGCTGGCCCAGCATGTGGCCCAGCTTGCCGGCCTTGGTTTCCAGATACTTGGTGTTGTGCGGGTTCTTGCCGAATTGCAGGGGCAGACGCTCGGCTACCAGCACGCCGAAGCCTTGCATGGCCTTTACCTTGCGCGGGTTGTTGGTCAGCAGCTTGAGGCTCTTGATGCCCAGATGATCGAGCATCGGTTTGCAGATGCCGTAATCGCGCTGGTCGGCGCCAAAGCCGAGCAGTTCGTTGGCTTCTACGGTATCGGCACCGCCGTCCTGCAGATGATAGGCGCGGATCTTGTTCATGAGGCCAATGCCGCGACCTTCCTGACGCAGGTACAGCAGTGCGCCGCGGCCTTCCTCAGCGATGGCCTTGAGCGCGGCTTCGAGCTGAAAGCCGCAGTCGCAACGCAGGCTGAACAGGGCATCGCCGGTCAGACATTCGGAGTGCAGACGGCCTAGTACGGGCGCGCCATCGGACACATCGCCCATCGTCAGCACCACATGCTCCTTGCCGGTCGCTTCTTCCAGGAAGCCGTGCATAGTGAATGTGCCCCACTTGGTGGGCAGCTGGGATGACGCAATAAAGGTGACTGTCACGCCGGTCTCCTGTACGACCTTTGCAAAAAAGGGGCGCTTATATTAGCAGGTGACGGACGCTCGGGCGATCTGCAAGACGCCTGGATAGGTCTGCTGAATGCGCAGGCCTGTGGTGCAGAGGGTCAGTACTTGCGCTCGAGCAGCAGCAGGTTGTCCTGTTCGTCCATCCGCACCCGGCTAAGCCAGCTCATGCCGAGCAGCACTTCGAGCGGAAAACGGCCTTCCAGCACCAGCGCCTGCACGTTGGACAGCTCGATGTCGCCAACCTTTACCCGCGCCAGCGTCACCTGGTAACCATCCACGGCACTGGAAGCTGTGGCGGCGCGAACCGGTGTGCCGCTGAGCGCGTAATCGATACCGAGACGACGCGCCTGCACCGAACTCATCGAGACACTGGTTGCGCCGGTATCGACCATAAAACTGACGGTCTGACCATTGATTGAACCGGTAACCCGGAAATGACCGCCTTCGCCGCGCGGAATACTGACCTGCTGGCGCTCAGACTGGGCAAAGCCTTCGGTGTATTCACGCTGCAGACCAAACTGGCGAGTCTGGCCGTCCACTCTCAGGGTTGCCGTCTGGCTGTCGGCAGCGATCAGCTCGACCCCGTTCACTGGCGGCTTGCCGACCCTCAGCATGTGGCGCTGGCCATCGATATTGACCACCGCGGCGTTGGCAAACAACCCGACCACCCGCACATCGGTAGCCGCCGAAACCAGCGAGGCCGCCGTCAGCCCGGCGCCGAGCAGCAGAGCAGAGAGAGAAGCGATACGAGCCATGCGGTGTTTCCCTTGCGCGATGACGGACGAGGCTTACACCATAGCCAACAGGGTCTCGGCCAGCAACAGCACCAGCAGCGCCATGAACCCGGCGATAATGTCATCCAGCATGATGCCGAAGCCGCCGCCAACCTGACGATCAACCCAGCGGATTGGCCAGGGCTTCCAGATATCGAACAGCCGGAACAGGGCGAAGCCGGCCAGCAACCAGGGCCAGCCGGTCGGTGCCAGCCAGAGCGCAATCCACAGTCCGACGAATTCGTCCCAGACGATGCCACCGTGATCGTGCACGCCCAGATCCGCAGCGGTGCGGTGACACAGCCAGATGCCGAGCAGGGTCGACAGCACGATCACCAGGCCGTAGCCGGCAACCGGCAGTTGCTGCCAGACCAGCACAAAGGGCAGCGCCGCCAGCGTGCCCCAGGTCCCCGGCGCCGGGCGGATCGCACCGCTGCCAAAGCCAAAGGCCAGAAAGTGGATCGGGTTGCGCCATACCGAGGCTGGCGTCGTTTCGTGCGCGTCAGTCATCCGTGCTCCTGAAATGTTGATAGCCGCCCGGGCCATCGATGGGTTTCGGCCCCAGCCCGAGGTCCAGCTGAACCCCCTGCCCGCCCTGTACCTCGCCAATAACGCAGACCGCATGACCCGCCGCACGCCAGCGCTCCAGCTGCGACCGGGCGGCACGCGGCAGGGTAAACAGCAGCACGTAGTCGTCGCCACCACGCAGCATCCAGTCGAGCTGCTGACGCTCGGACCAGCTGCGCAGGGCGTCGGACATCGGCAGTTGCGGACCGTTGATCAGCAAACGCACACCACTGGCACTGGCGATATGCCCGGCATCGGCCAGCAGGCCATCGGAGATATCCAGACCGGCAGAAGCGACCCCGCGCAGCAACTGCCCCAACGCAAGCTGCGGCAGAGGCCGCCAGAACCGGCGATGCAAGTAATCCTGGGCTGCCATCGGCAAGCCCGCGGGCAGCGGCTTGCCAAGCACAACCTCCAGCCCGGCAGCGCCATCACCCAGACTGCCGCCGACGCAGAGCAAGTCACCGGGACGAGCGCCGGAGCGGGTCAGCGCCTGCCCGGCAGGCACCTGACCGATCACGGTGACGCCAATATTGAGCGGGCCACGGGTGGTGTCGCCACCAATCAGGTTGATCCCCGCGTCACGTGCGGCGTCGGCCAGACCACTGGAAAACGCCTGCAGCCAGCCGGGCGTTGCCTGCGGCAGGCTCAGCGCGAGGGGAAACCCAAGGGGGGATGCGGCCATCGCCGCCAGGTCACTGACCGCTACCGCCAGGGCGCGATAGCCCAGTTCGGCGGCGGGACAGTCTTTGGGGAAATGCACACCCTCAACCAGGGTGTCGGTAGAAATGACCAGTTGCTGCCCGGCAGCGGGCTGCAGCACTGCGGCATCGTCGCCGATGCCGAGGACAGTGGCGCTGGCATCGACAGCCCGTTCCAGACGCGCAGTGCGAAAGTAACGGGCGATCAGATCAAACTCGTCCAGCGCCATGGCCGGTCGATCAGCGTCCCTTGCGGGCGGCACCGACTTCGGCCTTGCGCAGGCGCGGAGCCAGCTTGTCGAGGATGCCGTTGACGTACTTGTGACCGTCGGTAGCACCGAACGACTTGGCCATCTCGATGGCTTCGTTGATGACCACGCGATACGGCACATCAATGCGCTTGAGCAGCTCGTAGACGCCGATGCGCAGTACGCTCAGCTCAACCGGATCAACATCCTTGATGTCCCGATCCAGCACACGACTCAGCTCATCGTCGATGTCACCGAGATTGCGCGGCACACCGGTCAGCAGCTCGTGGAAATACGCACTATCCACCTTGCTGAAGTCGTTGTCGGTGCGAAACTGCGCCTCGATATCAAACACCGGCAAATCAGCCATGTGCCAGGAGTACAGCGCCTGCATCGCCAGACTGCGCGCCTTGCGACGGGCCGACGCCTTGGGTCGGCCAGCTGCGGGGGAACTCTGCTGATCGTCCATCAGGCCTCCAGCTGCTTGATGACGCTGACCATTTCATACGCAGACATAGCCGCTTCAGCGCCTTTGTTACCAGCCTTGGTGCCGGAACGCTCGATGGCCTGCTCAATGCTGTCGACTGTCAGCACGCCGAAGGCAACCGGAATGCCGTACTCCAGAGATACCGCACCCACGCCCTTGACGCACTCGCCGGCAACGTATTCGAAGTGCGGGGTACCGCCACGGATGACCGCGCCGAGGGTAACAATCGCGTCGTACTGCTTGAGGTCAGCGATTTTCTTGACCATCAGCGGAATTTCAAAGGCGCCGGGAACACGCACGATGGTGATGTCTGACTCCTTGACACCGTGGCGCTTGAGCGCGTCTACCGCGCCCTCTACCAGGCTTTCCACCACAAAGCTGTTGAACCGGCCAACGACCAGTGCATAGCGGCCTTGGCCAGTTACAAAATCACCTTCGATGGTACGGATAGCAGTCATGAACAGTCTCTCTGTATAAAGAACCGGCAGGGCTCTGGGCGCTGCCGTGAATCAAATGGGTGACGAAACCTACCTGCGTTTTCTCGCCAATGGGTCAGTCGCAGGGCAGGTATTCTACTACTTCCAGGTCAAAGCCGGATATGGCGTTGAACTTCATCGGGCTGGAAAGCAGGCGCATCTTGCGCACACCCAGATCGCGCAGTATCTGCGAACCGGCCCCAACGGTATTATAGGTCGAGGGGCGGCGTGCCGCCGCGTTGCCGGCCCCCAGGTTGCTGACGTGCTCCAGCAGCGCGGCCGAATCGACCTGATTGCCCAGCATCAGCACCACACCACGGCCTTCAGCCGCCACCCGGCGCATCGCTTCCTGTAGGCTCCAGCGCCCGGCCTCGGGTACCAGGAACAGATCGCGCAGCGGATCCACGTTGTGCACGCGAACCAGCGTCGGCTCTTCCGGCTCAATGGTGCCGAGCGTCAGCGCAAGGTGCACCAGGTCTTCGGTACGATCACGATAGGCGACCAGGTTGAACTGGCCCAGCTCGCTGCTCAGCACCTGCTCGTCGACACGTTCAACCGTGCGCTCGTTGAGCAGACGGTAGTGAATCAGGTCGGCGATGGTGCCGATCTTGATGTCATGCTGCTTGGCAAACTCTTCCAGCTCCGGGCGACGCGACATGCTGCCGTCGTCGTTCATGATCTCGCAGATCACCGCCGACTCGCCAAACCCGGCCATGCGGGCCAGATCGCAGGACGCCTCGGTATGCCCGGCACGCGCCAGCACGCCGCCAGGCTGCGCCATCAGCGGAAAGATGTGGCCGGGGCTGACGATGTCATCGGCGGTCGCATCCGGCGCGGCAGCAGCCTGCACGGTGCGCGCGCGGTCAGCGGCAGAAATACCGGTGCTGACGCCGACGGCGGCCTCGATGGAGACGGTAAACTTGGTGCCAAAACCGGAGCCGTTGCGCTGCACCATCAGCGGCAGCTTCAACCGCTCGCAGCGCTCCAGACTCATCGGCATGCAGATCAGGCCACGGCCGTAGCGAGCCATGAAGTTGATGTGCTCGGCCTGGCAGGCCTCGGCGGCCATGATCAGGTCGCCTTCGTTCTCGCGGTCTTCGTCATCCATCAGGATGACCATCTTGCCGGCGCGAATATCTTCGATCAGTTCTTCGATGCTGTTCAGTTTCATCCGGCCCTCCGGGGGCAGGTTATATCAGGACTTGAGGAAACCGTTTTCGGCCAGAAACGCCATGCTGATGCCGGAGGAGGTCGGCTCGGCGGCTTTTTCGCCCAGCAGCAGACGTTCCAGATAACGGGCGATCAGATCCACTTCCAGGTTGACGATGGTGCCGGGCTGGTAATCGCCCATGACGGTTTCCTGCAGGGTGTGCGGAACGATGTTCAGGTGGAAGACCGCACCTTCCACCGCGTTGACGGTCAGGCTGGTGCCGTCGACGGTAATAGAGCCTTTATGGGCAATATATTTGGCCAGCTCGGCCGGCGCCTCAACCCGGAAATGCCAGGAGCGGGCGTCCTGATGCAGGGACAATACCTTGCCCACCCCGTCAACATGGCCACTGACCAGATGACCACCCAGACGTGTGGTCGGCGTCAGCGCCTTTTCCAGGTTGACGCGGCTGCCCGGCTTCAGGCTAGAGAGCGCGGTACGGCGGATGGTTTCCTGGCTGACGTCAGCCCAGAAACCATCACCGGGCAACTCAACGGCGGTCAGGCAAACGCCGTTGACCGCGATGCTGTCGCCCAATTTGACGTCCCCGAGATCCAGCTTGCCGGTGCGCACATACAGACGCACATCGCCGCCCTTGGGCTGCATGCTCTGGATCTGACCAACCGCTTCGATAATGCCGGTAAACATGAATTGCCTCGCTTTCGCCGTTGCCGGTCAGGAGACCAGCAGACCCAGACCGTAGACAGCAATGAAACCGAAGGCAAAGGCCATCAGCAACAGTCCAAAGCTGCGCAGGTAGGTAATGAATGTCAGGCCGGGCATCTTGCTCATGGCAACGATGCCGGCAGCGGAGCCAATTATAAGCAGGGAACCGCCCACACCGACAGCGTAGGTCAGGCCCATCCACTCGGCGACGCTCATCTGCAGGTCGGCTTTGAGCAGTGCAGCGGTCAGCGGCACGTTATCGATCAGAGCAGAGAGCATGCCCATCAGGAAGTTGGCCAGCAGGGTCGGCATAACGTCGTAGAGGGCGGTCAGGTTCTGCAGCGTACCGATGTACTGGAGCATGCCAACCAGCAGCAGCACGCCGAGGAAGAACAGCAGCGTCTCAAACTCGATAACCCGGATGTATTCCAGAATCGGGTCGTTATCAATGTCTTCATTGAAAAACCGTGCAATCAAAAACATCAGCGCCAGACCGGTGAGGAACGTCAGCACTGGCGGGATCGCAAAGAACAGGCTGAGCAGGATGGTTGCGAGGATGGTCAGCAGGAACAGCGCACCGATTACCTGATCAACGCCACGCAACTCATGCAGCTGGCTCTTTTCGATAACGACCTCGTTGCCCATGCCGATCGACAGCAAAGCGGCCAGCAGCAGCACGGCCAGCAGCGCCGGGGCACTGAGCAGCAGCAGGTTTGTGATCTCGACCTTGTCGGCCATAAAGATCATCAGCGTGGTGACATCGCCAGTGATCATCGCGACACCGCCGGAGTTCACCGCGAACACCACCAGCGTGGCGAAGCGCAGCATCTTGCGCAGCTCCAGATTGAGACTCAGCACCAGCGCCACCGACACCAGGGTGGCAGTGATATTGTCGGCGATGGAGGAAAAGACAAAACAGAATGCGCCGGTCAGAAACAGCAGCTTGCGCTCGGTAATGCGTCCGGGAAGGATGCGATAGATGACGTTTTCGATCAGCCCCTTCTTGTTGAGATAGGCGACGAAGGTCATGGTGGCCAGCAGGAACAGCCAGAGGCTGGCGATATCGGTGATGTTCTCGTTGAGAGCCTCCTGCACATGCTCCCGTACCGCATCGCTTGGCGCCGCGACAAACAGCACCAGCCAGGAAAGCGCCCCGAACAGCAGCACCACCTTGGCCTTGTTGACGTGGATGACTTCTTCCAGCACGACCCCCAAAAAGGCCACTACCGCCATGATCCACAGCAGTATCTGCACACTACTTTGCATTGTCTTACACTCTCAGGAAGGGAAAATCGGTCGTGCCGTGATGCGCCAGTCCTGGCCAATTGCGCGCATGTCGACGATGGCAACATCCATCGCCTCACTCATGCTTTCGAAGGGCAACTGCATCAACGGCCGCGCCTGACTTCCAAGCAGGCGCGGCGCCATATACACAATCAGTTCATCCACCAGCCCGGCACGCCAGAAGGCACCGGACAGGCCGGCGCCGGCTTCCACCAGCACCTCATTGCAGCCTCGCTCGGCGAGGGTCTGCAGCACCGCGTGCAGATCGACCTTGCCATCTGCACCGGGGACCGCCAGCAGTTCGCTGCCGGCAGCTCGATAATCGTCGGCCGCCTGCTCTGCACTGGTGCTGATAACCAGCGTTGGCCCCGTTTCACGGAAAAAGCGCTGATCGAGCGGAACCCGGCGCAGGCTGTCGATCAGCACGCGCAGTGGCTGGCGCTCGGCGGCGGCC
>AZIG01008345.1_pt1 | contig 14642 bp, 16 predicted proteins | sample 359071 | NCBI WGS metagenome assembly AZIG01 (sample SAMN02429714, study PRJNA222667) | marine sediment metagenome | biome: Sediment sample; isolation source: enrichment culture of sample MGS-AQ(UA) from oil contaminated terminal site... | place: Jordan: Aqaba | collected 2011-05-15 | depth 18 m m | reverse complement strand
TGCGTAATCAGGCAGAGGGCTGATTTGTGCAGCGTTTCCCTAGCGGACCATAAACCAGTTGCCCACTGGCCAGCCCGAGGAAATAGACCGACAGGCTCAACTGAACCTGCTCGGGGTCTGCCGCCAATGCGGCGCCAATGGCCGGAAAGGCAGGCAGATACATGTCGATGGCAAGCGGGCCAAAGGCACTCAGGCCACCCAGAATGAGCAGGATGTAAAACGGCATGAAACGGATATCCGTGGTAGCAATCGCCGTGCAACAGCGCACTGGTGCAATTGCAGAGACAGTCAGGGTCAGTCAGCAGACCGACATGATGCCAGAATATGCCGCCTACTGCCCTGCCGTGTCGCTGTCACAGACTGCCTGGTGGTACCGAAACGATCGGCGCTCGCCTGCTCAGTCTTCGTGCAAGCGTGCGTTCAGCTCATCAACCAAAGGTGCCCACTCGGCGTCTTCGCGCATCTGCTGGCTGAGAAAGGCCGACTGTGAGGGTGTCCAGAACGGCGCATCAACCAGGCGGGTATCGTGCGCCAGTGAATGACTGGCAAAAAAGGCATCGATGCTCTCTGCATCCGACGCCAAACCGAGCTGCTCAAACAAGGTGCCGAGGTCTTTCTGGTGCAGTTCCATAATGATTCTCCCTGCTGGGGTTGAACTCAGATCCTGTTTACACAGAGTAGCCCGTTTTGCTCAAGTTCCTTGCCCTGATGCCGGATCGTAACGATCAGCAGCAGCCTGCAGCCAGGCCTCCAGGTCCCTGCGACGCACCTTTTGCCGTTTCGCATCATTCAGACAGGCCAGCATGTAGTCGCGTCGGGCCGGGTCCTCGCCTGCCATCGACAGGGCCAGATCGCGATCGGTCCAGCGGCGAATGCGCACAAACAGCCACCAGTGAAAATACAGACCACTCAGGGTCGCGATCGCAATAATCAGATAATCCATGACTCCCGCCCTTGTATGCTTCTCAGCGCAAGCATGGCACAGTCACTCAGCTGCGGGTACCGCTGCGGCACTGGGTCGCGGCCGGTAGAACATCACCAGATTGCCGAACAGGATCAGCACCAGACCGATCACCGCCATGCCGGACCACTGGTAGCCCTCAAACACGGTTGACAGGCCCAGCGCAATCAGGGGAAACAGCACCGTTGCGTAGGCAGCCGCTCCGGCACCAATACGCCCAACCAGCGCAAAGTAGGCGGCAAAGCCGATAATCGAGCCGACGATCGCCAGATACAGCAGCGAGCCAATGTAGGTCGGACTCCAATCGACTGTGAAAGCGTCACCGCGCAACAGCGCCAGCAGCAGCATCGCCGACGCGCCGTACCCCATCGCATAGGCATTGGTGGAGAGGATATCCAGCCCCCGGCGTTGATGACGCACGCTGATCATGTTGCCGAGTGAAAAGCCATAGGTGCCCAGCAGGCTCAGGCCGATGCCGGTCAACACCAGCGCGCTGAGATGGGCCGAACGCAGGTCGTGCCAAAACAAACAGACAATGCCGACCAGCCCCAGAAGGTTGGCCCAGAGCAAACGCCGCCCCGGGCGCAGACCGAAAAACAGCGCGCTGTTGGCAGCATTGAACAGGGTCGCCAGCGAAAACAGCACCGACTCCAGACCGCTGTTGATATAGGCATTGGCCGAATAGAAACAGTAAAAGTTCAGCCCGAACACGCACACACCCTGCAGCATGCAGAACAGATGATCACGCCCGCCGATGCGCCGCAGCCTGCCCAGGAGCGACAGCACCACCAGCATCAGCGCAGCCGCCAGCGCAAAGCGATAGAACACCGACACCAACGGCGCAACCGTGCCGGTCTGCATGGAGATGGCGATCCAGGTGGTACCCCAGATCAGGACGGTAGCGGCATACAGCAATACATTCATGATGCAGTCTCTGGTAATGGCGGCCCAGTATCGGCCCTGCGCGCTGCGCCGGCTTGCGCGGTCTTGCTGGCGACTTGCACAATCCTGCGCTTATTTGCCGGCCGGCGCGCTGCCCGCTTGGCGCAGCGCACCGGCCCGCATACCATGGACAGCAGGTCACGGCGTACGGAGCAACCATGTCAGACGAACGTTTTCAGGTATTCGACAGCCTGCAGCGGCACAACACCCGGCTGCGGGACAGCACGCGGCTGGGCAATGGCGTCGGGCTGGCCTCCTGGTACAACGAGCAGGACCTGATCGACCTGGAAAACGCCGATCACCACACCCTCAGCCTGTATATCGCCGATGGCTACCAGTCCTACTTCAAAAGCACCGACGGCTGGCACAACGGCGGCGGACCAGATCGGCTGTGCCTGATGCCCCGGCAGTACGCATCCACCTGGAATATCCGCGGACCGCTGTCGTTCGTTCACCTGTATTTCACCGACGCTCACCTGCGCCAGCTGGCAGAACAGACCTGGGATCGCAGCCCGCTGGAGCTGAGCGTCAACGAGCAGCTGTTTGCAGACGACCCGCAGATCGCCCTGCTCTACCGCCATTTTCTGCTGACCAGCAACTGGCACGACCGCAGCGACAGTCTGACCCTCAGCAGCGCCAGCAATCTGCTGCTCAATCACGTGCTCAAACACTACACCCAGGTCAGCTGGCAGGCCCCCGCCATCAAGGGCGGGCTTGCGCCGGCGCAGGTACGGCATATACGCGACTACATCGACAGCCATCTGGATCAGCCACTGCAACTGGCCGACCTGGCCACCCAGTGCCAGCTCAGCGAATACCACTTCGCGCGGATGTTCAAACAGAGTATTGGCCTGCCTCCGCACCGCTACGTGCAGCAGCAGCGTCTGGCAAAGGCGCAACAGTTGCTGCGTTACAGCAGCGCCAGCCTGCTGCAGGTCGCACTGCGCTGCGGCTTCAGTTCAGCAGCCCACTTCAGCAATCGCTTCCGTCAGCAGACCGGTATCAGCCCGTCGCAGTACCGCAGCCAGTGGCAACAAGGCCACTAGGCACAGGAGGCATCAGGTTGCGCGGCGCACCAATGTCAGCATCCCTGCGGCCGCAGCAAACAACCCGGCAAAGGTGCGATTGAGCAGCCGCTGCTGACGTGGTGAGCGCAACAGGCGCAGCACCCTCGCCGCCAGCCCCGTGTAACCCGCCATGACGATCAGGTCGACGGTAATCATGGTCAGCCCCATGATCAGATACTGACTAAGCAGCGGCCGGGAGACATCCAGAAATTGCGGCAGCACGGCCAGCATGAAGACCACCGCCTTGGGATTGCTGACATTGATCAGCAAGCCCCTGAACACCAGCGCCAACGGTTGCCCCAGCGCACGCGGAGCCTGCGTCTCGTCCACCTGCATGGTCGGCGCTCGCCACTGGCGCCAGGCCAGATACAGCAGATACAACACCCCGAACCACTTGATCAGCGTGAATGCCAGCGCAGATGCAGCCAGCACCGCACCGACGCCCGCCGCCACCACCGCAATCTGCACCACCAGCCCCAACTGCAAACCGAGCGCAGTCCAGTAACCACGGGCAAAACCGTAATTCAGACCGCTGGACATTGAGGCAATGGCACCAGCGCCCGGTGACAGGCTGATGATCCAGCAGGCAACAAAGAACGCCAGCCAGGTTTCGATCGACATCGAACGGCTCCAGAGAAATTCAGGTAAGCGGCAATGCTAGCAAAACCACCGGAGGCCGGCGCGATACAGCTGGCAGCAAAATCAGCCCTGAGCTGTACTGCGGCCCACCACCGCCAGAGGAACCACCCGCGCCTCGCGCTGGGCCAGATAACGGGTGCAGCTCACCCGCAGGAAAGACGCAAAATTCACCACCTCACCGCGCAGCTCCATCACCTCGTCATACAGCTTGGTGATCAGCTGATTGGTGGTCATGTCGTCCACCTCGGCGATCTCCTGCAGAATGTCCCAGAACTGGTTCTCCAGTCGCAAGGTGGTAACCACACCGCGAATACGCAGCGAACGCGAGCGCGACTCATACAGAATCGGGTCCGCCTTTACGTAGAGTTCACACATGCAGCTCTCCTCTGCAGGGGCTGACCGCAGCCAGCCCCCGGCAGCAATCAGAGTTCGATTCGGGCGCCCAGCAACTTCACGAACGCGGCCAGCCAGCGCGGATGCGACGGCCAGGCCGGCGCAGTCGCCAGATTGCCCTGAACATGGGCCTGATCGGCAGCGATATCGATATAGGTACCGCCCGCCAGACGCACGTCCGGCCCGCATGCAGGATACGCACTGCACTCACGCCCTTCCAGCACACCGGCCGCTGCCAGCAGCTGTGCACCATGGCAGACCGCAGCGATCGGCTTGTTGGCCGCATTGAACGCCTGCACCAGCGCAATCACATCGGCGTTCAGCCGCAGATACTCCGGCGCCCGACCGCCCGGAATCACCAGCCCCACATAGTCATCGGCCTTAACAGCGGCAAAATCATGGGTCAGGGCAAACAGGTGACCCGGCTTCTCGGTGTAGGTCTGATCACCCTCAAAGTCGTGAATCGCAGTCTTGACCGTCTGACCAGCGGTCTTGTCCGGGCACACCGCATGCACCTCATAGCCCAGCATGCTCAGAGCCTGAAACGGCACCATGGTTTCGTAGTCTTCGGTAAAGTCGCCGGCCAGCAGCAGAATTCTCTTGGTGGACATCACTGTTCCTCCTTGCGGGTGTTTGAGCGTCCATCATGCGCCCTTGTTTGCGCCGACGGGTAACAGCGGGGTACTACATCACCTTGAGCGAGCGGATGCAGTCTGGTTCACAGATTCCGCCCCACCAACAACACCGGCACACATCCTGAATAAAACCTCAACAAATACTCACAACCTATTGATTTTATTTAATTTAATAACCAGAGAAGCGGGTAGAAAACTGATAAATCTCCAGTCGTAACGCGAACCCGATCACAGGGTGGCCGTTTGGCAGCCCCGCACCAGCTCACTAGCATGCGCCAACCCGGTTCGATTCGACCAGGCTGGGCGGACAGGAGGTCCGTCGGCACCCAGGAAAGGAAACCAGCATGGCATCAGTCGCTGTCACACCCGCCACCCGCCCCGCCGCAGACCTGCCCGATCTGCGCGACTGCGACGCCTATGTGCGACTGGAGCAGGTATTCTCGCTGCTCGACTTACCGCACCAACAGCCCCAGCCTGATTGGCAGCAGCTGGCCGATACTGCCAGCGATCTGCTTGCGCGGGGCATGGACCTGCGCGTTGCCGGCTGGCGAACGTTTGCGCTGATTCGGCTGCAGCAACTCGAGCAGGCAGTTGGCAGCCTGCAGCAGATTGCCAGCGCTCTCAGCAGCGCCTGGGAAAGCAGCCTGCCGGCAAGGACGCGCGCCAGACTGGCAGCGCTGCAGTGGCTCCACACTTCGCTGGTGCGCCAAGCGAGCGCCTTGTGCTGCGCCGAGCACGAGCTGCCCGCGCTGCAAAGTGCCATGCACGCCATTGGCTCGGCCCTGCAGGCCCACTCCGTGCCGCACAGCAAGGACTGGCATCAGCTGGCAGGCAGCCTTGTGCCAGCAGCGAGCGAGCGCACTGAGAGAGCAGCGCCGGAACCGGCCTCATCCGCTCCCAGCCAGGAGTCGGCCCCAGAGCGCGACTCAATCGGCAGCGAACGCGCGGCGCAACAACAGCTACGTCGCCTGCAGGAAGCGGCGACGCCCCTGCTGCAGTGGTGGCTCAGCCAGCCAGATCAGCGCGTCAGTGCACTGCAGATGAGCCGCTGCCTCACCTGGGGCGGCATTGGGCAACTCCCCCGGCACGACGAACAGAAGCATACCAGCCTACGTCCACCCCCGGCCGAACGGATCAAGCACTATGACACGCTGTGGCAGCAGCAAGAGTACGCCCGGCTGTTGCACAACCTCGAAAACAGCTTGCGCAAAGCGCCGTTCTGGCTCGACGGGCACTATCTGGCCGCTAGCTGTTGCCACGCCATGGACGATGCCAACGCGGCGTCAGTCATACAGGCCCATACCCGGTCGCTAGTGCAACGCCTCCCCGGCCTGGAATGCCTGTGCTTCGACGATGGCAGCCCTTTTGCCAGCCGGGCCACCCAACACTGGCTTCAGCCTCCCCCGGATGCACAGCAGCAGAGCCAGCCGGATAACGCTACGGAGGGCGACACCGCCGCACCGCTGCGCTCCTCTGTCCCGGCTGATACGGCCATGCCGGCAGGCCAGACCGACGAGCGCCAGCGCGCGCTGTCACGGCTGCAATGGGCCCGCCGGCTGCTGGCCAACGCCCGACACCGGGAGGCAGAGGCCATGCTGGAGCCGCAACTGGCGCAGCTGCAGCAAAGCATGCCGCTTGCCATCTGGGACAAGCAGCTACTCAGCGAGACCCTCCAGCTGTTGCACCAGAGCCTTGTCCCACGGCGCGACAGCACCAGTCAAGAACGCTGCCACGCGTTGCAGCAACAGCTGCACTGGCTGAGTTTCCAAGATCCCCTTGAGCAGGCCACCCGGCCTGAACCGCATGGAGAAGCCCTATGACAAAAGACACCACGGTCGCCCCGCGCGAGCGCATCAACGTGACCTTCACCCCAAACACCGGTGACCAGCAACAGGAGATTGAACTGCCCCTGAAGCTGATGGTGCTGGGTGACTTCACCCAGCGCCGGGACGAACGCAGCATTGAGCAGCGCAAGCCCATCGCAATCGACAAAAACAGCTTCGAGGATGTGCTGGCCAAACAGGATCTGCGCCTGACCTTCAATGTTCCCAATCGATTGCAGGAGGAGGACGCCGACAGCGAGTTGCCGGTCGAACTCGACATCCGCTCGATGTCCGACTTCAACCCGGCCAGCGTGGTCGAACAGGTCCCGGAACTGCGTCAACTGATGGAGCTGCGCGAAGCCCTGGTCGCCCTCAAGGGGCCGCTGGGCAACACACCGGCCTTCCGCCAGGCAATTGAAGCGCTGCTGCGCGACGACCATTCACGTGAACAGATCCTGACCGAACTCGGCCTCCCTCCGACCCCGTGACGCACCCTACAGGAGCCCTCTCCATGCAAAGCCAATCCACCGCTCGGGCAAACAAGCCGGTGACCAACGGCAGTCTGCTCGACCGCGTTATCGCCGAAACCCAGCTGCCCCGGGAGGACGAGTCCTATGCGATCGCCCGCCGGGGCGTGGGCGCCTTCATCAGCGAACTGCTGAAACCCCACAACCGCCAGGAGCCAGTCAAGAAGGCACTGGTCGACCGGATGATCGCAGAAATCGACAGCAAGCTGAGCCGTCAGGTTGACGCCATCCTGCACCATCCCGACTTTCAGCAGTTGGAGTCGGCCTGGCGCGGCCTGAAGCTGCTGGTTGCACGCACCGACTTTCGGGAGAACATCCGCATCGAGCTGATCAATGCCTCCAGAGATGATCTGCTGGATGACTTTGAAGACAGCCCGGAACTTGTGCAGTCCGGTCTTTACAAACACGTATACACGGCCGAGTACGGGCAGTTTGGTGGGCAGCCGGTCGGCGCCATGATCGCCAACTACCAGTTTGGTCCGGGTACGCGGGATATTCGCCTGCTGCAGCAGGTGGCCGGCGTGGCCGCCATGGCACACGCCCCGTTCATCGCAGCAGCCGGCCCCGCCTTCTTCGGACTCGAGAGCTTCCACGGCCTGCCCGACCTGAAAGACATGCAGGACCATTTCGAGGGCCCGCTGTTCAGCAAGTGGCAGGGGTTCAGGGAGAGCGAGGATGCACGCTATGTCGGTCTGACGCTGCCCCGTTTCCTGCTGCGCACACCCTACGACCCTGAAGACAATCCGGTCCGCAGCTTTGCCTACCGCGAAACGGTCAGCGACAGCCATGAGGACTACCTGTGGGGCAATGCTGCATTCGCCTTCGCCAGCCGCCTGACCGACAGTTTCGCTCGCTATCGCTGGTGCCCCAACATCATCGGCCCGCAGAGCGGTGGCGCCGTTGACGATTTGCCATTGCATCATTTCTCCAGCATGGGCGAGATTGAAACCAAGATCCCCACCGAAGTGCTGGTCTCGGACCGTCGAGAATACGAGCTGGCAGAAGCAGGTTTTATTGCCCTGACCATGCGCAAGGGCAGCGACAATGCGGCGTTCTTCTCCGCAAACTCGGCACAGAAACCCCGCTACTTCGGCAACAGCGCCGAGGGCAAGGCAGCCGAACTCAACTTCAGGCTGGGTACGCAACTGCCTTACCTGTTCATCATCAACCGCCTGGCCCACTATCTGAAAGTGCTGCAACGCGAGCAGATCGGCGCCTGGAAAGAGCGCACCGACCTGGAGTTGGAACTGAACCGCTGGATTCGCCAGTACGTTGCTGACCAGGACAACCCGAGCGCAGAGGTGCGCGGGCGCCGACCACTGCGGGCAGCCTCCATCGGCGTCGAGGATGTTGCCGGCCAGCCGGGCTGGTATCGGGTCAGTCTCAGCGTTCGCCCTCACTTCAAGTACATGGGCGCCGACTTCACGCTGTCGCTGGTCGGCAAGCTGGATCGCGAATGATGACCAGACCCGGATACGGCTCCTTACTGGAGCGCCTCAGCGGCAGCGACCGGTCCCGCTCCGGTCTGCCAGGCGCCGAGGCCGCCAGTGCCTCGGTGATGGCCCAGCTGGCGCGCATGCTCAGCACCCGCGCCGGCAGCGTACAGATGCTGCCCGACTACGGCCTACCCGAACTGAACGATATGCGACTGACGCTGCATGACACCCGGCAGCAGGCACGCGCGGCGATAGAGCGCTTCATCAGCCGTTACGAGCCGCGTCTGCGCGAGGTGCGGGTCAGCTGTCAGCATGATGCAAGTGATCCGCTGCGCCTGGCCTTCATCATCAACGCCCGGCTCAACTTGCCGGAGCTGCGGCAGCCAGTCACCTTCAGTGTGCAACTCGACGGCCAGGGCAAGGCTGCAGTGACCCTGCAGCAAGACGACTCCGACAGTTGAATCCACCATGACCTTCAATCACTACTTTCAGAGCGAGCTGAGTGCCCTGCGTGAGCAGGGCCGGCGGTTTGCCGAACATCACCCCGCGCTGGCGCCCTACCTCGCCGGCACCAGCACCGACCCGGATGTAGAGCGGCTGCTTGAGGGCGTTGCCTTTCTTACCGGGCGCCTGAGGCAAAAACTCGATGACGAGTTGCCCGAACTGACCCACTCGCTTATGCATCTGCTTTGGCCCAACTGCATGCGCCCCATGCCGGCACTGGCCATGCTGCAGTTCGAACCGTTGCAACGACCGCTCAAGGCACTACCCATTGCACGCGGCACCGGGGTGGAGTCGCGCCCTGCCGACGGTATTCGGTGCCGCTTTCGCACAACCAGTGCGGTGACCTTGCTGCCCGTCGAACTGGCAGGCTGCCGTTACCAGAGCCATGCTACCGGCGCACGCTTGACCCTGACACTGCAGATGACCTGCGAAGGCAGCCTGACAGACCTCGATCTGCGCCGACTGCGCTTGCACCTGAGCGGCAATGCCTATTCAAGCCGTCAGCTGTACCTGCACCTGTGCCGCCATCTGGACGCCATTACCCTGCAGCCGCTCGATGCAGCAGGGCAACCGCTGACTCAACAACCATCACTCACCCTGCCCGCCGACCACCTGCAGCCCTGCGGTTTTGCGACTGAGGAAACCCTGCTGCCGGATACCGATCAGGGGTTCAGCGGCTATCGGCACCTGCAGGACTACTTTGCCTTCGCCGAGAAGTTTCTGTTTGTCGAGCTGAGCGGCCTTGAGCGCGAGGTCACGCCGGACAAACCTCTAATGCAGCAGGCACGCGGGCTGCGCATCGAATTCGACCTGCACCATCCGGACTGCCGCCAACTGACGCCAGACACCGATATGGTGAAGCTTTACTGCACACCTGTCGTCAACCTGTTCAGCCACGACGCCAGCCCGGTCAGACTCGATGGCCGACAGGATCGTTACCTGCTGCGCCCTGCGGGCCTTGCACCAGCCCAGTGCGGCGTCTTTTCGGTCGATCGGGTAACCGGCTGGAAGCCGGGCGGCATGGGTTACCGGACCTACGTTCCGTTCGAATCCTTCGAGCACGACCACACACTCGCAGGCCCCGATGCATCGCCGCACTACAGCTTGCGACAACTGCCGGCTCTGGATGGCGAACATCTGGAAACCCACCTTTGCTTCGGCCTCCAGCAGCAGGATCAGCAGGAAACCCTGTCCATTGAGCTGACCTGCACCAATCAGCAGTGGCCTGGCAAGCTGGCCCAGGGCGATATCTGCCATCCCTGCGAGGGCACGCCCGAGTTTGTGCAGTTTCGCAATATCGGGCGCATTACCCCAAGCTATGCACCGGCGCTGCACCGCCAGGGGTTGTGGCAGTTGATCAGCAGCATGGCGCTCAACTACCAGACGCTGGAGAACATCAGTGCCCTGCGCGAAGCACTCAGCTGTCACGACCTGCCAAGGCACTGCGACCAGAACGCAGCCAGGGTCAGCGAGCGCCGTCTGAACGCGCTGCGCTCGGTGCGGCACCGTCAGACCGACCGTCTGTTTCGAGGGCTGCCGATACGCGGCGTGCAGTCGGAACTGGAGATTGACGCAGAGGGCTGTAACGGCTCCGGGGAACTCTTTCTGTTTGGCTCGGTGCTGAACGAATTTTTCGCGCAGCATGCCGGCATCAACACGTTTCACGCCCTCTCCATCATCAGCTTGCAGGGAGAACGCTACCAATGGGTACCGCGTCTGGGTCACCAGCCCCTGTTCTGATTCGCCTGCAACGGGACATCCAGCATTACAGCCTGTATCAGGCACTGCTATGCCTGCTGGATCAACTGCAGCAGAGCTATCCCGGCGAGACGCCGGAAGCGCACTACCGACGTATCCGTTTTTGTGCCAACCCGGGATTGGGGTTCGCTGCAAGGGACATCGAACAACTGCAGATTGAACACAACGAGCACGGCCTGCATTTCGTCCTGCAGCTGAACCTGATCGCCCTCAGCGGTGCCAGTTCACCCCTGCCTGCCCACCAGGTTGAGCTGGCGCTGGGTGATGATCCGGGCTGCGGCAACGTCAGGGCCCTGTTCGACCTGTGCAATAACCGTCTGCAACGGCTGCTGTTGCCGATCTGGCAGAAGTATCGCTACTACAGCCGCTTTCGCAGCGGCGCCAGCGACCGGTTGTCCGGCAGCCTGCTGGCTCTGGCCGGCTTGCACAATGCGCCCGATAGCGGCCCCCTGCAGGCCCACCGTCTGCTGCCCTGTCTGGGGCTGATCAGCGGCAAGGCTCAGTCGGCCGACAGTATCGCGGCGGTGCTGCGTCAGTACTTCCGCTCTCCCTCAATCACACTGGAACAATGCCTGCCCAGACAGGTTTCCATCCCGGACGAGCAACGCTCGGCGCTCGGCCGCAACAACAGTACTCTCGGTAATGAGCTGATCCTGGGCAGCCATATCATGTCCATCGCCGGTGCATTTCGAGTGCATCTGACGCAGCTCGACTGGAACGACTTCCACCGATTCCTGCCACCCGGACAGGATCACCAGACACTGCATAACCTGCTCGCCTTTCTGCTGCGCACGCCGCTGCAGTACGACCTGCGACTGCAGCTGCAGGCCAGCGAGGTGCGGGCCCTGCAGCTGGGCAGCCGCAACACCTGCCGACTCGGCTGGACAACCTGGCTGGGCAGCCCGGCCGGCGATCCCGCCATTCTTCTCTGTTCCACGACCAAGGACGGTCTGCATGATTGCAATTGATATTCACCAACTTGTCAGCCTGCTCGATAGCGAGGTACACAGCGCCCTTGAGCGCGCCGCCGAACAGTGTCTGCAACGCGGCAGCGCCAACGTGGAGCCGGAAGACCTGATCCGGGCCCTGCTGCAACAGCGCGGCAGCCTGCTGCATCAGGTGCTTGCTGTCAGCGAGATTGACGCCGATGCACTGCTTGCCAGCTGCCATCCACCAACCCAATACCAGCAGAGCGGCCGCAATCCGAGCTTGTCCAGCATGCTGGTCAACTGGCTGCAACAGGCACTACTGGTCGCCACCACCGAGCTGCAGCAGCAACGAATAAACCTGCACGCACTGCTGCTTGGCTGGCTGCGCAACCCTTTGCTGCACCCTGATCCCCTGGCGCCGCTCAACATTGATCAACTGCAGCAGTTGGCCAACGCGCAAGACACCAGCCCTCAGGCCGACACATCACTGCTCAAGTCCTACACCCACGACCTGACAGAACAGGCGGAGGAAGGCGCTCTGGACCCGGTCCTTGGGCGCGAGCGCGAGATCAGGCAACTGGTCGACATTCTCTGCCGACGTCGCAAAAGCAACCCGATCATCATCGGCGATGCCGGGGTTGGCAAAAGCGCACTGGTCGAGGGGCTGGCACAGCGGCTGGTCGCCGGCGGTGTCCCGGATGCGCTGCGCGGCTGGCGACTGCTCAGTCTTGATCTGGGTCTTCTGCAGGCAGGGGCCGGTATGCGCGGTGAGCTCGAACGACGCCTGCAAGGCATACTGGCAGCCGCTGCCGACCCTGATAACCGGGTCATTCTGTTCATCGATGAAGCCCATACGCTGATCGGCCATGGCGGTGATGCCGGTACTGCCGATACCGCCAACCTGCTAAAACCCGCCCTGGCGCGCGGCACGCTCAAGGCCATCGCCGCCACCACCTGGAGCGAGTATCGGCGTCATATCGAAAAGGACCCGGCTCTTGCACGCCGCTTCCAGCCCTTGCAACTGCGCGAGCCCAGCCCATCCGACGCGATAAGCCTGCTGCGCGGACTGGCGCCTCGCTATGCCGAAAGCCACGGACTGCATGTAAGAGACGAGGCGGTTGTGGCGGCGGTCGAGCTGGCAGTCCGCTATCTGGCCGACCGCCAACTGCCTGACAAAGCCCTGGATCTGCTCGATACCGCATGCGCGAGAACGCGGGTAAACCTTGCAGCCGTGCCCGCCGCGCTGGACCACCTGAAGGCACAACAGGCTGACCAGGCACGCCAGCGCGAATCGATCGAGCGCGACCGACAACTCGGACTGCCAACCGACCCTTCCCTGCTTGAACATCTGAACCAGCAACATCAGGCCGGCACCGATACCCTGCAAAATCTGCAGCAGCAGTGGACCGCACAGCGGGAGCTGGCGCTGCAACTGGTCGGCTTGCGTCATCAGCGCGAGGCGCCGCATGCCGAACTGCGCCAGGCGCTGCAAGACCTGCAACAGGCGCCGCAACCGCAACTGGTCTGCGCCGAGGTCGATCGCAATGCGATTGTCGAAGTAGTACATGAGTGGACAGGCATCCCGACCGCACAACTGAGCGGGCACTACCACGAACGCATCGCCCGTTTCGGGGAACGCCTGCATGAGCGGCTGCATGGTCAGCCCGAGGCGGTAGAGCAACTGAATCGCAGCCTGCGTGCCAGCGCACTGGGCCTGTCCCGCCCGGACCGTCCTGCCGGCGTATTTCTGCTCACCGGTCCGAGCGGCGTAGGCAAGACGGCAACCGCGGAGGCCATTGCCGACCTGTTGTATGGCGGAGACGCGTTTCTTACTGTGATCAACATGGGTGAGTATCAGGAGCGCCATAGCCTGGCCCGGCTGATCGGCGCTCCGCCCGGCTACGTGGGCTACGGTGAAGGCGGCCAGTTGACCGAAGCGGTACGTCGCCGCCCTTACTCGGTGATCCTGCTGGACGAGGTCGAGAAGGCCGATCCGCAGTTGCTCAATCTGTTCTATCAGATCTTCGACAAGGGCCTGGCGAACGACGGTGAGGGTCGTGAAATCGACTTTCGCAACACGCTGATTCTGCTTACCTCCAATCTTGGCAGTGAGCACATTGAACGACTCTGTCGCGACGCTGAACGCCCTACCCCTGAGCAACTGGTCGAAGCCATCCACCCCCATCTGAACGCGCATTTCAAACCGGCGCTACTCGCCCGCATGCGTGTTTTGCCCTACTACCCGCTTGCAGCGCAAAGCCTGCAATCCATCGCCAGTCAGCGCCTTCGCGCGCTGCAGCAGCGTATGCAGGCGCGTGCGATTGGGTGCCGGTTCGATCCCCGGCTGCCTTCACTGATTGCCGAGGCGTGCAGCAATACGGGTGGCGCTCGTCATATTGAGCGCTGGCTTGAAGAGCGTCTGATAAGCCCCATCGCAGAAAGGCTGCTGCAGAGCGACGAGCCGAACCACTGTGCACTGAACCTGTACGCCCGGGTTGACAACGAAGGAGAGGTGACCTGTGAGCTCGCGTGAAATGCTGCCGTTCAATGCGGCAGCTGCCGTACCCGATGTGGCAAGCGTACTGACCGGACTGAGCGCGCTCGCGCAGTGCCAGAGCGCCGCCGAGCTGCAGCAAAAGCTGGTCGGATGGCTCGCAGAGCTGGGCAACTGCGCGCTGGTTCAGCTGTATCTGCTCGACGCCAGCCATAGCCGGCTGCCGCTGTGTTGCCAGTGGCTGGACGGCCAGCTCGGTGGCGAGCACGGCGAGGATGGCCTGACGGCACCGTTGCTTGCCTACAGCCTGAGCCAGAACACCCCGCTGCAACTGGACGAACTGGATCGCAGCCTGCATGCAACCCCCTTCCTGCCGGCGAGTTCGGCTGCCTGGCGCAGCCTGCTGTGTCAGCCCATTCTGGATCGCAGACAGCAAGTGGGCGGGCTGCTGGTGCTGGCCAGCCGGGCACGGGGTCTCGGCAGAGCACTAACAGCCTGTTGAAATTCGCCGCGATGATTACGTCCACTGCTTCT
>AZIG01008347.1_pt1 | contig 15338 bp, 16 predicted proteins | sample 359071 | NCBI WGS metagenome assembly AZIG01 (sample SAMN02429714, study PRJNA222667) | marine sediment metagenome | biome: Sediment sample; isolation source: enrichment culture of sample MGS-AQ(UA) from oil contaminated terminal site... | place: Jordan: Aqaba | collected 2011-05-15 | depth 18 m m | reverse complement strand
TGGGCATGACTAACTTGAATGGTGGCACGCTCTTCAACGCTGAATTCGGAATAAGACATAGGGCAGCACCGTACCGGAAAGGTCCGGTGTTGCGCTCAGTTTTTGCCGCCGCCCTCGCTATAATTCCATCTTAAACCTGCCGAACCATCCAGGCCTCCAGGTCCGGTTCCCAGGTCCAGTATTCGGTTTCGATACGCATGGTGAAACGGCCGTGGTTGCTGTCCGACCACAGGGTGGCCTCCATCCCCTCAATCAATGATTCCGCCGAGGGCGCACCACCCAGCGCACTGCCCGGAAAAACACTTAGAAAAGCCACCACCCATAAGCATTTCATACGCTGCCTCCTTGAGTTAATCGTCTGATTACCCAGAGAAATCAGAGCCCACTCCTTTCAGACCATGCCTCATAGATCCGCTTGTCCCATTTGCTCTGGAAATAGGCGATAGCGGCTTTTTGATCGTCCCTGGAGAGCTCGTCTGCGAAGGCCGGCATTTTCCCACCCATGGGGGCGCCACCTTGACTAATTGTACCCATCAGCGTGTCGAAGGAATGGTGCCAGGCATGACCTGTTCCGTTGAGCGGTGGCGGCGGGTAAGAGCCATCCTTCAGAGTCTTTTTCCAATTGAAAGCGCCTTGGGCATTGCCGCCATGGCAGCTTGCGCAGTTGTCGTCGAACACCACTGCGCCGCGCTCGACCTCAGCCTGTGTGTACCAGCGGTCATCCACCGTCTGTTTACCGCAGCCACTGATTAGTGCGACTGCAAGAACGCCTACTGAGATAGTTGCCCCATGCATCATTCTTGTTCCTCGATTTCCTTGCGCCTCAAATTCCTCAATCGCGGAATAAAACGGGGAGTTCTGGCTGCATAGGCCCGCCAATCGGAGCCGAACGCTTTTTCTGTTTCACGCTCCTCGTGAATAGACAGGCGCGAGTACATCCACACCAGCACCGGGAACATGGCCAGCGTCAGCAGCGTTGGCCACTGCAGCAGAAAACCGAACATGATGAGCACGAAGCCGGAATACTGAGGGTGGCGAACGTGGGCATAAAGGCCGGTTGTGGCCAACTGCCCTGCCTTTTGCGCGGCATACAGGGTACGCCAGCCAGCCGCAATCAGATAAAACCCGAGGCCAATAAACACTGTGCTCAAGAGATGAAACGGCCCAAAGTGTGGGGAACCCCTCCAACCAAACAGCATTTCCAGCAAGTGGCCACTGTCGTGAGCCAACCAGTTCACGTCGGGATACTGGCTCTGCAGCCAGCCGGAGAGGAAGTAGAGCGTCAGCGGGAACCCGTACATCTCGGTGAACAGTGCCACCAGAAATGCGCTGAAGGCACCAAACGAACGCCAGTCCCGGCGGGTCTGCGGTTTGAAAAAACTGAAGGCGAAGAATATGAAAATCGCCGAATTCAGCACCACTAGGCTCCAAAGGCCATAATCCGATGCACCATCAGTCATCACGCTGCTCTCCACTCTTTCCCGGTTGCTCTGCCTGGTGGTTATGTCCTCCATGTCCTCCATGCCCTCCGTGCCCTCCGTGCATAAAAATATGGATCAGCGGACAAGCAAGCAGTATCAGCCAGGGCAAGGCGCCAAGCAGATGAACCTTGTGTTCTCCCCAGAGTAAAACCAGTGCGATAACGGCAAATATTGCCAAGGTAATTTTAAAGCGTCGATCCATGAGCGGTTCCTTTGCGAAAAAAACAGTGTCAGAACAGAGTACTAATGGGCTTCAAGGGATATCTGATGGCCTATGCCGCTCAGCGCGATCTCATCAACCACATCGAGGGATTCCGGGTCGAGCACCCAAAGCTTGTTCTCTGCCCGACTGGTCACCAGTAGCTGGCCATCGTAGGGAGAGACCGCAAGATGATAGGGCGCAGGAGCCAGCGGCCTGCTGTGGCGGGCGCCGCTGGCTAGCTCAATCCGGACCACCTGGTTGCCGCCCTGGCTGGTGGCATAGAGGGTCTGGCCATCTGCGCTCAAGCCAACGCCATGGGGCGCCTCCCCAACCTCGTACCGGTCCGCCACCGCGCCTTTGGCAAGCTCAATGACAAGAACCTGGCCGGATGCAGCATCAATCACGTAGAGCCGCTGGTTGCCGGGGGCAAGCACCAGATGCTCTGGGTTGCCGCCAACCCGCAGGTTGCGCTCGACGAACCAGTGCTCGGTATCCACTTCGCTGACCGTGCCATTACCGGTATTGCTGACCAGAAGGGATTGGCCGTCGTCGGTTTGCACCAGATAGTTGGGGGCCGGCCCCGTCGCCACAGTTTTGACCAACTGACCGGAATCCAGATCCACAACGCTGATGCTGCCACTGGCAGGATGCGTGGAAACGGCATAGCGACTGTCGGAAGTCACCAGCACATGGTGCACCAGCCCCGGCACTTCCAGTTTGCGGTCAATCGTCTTTGTGGCCGTGTTCACCAAATAGAGCAGCCCGGTACTCCCTGCTTCCAATTCAGTAGACTGCCCGCCCCCATGATGAGCGGCGTGTTCATCTTCTGATACGGCTTCGGGGCGACTAACCGGCTCCTGACGATCATGCGCCGACAAACTACCCACCACCAGATGCCGGCCATCCGGGGTCAGTGCCGAACCGTGGGTATTCAGGGTGCCGCCAATGGACGACGTCACCTTGCGGTTTTCCAGATCAATAACGCCGACGGCATCCGCTGTGCCCATGGGAACAAATGCCCGGTTCGTGTCTGCGGCCACCATCAGCGAAAAACTCATAGCGACACTGGCCGTAATACCAGCAATACACTGCTTGCGAAACGAATGTTTCATAGCGTGCCCTTTTTGGTCAGAGGGTTTCAGTAAGATCTCCTCGCCCGGTAAGCAAGATCCCGAACAGGCATGGTCATTACTTGGCAGTCCATCACACCAAGCTGAAACAGGCCTGAAAACAGTTGCGAAACATGCATTCGTTTGACCAGAATCAAGGTGGAACGATTCACAATGACCAAGGACGACCAATGCAAGACGTGCCCCAGGAAAACCAGCGAACAACCAAAACCCACGCCGACCAGCTCAACCGGCAGTGTTACTGCATCACCCTTGACCGAAAAGCGCTCACTGACAGCCTCCAGAAGCAGTTTTCAGACACTGGGAACGAGGCGCCGGCCACTCCCGAGATCCATCATTTCTTTTCAAACACACCGGTTTTTGTACCCCAGGCGGACATCGCGACGATGGAGCGGATCGTTCAGGCGATCGAATCGGCTGCCGAGCTTCCGTCCTACCGGGAAAGAGCTCTGTCCTGGGCGCCGGACATCGCCGGTTTTGATCCAGGCCCCATCGGGGCCTTCATGGGCTACGACTTTCACCTGGGCGAGAACGGGCCTCAGCTGATCGAAATCAACACCAACGCCGGCGGCGCATTTCTGAACACGGTATTGGCCCGGGCTCAACACCGATGCTGTGACCCGTCCCAGCAGACCGCTGGCACCAACCGGGCACTGGATGGGTTCGAGGACGCAGTGTTTGCCATGTTCCAGCAGGAATGGCAACGGCAAGGTGGCGACTCGACGCCCGGTTGCCTGGCCATTGTGGACGATACCCCAGAATCCCAGTTTATGTTCCCGGAATTCCAACTGGCCCAGCAGTTATTCCAGGCCAGAGGCATAGAGACCTTGATCCTCGACCCATCGGAGCTTGAGTATGTTGATGGTGCCCTGAGCGCCCACGGCAAGCCTATCGACATGGTGTACAACCGCCTGGTGGATTTTGCCTTGGAGGCCCCGGCTCTTGGGGCGCTGAGGTGCGCCTACCTCGACGGCGCGGCGGTCGTCACGCCCAATCCACGCGCCCATGCGCTTATGGCCGACAAACGGAACCTGATCCTGCTATCTGATGCCCAAACCCTGCGCGACTGGGGCCTGAGTGAAACCGAGGCAGGATTTCTGGATAGAGCTGTACCGAAGACCCGGCTGGTTTCAGCAAGTGATGAGGCGGAGTTGTGGAGCAACCGGCGTAAACTGTTTTTCAAACCGGTAGCGGGCCATGGCAGCAAGGGCGTCTATCGGGGCGAAAAACTAACCCGCCGCGTTTTCGAAGAGATCCTGAAGGGTGATTACATCGCGCAGAACTTCGTTCCCGCCGGAGAACGCACGCTGAGAGTGGATGGCACGGTCACCACCAGAAAGGTCGATATCCGTTTGTACACCTATGCTGGGCAACTTCTGCTTTCCGCCGCACGGGTTTACCAAGGCCAGGCCACTAACTTTCGTACCCCAGGCGGTGGGTTCGCACCCGTCTTTCAGGTGTGATCACTACCGCTTACCCTGGCCTCTCGATCTATTTGGTTGCTTTAAAGGTCGTCCATGCGCCCTACCTGGCGAGCGAGACGCATGGATTCGTTCTGCTCCATGGTCAACAGTGATTCCAGCAGTTCCTTTGCTTCTGGAATCTCGGCCTTTCCAACCAGTGTCTTGTAGAGATCAATAATCTGATCGTGGAAGTCAAAGACCTCGCGGGAGATGCCAGCAAAATCCAGCTTTGCGTAGGGCTCGTCGCAGGTTCGGTGAGTTTTGATCGGGTTATGAGAGAGGTAGTCGATAACTCGGGTCTCCAGAGCCTTCGCATCTCCCTGGCGCTCAAACTCGTTTACGATCCGCTCTATTTCTGATTCATGAGCTGCCAGATAATCCAAAAGCGCACGGGCCCGTTCTTCCTCGTGCGTTGTTGCGCAATGGGACAGACAGCTCGCCAGATGTGAGTGCAGATCGCGCGTCCAGTCGATCAGTTGTCCAATAGTCTTTATATCCATATCTTTTTTCCTTTTTTCTTCTCCATAATATGACTGACATCAAATAGGTATCCCGTCGTCAAATGAGGAGTCCTATTTGCATTTCCAGTGTTCAGTTGGGCTATGCGCTCGCCTGGCTAATTCGCTAATCCATTGCAAACCGCAGGCACTGCAGCAAATCGACGCCTCTACCGGCTTCAGATCGATTCCACAACCTCAGAGAGCATATCCCTGACCTTCCCGGCAACCTGCTTGAGCTCGTCATTATCGATGGCGCTCATGGAAGCCAATGGATCCACTGCACTTACCTCAATGCCCTCCGAAACCTCACGAAGAATAACGTTGCAAGGCAGCATGGCACCCACGCGAGGCTCCACACCGATGGCTTCCCAGGCCATGCCAGGATTGCAGGCCCCGAGAATTTGATAGGCCTGCATATCCTTGTCCAGCTTTTTCTTCATGGTGGCTTTGACATCAATTTCTGTCAGCACACCGAAGCCGTGATCAGTGAGGGCCTGACGCGCTCTTCTGTCCACGTCCTCGAAATCGACATCTTTGATAACTCGATCGATTGTGTATGACATAGCTACCTCCAATGATTCAGAAGTTCATTGCTTTGACCCGAGTTTCACCACCCTCAAACGCAGCGCATTCACAATCACGCTGACCGAGGACAGCGACATGGCGGCCGCTGCAAAAATGGGCGACAGCAGTATCCCGAAAAACGGGTACAAAACCCCTGCCGCTATCGGAACACCGGCGGAGTTGTAAACGAAGGCGAAAAACAGGTTCTGACGGATATTGCGCATGGTCGCCAGAGACAAACGGCGCGCCTCGACAATGCCCATCAGGTCGCCGCGCAGCAGCGTAATGCCGGCGCTTTCGATGGCGACATCGGTCCCGGTGCCCATGGCCACACCGACATCCGCCGTTGCCAGTGCAGGCGCATCGTTTACGCCGTCACCCGCCATCACGACAACACGGCCTTCGTCTTTCAGGCGCTGGACGATCTTGCCCTTATCTTCCGGCAGGACTTCCGCTTCCACTTCGTCGATATGCAGTTTTCGGGCAACTGCTTCAGCTGAAGTGCGGTTATCGCCGGTCAGCATGACCACCCGGATGCCGTCTTTTTGCAGCGCGGAAATAGCGGCTTCGGTGGTTTCCTTGACCGGATCGGCAATCGCCAGCAACCCTGCGACGTTTCCGTCGACAGCAGCAAAAATCACGGTAGCACCATCTTTTCGGAGCTGGTCGGCGTCGCCGTCAAATCGCGTGGTGTCGACATTTTCCGACTCCATGAGAAGGCGGTTACCAAGTAGCACCCGCTTGCCGTCTATTCGACCGGTAACCCCTTTACCATTCGGAGAGTCAAAGTCTTCCGCATCCGGAAGCCTCAGGTTCATACCCTTGGCTTTATCGAGTATGGCGTGAGCCAGTGGGTGCTCACTGCCTTTCTCCAGGCCACCTGCATAACGCATGAGACTACTGTCATCGAACCCGTTGGCCGCGACAAGCCGGGTGACTTGCGGCTTGCCCTCTGTCAGCGTGCCGGTTTTATCCACCACCACGGTGTCCACCTTCTCCATACGCTCCAAGGCTTCCGCATCGCGAATCAGAACGCCACTTTGAGCACCGCGTCCGACACCCACCATGATGGACATGGGCGTCGCCAAGCCAAGTGCGCAAGGGCAGGCAATGATCAGAACACTGACCGCTGCAATCAGCCCGAACGCCATAGGCGGTGCGGGTCCAAAGAAGGACCAAGCAATAAAGGCGACAATAGCAATCACAATAACTGCCGGCACAAACCAGCCTGCTACCTTGTCAGCCAGCCCCTGGATCGGTGCGCGGCTACGCTGGGCGCTGGCCACCATCTGGACAATCTGGGACAGCATGGTATCGCGGCCAACTTTGTCGGCCCGCATGATGAAGCTGCCCTGCTGGTTTATGCTGCCGCCGATCACTTGGTCGCCGGATTTCTTGCTGACCGCCAGGGGCTCGCCGGTCACCATGGACTCATCCACGTTGGAGCTGCCTTCAAGCACCTCGCCGTCCAGCGGAACCTTGTCACCGGGGCGCACCCGCAGGCGGTCGCCCACCTTGACCTGATCAAGCGACACATCGTATTCGCTGCCATCGTCGTCCAGTTTTCTGGCCGTCGCCGGTGCCAGATCCAGCAGGGCCTTGATGGCACCAGAGGTTTTCTCTCTGGCGCGCAATTCCAGCACCTGCCCCAGCAGCACCAGCACCACGATGACAGCAGCCGCCTCGAAGTAGACGGCGACCGACCCGTCTTCCTGCCGGAAGGCGCCTGGGAAGATCTGCGGCGCCAGGGTCGCCACCAGGCTGTAGATCAGCGCGACGCCGGTACCAATGGCAATGAGCGTAAACATGTTCAAGTTACGGCTAACCACGGATTTCCAACCCCGGACGAAGAAGGGCCAACCGCACCAGAGCACCACAGGCGTTGCCAGCACCAACTGAATCCAGTTGGACATCTGTGGAGCAATCATATGGTCAAGCCCGGTCAGATGCCCGCCCATTTCCAGGACCAGTACAGGCAAGGTCAGCACCAGCCCGATCCAAAACCGGCGGGTCATGTCCGTAAGTTCTGCAGAGGGGCCATCATCCAGGCTCACCTGCTCGGGCTCCAGAGCCATACCACAGATGGGGCAGTCCCCTGGCCCTTGCTGTCGAATTTCCGGGTGCATGGGGCACGTATACATCGTACCAGGCGCAACCGGCTCTTGCGGCTTGTCTTCCTCACCGAGGTACTGCTCAGGGTCCTCGTCGAATTTAGACTGGCAGCGCGAGGAGCAAAAGTACCAGGTTTTACCGCCATGCTGGCTGCGATGTTCCGCGGTGTGCGGATCCACTGACATGCCACAGACCGGATCCTTGGCGGCGTGCTCGCCAGGGGCTTTATCGGTGTGATGATCGTGCTGATGGGTGTGATGGTGCTCAGCCATTCCGATCTCCTGTTTTGTCTACAGGCCAGTCTGCAAACGCAATGAAATACAGCAGAACCAGATTGACGATAGGGATCAGTATCAGTACACCCATCCACCCCGGATACCCCGTGCGCTGGCAAATACGCCAGGCCGGAATGACCACCACAATGGCAATCACCAGCATCCACAGCCAGTGTCCTGCCCACATCGTGTTTCCGAACATGTTCTCTCCCATCATGGTAGTTACCTCTCACCCCAATTGTGGTCAATGATGCGCATGGCTCTGCTCCGCTTGCGCGGATTCTGGCAATCGCTTCAGGAAAATTTGTTCGGCTACCGCAATCACAACCATAGTGACAACAGCCACGCCGATAACAAAGGGATCGGTATTAAGCTTGACCCATACAAAGCCTCCCAGCGCCAAAAGATCCAACAGGATGGCTGTAGCTGGCACCCAGATGTTGGCCTTGATGTCTTTGCGTAGATAACGCAGTACACCCCAGTGAATGGCAATGTCCATAATCAGGTAAAAGACGATACCCAATGCGGCAATTCGGGACAGGTCGAAGAAGGCGGTCAGAATCAGCCCCAGGACCACGGTATAAACCAGAGTGTGCTTCTGGATGCTGCCGGGCATGCCAAAGTGACTGTGGGGAACCAGTTTCATCTCTGTCAGCATCGCCAACATGCGGGACACAGCAAAGACACTGGCCAGAATCCCGCCTGCCGTGGCCATCATAGCAATGGCGACGGTAAACCAGACACCGTACTCGCCAAGCGCGGGACGCGCAGCGGCAGCCAGGGAGTAATTCTGTGTTTCGATGATTTCAGCCAGCGACAGATTGCTGGCGACGGCAAACCCCACCAGCGTGTAGATCACCACACAGGCGGCAATGGAAATAATGATGGCACGGCCGACATTTCGCTTCGGGTCGATGACTTCCGAACCACTGTTGGTAATGGTCGTAAAGCCTTTGAACGCTAGAATGCCTAATGCAGTTGCGCCCAGGAAGTTGCCCAGCGCTCCAGCTTCACCAGTCTCCGAAAAATCAACCGAGATTGAGTCGGCAATCCAGACCCCGACCAGACCGAAAATCAGTATGCCGCCGATTTTCAGGATCCCGATAAAGGAAGCCACCCCTTGAATCATCCGATTGCCCAGCAGGTTGATCAGAAAGGCCGCCAGAATGAGCGCCACGCCGAGAATGGGCACCATGCGGCCACTGTCATCCCCGCCAAAAAGTTGCATGGTGTAAGAGCCAAAGGTCCGGGCCAGGAAGCTCTGAGCGATGACCATGGAAAAATACATCAACAGGGCGTTGAAAGCCGTTGGCAGCCGGTTTCCGTAGGCCTTGTGCAGGTACATGCCGATACCGCCGGCGGAAGGGTAGGTATTGGAGATCTTGATGTAGGAATAGGCGCTGAAGCTCACAATCACAGCCGCAGCGAGAAAGGCCAGCGGGAAAAGTACGCCGGTCATCTGGGCCATCTGCCCGGTCAACGCAAAAATACCGGCGCCAATCATGACGCCGGTACCCAGCATGACGGTTCCGGGCAGAGTGAGGCTGCCTTCCTGATAGCGAGTGGTTCGATCTTCCTCCCTGCTCATTCACTCTCCTCTTATTTTTTCATGGGTGGAATTTTGGAACAGCAGAACGGCTCGTGCTTGGCATTCGCCCGCACGTTGTCGTCGGTAAACCGGTACCAGGCCAGATTGCGCCGGGTCCACCATCCAGTTTTCAATCGGCCACCGCAGGCCTTGACCAGTTCCAGTAATTCATCGACAGACCAGTGGGTTCCGTCATATGTCACCCGCAATGTGCCATTCGGTTTACGCTCGGCGAAATCAACGCAGGGGTGGTGGTTAAGATCGTGGATGAGATCCTCCCACTGACCTTCTCCCATCCCCTCGATGGCCAATTTCCGGCGCAACAAAAACTGTTCCTGATTGGTTGCTTTGTGTGCTTTGGTCATGGGGCGACACCTCTCTTCCAGATAACTTCTCTCTGGATCAAAACACTTCAACCTGAACTGCGACTGAAAACAGACACAGACTTCCCGTAGATTTGTGTTGAATCAAATCTTAGACGAAAACGGGCCATGGGTTTCCCCATGGCCCGTTAGCATCAACGTCAGAAGGCGATTCGGGCGCCGATTACGGCAAACCAATCTTCTGTGCCGCCGCCGCTCGCCTCGGCCAGGTCGGCACTATCGCCATACTTACGCTCGTGCACCACACCCACATAAGGCGAGAACGCACGGTCTATCAGGTCGTAGCGGAGCCGGAGGCCGGTTTCGGTGGAAACCAATCCTTTGCCGATGCCAATTTCCCTGTCTTCACTGAACGCTACCGTCGCATCCAGCGTTGCGGAAAGGATCCAATAGTTAGTGAGCAGCAGCTCGTACTCTGCGTCAAGTTCGGCTGAGGTATCTCCATCCTTGCTGACATACAAGTTTGCATCGATCTCAAACCATTGGGGTGCCAGCCCGGCTACACCGAGAACAGCATACGTACGATCCGGTCCCTCGGGGGTGTCGAAACGCACACCCGCTTTAGCGTCGAAGAACTTGGAAATGGGGATCTGGCCGACCAGCTGGTTTTCCAGCGTTTCGTAGGCCTGCTCCTCGATCTCGTACTCCCCGGTTGTGAGCAGCCGGACTTTAAAGTCGTCGGTGCCATAGAAGGCATCCGCATTCCAGACGCCCAGCTCCTCGCCATCGTCGCTGTAGCGGTACTCAAATTCCTCGAATTGAACGCCCCAGGTTGTGAGCGGCTGTTCACGAGCCGTGGTGTCGGAAATCATTTCCTGAGCTGTCACCGCCGTTGAGACACCAATAGAGGCAAGAAAACTGACGGCGACAAGTGATCGAATACAACTCATGCCTCACCTCCATCTTCAGCAATCACGTCTGTTTTGGCCTGCGTTGAATCTGGCCCACCTTCAATAATTACCTTACGGAACATACCAGCGGCCGCGTGATAGGACAGGTGACAGTGGAACGCCCACTGGCCGGGCGCGTCGACCTCGGTTTCCATGTAAACCGTGGTACCCGGGTTCACGTTGATTGTATGTTTGATCGGGTTCCACTGGCCGGCGCCGACGTCCAAAATCGACCACATGCCGTGCAGGTGCATTGGATGCGTCATCATGGTTTCATTCACAAACTTGAAGCGGACCCGCTCACCGTATTTCAGACGAATCGGATCGGCGTCTTCATACTTGACGCCATTAATGCTCCAGGTGTAACGCTCCATATTGCCGGTCAGGCGAAGCTCGATTTCCCGGGTCGGTTCGCGGTCTTCATACAGTGGATCTTGGGCCTTCAGGTCAGCATAGGACAGGAACTTGCCGCCATTGGCTGCCGTGGGTACAAGGCCACTTCCCTTGGCGTAAAAGGGGTCGCTTTGGCCGCCTTTTCCCATCGCCATGGAACCATGATCCATGCCTTCCATGTTGGAATGATCCATGCTGTCCATGTTGGAGTGGTCCATTCCCTCCATTGAGGAGTGATCCATCCCGGACATATCTTCTGAGCTGTCCATATCCATGTTCCCATGATCCATGCCCGCCATGCTGCCATGGTCCATACCAGGCATACCGCCCATATCAGCCATGGTCAGTCGGGCAGCTTCACGCAGTTGCGGCACTGCCGCTTCCATGCCCTCTTCGGGGGCCAGTGTTGCCCTGGCGTATCCGGAACGTCCCATGGATTCGGCGAAGATGGTGTAGGCCTGCTCATCTTTCGGGTGGACGATCACATCATAGGTTTCCGCCACACCGATCCGGAACTCGTCCACGTTAACGGGCTGAACGTTGTTGCCATCGGCCTGTACAACCGTCATGTCCAGACCGGGAATCCGTATGTCGAAGTAGGTCATGGCCGAGGAGTTGATGAACCGCAGCCGGATGCGTTCTCCGGGCTCAAAAAGGCCAGTCCAGTTCTGCTCGGGACCTTTGCCGTTGATCAGGCCCGTAAAGCCCTGCAAGTCCTCAACGTCCGCTTTCATCATCCGCATGTCACCCCAGGCCATGCGGTCCCGAATGGTGTTCATCAGGCCGTTTTTGGACGCGTCCGAAAAAAACTCCCCCACGGTTTGCTGCTCACGGTTGTAGTAATCCGCCATCATTTTCAGGTTGCGCATGATGCGGTCACCGGAATGGGGGTGCTTGTCAGTCAACTGCACCACGTACTCGCGGTCATAACGAAACGGCTCACGTTTTTCCGGTTCGATCACAATGGCACCATAGGCGCCATCCGGCTCCTGAAAACCAGAGTGGCTGTGGAACCAGTAAGTGCCTGCCTGCTGGATAGGAAATTCATAAGTAAAGGTTTCACCCGGCTTGATGCCTGGGAAACTTATGCCGGGTACACCGTCCTGATCAAAAGGAAGGATCAACCCATGCCAGTGAATGGACGTCATCTCATCCAGGTTATTGGTCACGTTGATCCGGACGTTCTCGCCTTCCTTGAAACGCATTACCGGTCCCGGAGATGCGCCGTTGTATCCAATGCCTTCCTTCACAAAATCGCCGGTATCAATTTTTACCCGGTCGACCGTAAGGTCGTATTCGCCGGCCAGAACCATGGCTGGCATCAGCAGGCTCAAAAGCCCTGTCAAAAAGCGTGGTTTCATCTGTGTTGCTCCGAACTACACGTCATTGAAGCCGGGCCGAGAAACGTGTCTCAGCCCCGCGCTCGCGGACCTCAGTTAAGCGAGTTACTCGAAATTGACCTCACCGTACATCCCGGCCTGATAGTGGCCCGGCACGTTGCAGGCAAATTCGATATTGCCTGTATCAGAGAACTTCCATACCACTTCTTTACTTTGGCCCGGTTCCAGCAACACGCTGTTCGGGTCGTCATGCTTCATGGAATGGCCATTCCCCATATCCATATTCATCATGTCGTGGTTCAGCTTGCCGCCCTGGATGACGCCATGCTCAACCATCATCATCATTTTCTCTTGATGAGCTTCGTGCATGTCAGGAGTGCCAACACTGAACTCATGGACGAGGTTTCCCTTGTTCTCCACCACGAAGCGAACGGTTTCACCCGGCTTTACACTGATTTCTTCGGGTTCGTAGTAGTTGTCGTACATCTCGACAGTTACGGTTCGGCTGGCCTCCGACGCTTTGCCAGGTTCACCGCTTGTAGCGCCGTGCCCGTGGCCACCATCATGGGCGCCAGCCGCAAACGCTGTTGCCGACATTGAAAGCGCCATACCCGCTACGAATAGTTTTGATGCATTCATCTTTTTATCCTCTGTAAAATATTGCTCGAAAAACACTGCAGGATTGAGCCCCAATCTTGAGCAATGTCCAGAATCGGTTGTTATCTTCTCTCACTAACCTGAATTCTTTCTGAAAAACTCGAACTATTTTCCGTTCAGGCTGAATTCAGGTTAATCAGTCACACTTTCGACCGCGGACCATACATAGAAGGAAAAACTCATGCGTTTACTGCTCGTCGAAGATGACCGCTTGATTGCTGAGGGTTTGGTCAGGCAGTTGGGAAAAGCAGGTTTCAGCGTTGATACAAGTCCCAGTGCCCGAGAAGCCGTCGTTCTGGGTGAGCAAGAGGATTACCGTGCTGTTGTTCTGGACCTGGGTCTACCTGATGGCAACGGGCTGGACGTATTGAGAAAGTGGCGAACGAATCACGTCAGCTGTCCGGTCTTGATTCTGACCGCGAGAGGCGATTGGCAGGATAAGGTTAACGGCTTAAAAGCCGGGGCAGACGATTACCTGGCAAAACCTTTTCAGACAGAAGAGCTAATCGCACGCCTCAACGCACTCGTGCGTCGAAGTGAAGGAAGGGTCCATGCTCAGGTTAAAGCCGGCCGCTTTGAACTGGACGAAAACCGCCAGAGTCTCAAGATGGACGACGGCGTGGAACATACACTTACCGGCACCGAATTCCGGCTGCTACGTTGTTTGATGAGCCGCCCTGGCCACGTCTTTTCCAAAGAACAACTAATGGAACAGCTTTACAACTTGAATGATAGCCCGAGCGAAAACGTCATTGAGGCGTATATTCGGAGGTTAAGGAAGCTAGTGGGCAGCGAAACCATCTCAACACGACGCGGCCAGGGGTACATTTTTAATGCGATTCCTTAAAAAGCCTGCGTCCGTAAAAGGAACCTTGCTTGCGCTGTTACTGCCCGCCGGAATTGGTCTAATGGGGGTGGCGTGGTTGGTCCATGGCTTGCTGCTCGACCGAATGTCTCGGGAATTCGTTGAAAGCCGACTGAAAGATGAGGTCGATTTCCTTGAGCACCAGATTCGCGACGCGAATGGTGAAGTTGACACTCTCCAGACGGGCGATTATTTCCAGGATGTTTTTCATCATGCCTTTGCCATACATACACCCGAACAGACCATCATTTCACCCGATACTTGGGAGCCCTTGTTAACGCCTCTGATTGAAAACGAAGAAGACGGAACCGTTCGCGTAGAAGATGCCGAAACCACTGATACTCCCTTAGACATCCTCGCCTACCGAAAGTCTTTTCAGGTCGGTGAAACACCCATCGTCGTAATCGTTTCTGAAGATCTGGGTGCGCTGAAACGCAGCCAAGCTGCACTTCATGCCTGGACCGCCGTAGTATCAGTTCTGTTGATTATGCTCTTGGTCGCCGTGCTCTGGTTCGGAATCACGATGTCCATGCGACCGGTTGTCACACTCAAAGCCGCATTAAAAAGACTCCAGGACGGAGAGATCTCCCGAATCAACGTTCAGTCGCCAGAGGAGTTCCACCCGCTGGTTCTTCAACTAAATCAGTTGCTGGACTCCTTAGATCAGCGACTGGAGCGCTCCAGGGACGCTCTCGCAAACCTGTCTCATAGCGTCAAAACCCCCATCGCAGCCGTCCGGCAGATACTGGAAGACGACACACGTCCTCTCGACACCAATCTAAGGCGCCAGATGGTGGAGCGACTAAGCGATATCGACAGGCAATTAGAAGCTGAAATGCGTCGAAGCAGTTTTGCAGGGCCCCAGATTGGAAAAAGCGCCTACCCCATAAAACAGGCACGGGATCTTTTGTGGATGCTCGGTCGTTTATATCCGGAAAAGTCGTTTGAACTATCGAGTTCTCTGCCTGAAGACAGCCGATGGCCGATAGAAGAACATGATCTAAATGAAGTATTGGGCAACTTACTCGACAATGCTGGCAAATGGTCTTCGAGATGCGTAGAGCTCTCTGTGGAACAAGGCAGCGGCTTCAAGCGAATAGTTGTTGCTGATGATGGCCCAGGGGTTAATCACAAGGATTTAGCCAGTTTGGGCCAAAGGGGTCTGCGGCTAGATGAGCAAACACCTGGGCACGGTCTCGGCCTTGCTATCGTTCGAGATATAGTGACTCGCTATGAAGGTAAAATCAGCTTTTCGACTAAGTCCTGTAGCGGTTTACGCGTTTCTATCGAATTATTAAGATAAAATCGAATGTTCGCTTTTGTTTAGCAGCGGACCGATCGAGGCGTCCGGTGGAGGCCGTAGGCCAGCAAGGTCAGGGACTGGCGAGCCTAAGAGAGACAGAGAGAAATAGATTTCTCTCTGTCCGGTTGCTGCAATTTGTGAAATTAAGATGGGCGGTTGCAGGAGCTGAGTGCAACACGGTTATTGAATTGA
>AZIG01007382.1_pt1 | contig 15381 bp, 9 predicted proteins | sample 359071 | NCBI WGS metagenome assembly AZIG01 (sample SAMN02429714, study PRJNA222667) | marine sediment metagenome | biome: Sediment sample; isolation source: enrichment culture of sample MGS-AQ(UA) from oil contaminated terminal site... | place: Jordan: Aqaba | collected 2011-05-15 | depth 18 m m | reverse complement strand
CCTGGCGTGCCGGCGCCTGGCCCTGGCCGGCTGGCAGCACGCAGCCGAACAGTACCTGCTCGACACAGGCGGCATCGATGCCGGCACGTTCCACGGCACCACGAATGGCCGCGCTGCCCAGTTGCGGCGCAGTCAGGCTCTTGAGGTCGCCCTGCAACCCGCCCATGGGCGTGCGTACGGCGCTGACGATAACGATGGGGTCATTGGCGAGGGTCATGTTCGTTCTCCTTACTTGGCAGCCATGCGCAGCGCACCGTCGAGGCGGATGACCTCACCGTTGAGCATGCTGTTCTCGATGATGTGGCGGGCCAGCGCGGCGTATTCCTGCGGGCGGCCCAAGCGGGGCGGGAACGGCACGCCGGCAGCCAGCGAAGCACGTACCTCTTCACTCATGCCAGCCATCATAGGGGTTTCAAAGATACCCGGAGCGATGGTCATCACGCGGATGCCGAAGCGTGCCAGTTCGCGCGCGGCCGGCAAGGTCAGGCTGGCGATGGCACCCTTGGAGGCAGCGTAGGCGGCCTGGCCAATCTGGCCGTCATAGGCGGCAATGGAGGCCGTGTTGATGATGACCCCACGCTCGCCGCTCTCATCGGCAGTCCCTTCGGCCATGGCCGCCGCAGCCAGACGCAACAGGTTGAAGCTGCCGATCAGGTTGACGTTGATGACCTTGGCGAAGCTGGCCAAGCCATGCGGGCCCTGCTTGCCCAGCACCTTCTCGGCACCGACGATGCCAGCACAATTGACCAACCCATGCAGGCTGCCAAAGGCGCTGACAGCTGCATCGACAGCCGACTGGGCCGCCTGCTCGTCACTGATATCAGCCACGGCGAAACGGGCGTTGTCGCCCAGCTCGCGGGCCTTGGCTTCGACAGCCGGGGCATTGAGGTCGACCAGCATGACCTTGGCGCCAGCCTCGACCAGCATCTGTGCAGTAGCGGCACCCAGCCCGGAAGCGGCGCCGCTGACGATGAAATGTTTATTGGCGATGTGCATGAGTTCTTTCCTTTCAGACGCTGACAGGGGTGGCCTGTTGCGCTTGTTGTTTGGCGACTTCCTGGTTGCGCAGGATGAAGCGTTGCAGCTTGCCGCTCGGGGTCTTGGGCAGCTCGCTGACGAATTCGATTTCCCTGGGGTAGGCATGCGCGTAGAGGCGCTGGCGCACGTGCTGGCGCAAGGTTTCTTCCAGCTCGACGCTGCCGGCATAGCCACTGGCCAATACCACGAACGCCTTGATCAGCTCGGTGCGCTCCGGGTCTGGCTTGCCGATCACCGCTGCCTCGATCACCGCCGGGTGCTCGATCAACGCGCTTTCCACATCGAACGGCCCCACCCGGTAACCGGAGGTGGTGATCACGTCGTCGCTGCGGCCAACGAAGCTGATGCTGCCATCCGGGTTCAGCTCGACAGTGTCGCCGCTGAGGTAGTACTTGCCGACGAAAGCTTTGGTCGGCAGGCCGTGGTAACCACCGAACCAGCACAGCGGCGACTGCTCGCGGTCAACGGCGAGGATGCCTGGCTGGCCGGCTGGCAGCTCGTTGCCCTGCTCGTCCAGCACCACGATGCGGTGGCCAGGAATGGCATAGCCGGCCGAACCCAGGTGTACCGGGTGCTGCAGGCCATGGTGGTTGCACAGCACCATGCCCAGTTCGGTCTGGCCATAGTGATCGTGAATGGTCACGCCCAGCTCGTCGGCGAACCAGCGGATCACCTCGGGGTTAAGCGGTTCGCCCGCACTGCTGACCACCCGCAGGCGGCCCTTGATCGGTGCCGAAAAATCTTTGCCCGCCGCAATCAGCAAGCGATACGCAGTGGGCGAGCCGGCCAGGTTGGTGATGCCCAGTTTGTCGATCACCCGGGCGCAGCTTTCGACACTGAACGGGCCATCGTAGAACGTGGTGGCATGCCCCAGCGACAACGGACCGGTCACGGCGTAATACAAACCGTAAGCCCAACCCGGGTCGGCCAGGTTCCAGAAGTTGTCCTCAGGCAGCAGCTCGATGGCATCACGCATGTAGCCCTGAAACGCGACAATCGCGCGCAGTGGCACTTCCAGGGGTTTTGCCGGGCCAGTGGTTCCAGAGGTGAACATCAGCAGGAACGGATCGTTGCCTGAGCGCATCACCGGCTCGCAGACATCCGCTGCGTTCTCCAGGCATTGCTGGAAGTCCAGTTCACCACTGCGGGCCTTGACGGTAATGATGGTCGGGCAGGCGTGCACATCGTCCAGCTTGGCGCGGTTCTGGCTATCGGTGACCACCACTCGGGCATGGGATTGCTCAAGCCGGTGCTCGATGGCCTTGGGGCCGAACGCCGTGAACAAGGGCTGATAAACCGCCCCGAGGCGCCAGGTAGCAAGGATGGTCACCAGCAGTTCGGGGGTGCGCGGCATCAAGCCGGCAACCCGGTCTCCGGCGCCTACCCCCTGCGCCCTTAGCACATTGGCGAACCGGGCAGCCTGCACCTGAAGCTGATCGAAGCTATAGCGCGCGCTGTTACCATCGCGGTCTTCATGAATCAGCGCCAGCTTGCCGTCACCGGCATGCCGGTCACAGCATTCGACACAGGCATTAAGGGCTTCGAGGTTGCCGTGCAATGCCGCCACAACGGCCTGGTCATGGTCAAACGTACGAGCGGCCTCGGCGTAATCGCGCATCATCGGACTCCTGGTTTCTTGTTTTTGGAGTTGAAGCATCGGTCCGACGATGTTCGCGCCGCTCTTGCGCGGCGGCAATGGCCAAAGCTGTCAATCTGGATGACTGGTTTGGCCGCCGCTCATCACCCCTCTGCGCGCTCGGCTGCACGCAGGTAGGACTGGGTGAGTCCTGCGACCAGGCGCTCGATATCGAGGTCCTGCTGTTCCTGCAGCCGGCTTAGTCGCTGCTCGAAAGCCGCCGGTGTCAAGACGGGGCGTTGAGCCTGCAACCCAAGCGTGCGCTGAATGTAGTCCGCACTGAGGGCATCAAACATTCGGCCATGTTGCTGGCTCAGGTAACGGCGCCAGAACGCGCGCTGGCTCAGGCTATCGGTCAAGCCCTCGATGGTCTGCGCGCGCGTAACCCGCTGGAATGCATCCTCTACCTGGGCCTGTGTCAGCGCGACAGCATCGGGATAGCGCATGGCATATGGCTGGTTGGGCAGCCGCAACCGGCTACGAAGTTGCACCCTGTAAGCCAGCCCCAATGCCAAATGGTCAACATGTTCACTGGCAGCCAGACGCTGCCGGCCATCCTGGTAGGCTATCCCTTCCAGTTGATCCAGCCGGAACAGTTGCCTGCCCAGTTCAAGCAACTCGCCCCTGCTTTCAGGGTTGACTGCGGCTGCTTCGGCCTGTGCCTGCCTCACCAATACCTGCAGTGCACTGAAATGGCTGGCAACGGCGTCCGAACATGACAGCGGCAGGCCGGCCCGCTCAAAGATCCGCCGGCACAGCACCGGGTCGCCGTCCAGCGTACCCAGCAGTGTCCATACGCCGTCAACCAACGCATCCCGCCCTTCACCCGCTTCGCTGTAGTCTGCTGTCATCTCCAGGCGAGCCAACAACCTGAACAACCCGCTGCTACCCGCTTGCTCCAGCAACCGCCGCCACACGCCCTCCCGCTCAGCCTGAACCGTCGCATCCGTATGGCCTACCCAACGCATACGGGCCCTGACCAGGTCAACTGACCCCATCTGCTCAGGCGAGTGCCGGTGTTCTTCGATCACATCGAGTGCATACAACCTTCGTTGCTGCATGACCGACAAGGGGTTGTCCTCTATCAGAATGGCGCGCCGAAATGCATAAGGCATCTGCTGGATCTCGGTGGGCACTTCGCGTAGTTGGTTGTTGCGCAGGTCAGCACGCTCGAGTAGACCACAGAGTTCCAGGCGACGCGGCCAGCTGCCCAGGCGACAATGACGCAGGTTCAGGCCTGTCAGCCGAGAAAGTTGGTGGAAACTCATGTCCAGCGCTTCCAGCCGGTTATGACTGAGATCAAGATGCGCAAGGTTGGACAAACCATGCAAAACGCCGATCGCCTGGGCATCGAGGCGTATCTCGTTATGCGCCAACCGAAGCGATTGAAGATTCATTAAATGGGCAATGCCTGTTGGTAGACGCATCAACGCGTTGTTGTTGAGGTTCAGGTGCGTCAAGGCAGTGAACGGGCGAAGGAAGTCGGCGGGAATATCAGTAACCCGGGTGTCGTTCACGCTCAGCAGGGTAATGCGATGGAAATCGATGTGCGGCGGTAGTGCCGGCAGTGTGCGCAAACTCAAACCACTCATCGACAAGCGCTGCCCTTGTGTTTGCCCTTCGCCGGCCGAAACAGGCTCGCCCTGCAGTCGCCAGGCTCGCAGGATGCTGTCGGCCGTCAGCCTGCGGGCGGCTCGTCGAGCCTCCTGCAACTCGGCACCGACCCAGCGATTCAGGTATAGCACCAGCTGGTCATGTGCTTCCTGCAGCTCTACCAGGCGCTCGAAGACTGGCTGCGAACCTTGCTGCACTCGCGCCAACTCCACATCGAGCGCTGCCTCGTCCAGGCCAGGGTAAAGCGACCGTAGCTGGTCACGAATGATCACCCGCTCATCTCTGGGTGCAGCGCCAGGGCGGCCACTGAGCGGGTATCCCACGCGCCCATCATCCATGCGACGCCCTGGATTGAGCCAGGGCTGCTCCTCTGGCCAGCCGAGCATGCGCGCGATATCCCAATGGGAAGCGGGTAACCGCGCCAGAAGCTTCTCACGCAGTTGGCTCGCCGCCGCACTGCCCACCAGTTGCATCGCTGCCCGCTGCTCCGACGTAAGTGTGGTAAATAGCGCCTCGAAGATACATCCAGGCTCGTCGGCGATAAGCACGTGTGGCACACCTGACCCGTTGTAGATCAGAAACCTGCCTTCATGCCGGACCACTATTCTTTTTGCCTCGGTTTGCCCGCCGCTACCGAGGTGCCTGATAGACCGTCCCTCCAGCCCGCTGTCACGCAAGTCGAGATCAAGTTGCTCAAGTTCGAAGCTATCCAGCAACGCAAGGGCCAACTCGCCGGTGACGTCACTGTAAGCTGTGCTCAGATACAATCCAGCCAGCCCCCGGCTCAGCCGAGCCAGACGCAAGAGCGAACGGGCGTTGTTCGCGCACGGCAATGGCAGCCGCCGCTCGACCCGCGCCATTTGGTGCTCAAGCTCATGCGCTTGGCCAGTGACTTCATTTATGTAGGCCGAAGGCAAACCGGGGAAGTCCCGTTTTACCAACATGCTCAGCGGGTCTGCTGCAAGTGGCTGTTCTGTCAGGTGGGCAAACAATTGCGGCCGCAACCCGGCCTCATGCACCCGCATCTGCTCCAGTCCAGCGCCCACGCCTGGCCTTGATTCACACCAGGCCAGCAGTTCACTGTCCGATGGCATCAACGCCTTCAGCCGAACACGCTCGAAAAACGTTTGAATGCGTGCATGCGCCTGGAAGGCGCGCAAGGTTTGGCCAAGGCTCACCGGAGCCGGGCGATTCTCCACGAGAACGCCGCGCAACAGGTCTTCATCGATACCTGCCACCAGCATTATCTGCTCGGCCTGATGCGCGTCGACAGTGGAATACTGTGGCCATAATGCATCCAGCATGCGAGCAGGCGCCTGCCAGCTTAGTGGTTGCTCACGCATCAGCTGCCAGCCACGCTCACCGTTGTGCAGCACGACCGGCCCGTAGCCGCCCTCACTCGCCGCATGGCGCAGGCGATAGGGGCCTTCGGCGACAGGCTGATGCACTTCGAAGTAGCGTCCATCGATACGGACCCCGCGGCGGCCTGCCTCGCCATTGCGTCCCTCCTCGAGCAAACCGATAGGGCCCGGCAATGATCGATAATTCCTGGCGTTGAACTGCCACAGGCGACCCTGCCCGTTCCCCAGGCTTACCGGCTCCAGGCTAGCGACAAACGCACTGCGCACAAAACTGACACCCGCCACCGTTGCCGCGGTGGCCGCCAAGGTTTCGGCGACCCCCAGCAGATGCTGCAGCGCTTCGTGTTGGTGCCCCTTCGACCAGTCCCTTGTCCCTTCGAACACTTCAGAGCAAGTCTGGGCAACCACCTGCCCCAGCAGCACGCCCCCCACAGCCGGGATGAAAAGGCCAGCGAGGTTGACCAGGTCCAGACCTGCCGCCTTCCACTCAGCGTGCCTGGCGCTTACCGCCCGGCTATCAGCGTCTGCGGTCGGTACCAGCAGCAACCGGGCATCTTCCTTGACCCGTTGCACTTGCCGAGTCGCCAGTTGCCTGAAGATCCCTCCTTCAGGTGTTTCACCCTCAAGCTCCAGGTCCGCCACCTTGTCTTTCAAGCGCTTGCCAAGGGTACTGACAAAACCTGCACGGTGCTCAAGGCTGATGAGCTGCGTGAAGTACTGCCAGTAACCCGGATCTTGCAACAACATCGCCACGGTATTGTTCATGGAGGGGGCATTGTCGAAGAACCGCAATGCCTGCCGGGGATCACCAGGCAGGTAAAGTACGATGCCCCGTTCATTTCCCGCCTTGTCATGCAGGTGGATCAGCAAGCCATCGACCACAGGTTTCCCTATTGCCCTCAGCAGCATGGGTTTGCATTCAAGCCCTTGTTGTCGCTTCTCCTGACCGTGGTCCACCACCTCACGCAAGGCAAGCTGCACATCGACGCTTATGTTTCCCTGCAAAGCCGCAAGCTCGGTCGCCAGCCTCAACCCCGAACGTTTGTCTTCAGCCAGCATCGCCTGGGTAGCTGGCTGGAAGATCCTTTGCAACGCGTCCTGATACCGCTGACCAACGTCCAGATCACGACAGGCCGTAATCAACGCTTCCAGCGATGCATTCAATGGTTTATCGCTGCCCGGCAAAACCAGCCCCGTGCCCTCGTAGTAGCGGGTGTTCGCAGCAAAGTTGCGCATCAGCCGCAGTAACCCATTTTCACGCGTCTGGCTATATGCGTATGTCTGTTGCAAGGTACCTGGCAATGTGCCGAAGCGCGGCGCGACCCGCAGCCATTCGAGCTGGGCAAATACCTGCCCGTCCGGCAACGGTGCATCCAGCAAAGCCGCCAGGTGTTTCTCGGCAAACTGCTGGAGCGGCAGTAACTCGAGCGTCAGGCCACTCAAGCGTGCCTGGTTGGCATGGTGCGCGTTCAGGGTGGTGCGCAGTGTGTTGATCTGGCCCCTTGACGCGCGTTTGAGCCACTCAGGTAATCGGGCACCTATGAATGGGTCATGGGCAGTAGCGTTGATGTTCATGGTGGGTTCCACAGCTATTGGCGAAGCCAACCATGTTGTTCAAATGCCGGACCAGGATGCAGGGGGAACGGGTTCGATCGGCGCCTGCTCGGTAAGCCTTCTGGGCCCGCGCGGTAATGCACTACAACGGGAAGCGTTCGCCCTTCAGTGCCCTACCCCTCGCGCCTGGATCAATGCCCGATAATGCCCCGGGTTGCAGCCGAACCACTTGCGAAATGCCTTATAGAACGAGCTGCTGTCGGCAAACCCCAAACGCTCGGCAAGCTCGCCCATGGCCACGTCTTCCTGGCTGAGCCAGGCGATCGCCAGCTCCCGTCGTACGCTGTCCTTCAGGCCCTGGTAGTTCTGCCCCTCTTCTGCCAGGCGCCGCCGCAGAGTCGATGGCGACAGGCACAGCTGCCGGGCCAGGCTGTCAGCATCGGGCCATTGCTCAGGGGCCAGGCGCAACAGGTCGGTGCGGATACGCCGCCCGAGGCTGGCCGGGTCACGGTACTTGACCAGGATATTGCCCGGCGCTTCGGCCAGAAAACGCTGCAGTTCCTCCTCGCTGCGGCGCAGGGGCAAGTCGAGGCATTGCGAAGCAATGATCATGCGTGTGCGTGGACGCTCAAAATGCAGGCTCTCCGAAAACATGACCCGGTAGTCGTCGCAAAAAGGGGGTTCGGCACAACGCAGATCGATGCTCAGAATCGGGATGCGCCGCCCGGCCAGCCAGCAAGCCACGCCATGCACGATCATCCAGAACGTGAAATAGGTGAACGCACGGCGCGGTTCGTCACGCGGCTCATTGATGACAATTTCGGCCAGGCCTTCCTGGCGCACCAGGCTGGGCTGCATGTCTTGAAGCATCAGCGACAGAAATGCCAGCGAGGTTTCCAGGCCTGCGCCCAGGGTCGGTTGGCCCATGCTGGCACGGCACATGAAAGCCAGGCTGCCACTGCACAAACCGCGCGGGTCCATCGCGAAAAATTCGTCGTTGCAGCGCCGGGCCAGCAAGCGCCACAGGCGGGCATAGGATTCGGCACTGACCCTTGCCTCTGGCAGGTGCAGTTGTTCAACGGCGATGCCCGCCCTGGCCAGCAAGCCACTGTCAGGCTCACCGGCAGGGCAGGTCTGCAACAGCGCTTCGCGCACCAGTTGCATGGAAATGGTGTCTTTGTCGCTCATCGACGGTCCTGTCGGCTGATTGCCGGCCATATTAGGGTCTGTATGAAAAGCCTTGAGACGAAGGTCAGGCAAGGCGAAAACAGCCGAGGAAGCGGAGTTTACGGGTTGTAAATGAGCATTCCGAGGCTGTTTTCAACGCAGCATCACCGAGTATCAAGGCTTTTCATACAGAGCCTAGGGTGCCCCGCAGCAAACAGCCATCATAGCCCCGCTGCCAGACTCAGGAATGCCTGAATCAGGCGCAGTTCGCGACGGCGCTCCAGGCAGCCGATCACGTGTTGGTTGACAAGGCCCTCACCGGCCAATGGTCGTGCCACCACACGGGGATCATTGGCCACTTCAGTGGAAGAAACAACGCCAATCCCCAGTTGCGAGGCCACTGCCTCGGTTACCGCCTCCCGGCTGTCCAGTTCCAGCAATACACGCGGTTGCACGCCCGCCTTGAGGCAGGCCTTGTCGAAGGTGCGCCGCGTGGTGGAGCTGGGTTCGCGCAGCACCATGATCTGCTGGTGCAGCGCGGCCAACGGCAAGTCCTCCCGCTCGCTGGCCCAGGCATGCCCCACAGGTAACAACGCACACAGGCGCGACTCACAGAGCGTTTGCAGATGCAGCCCCTTGCGCGGCTCGATTTCGGTCAGCACCGCCACGTCGGCATGCTCGCCAAGCAGCGCAGCCAACGTCTCCTGTGCATTGCCCAGGCGCAAGTTGACGGTGACGCCAGGGTACCGCTCACGCAACAGCGCCAGCATCGGCATGACCCGGTGCGGGCCGTCGGCGGCTACCTCCAGGCGCCCGGTCAGCAGCTGGCGGTTGGCCTCGAGCATGGCCTGCGCCTCTTCGGCCAGGCCGAACATGGCGCGGGTGATGGCCGCCAGGCGCGTGCCCTCCTCGGTCAGTTCCACGCGCCGTGCGGTACGCCGCAGCAAGGTGATCTGGTAGTGCTCTTCCAGGGCCTTGACGTGCCCGGTCACCGCCGGCTGGCTGATGAACAGGCGCTCGGCAGCACGGGTAAAGCTGCCCTCACGGGCCACGGCGTCGAAAGCGCGTAGCTGGAACAGGTTCATATTTATCGGCCTGACTTATAGCTGGGATAACAACAAACAATTTGATTGATGACAACGCGAATTGCAACCTAGGCCCCGTAGTTTCAGCCCACCGCTTGTGAGGAATAACGGAATGAGCAACGCCCCGATTCTGCTGACCCCAGGTCCCTTGACCACATCAATCCGCACCCGCCAAGCCATGCTGGTGGACTGGGGCTCCTGGGACCGTGACTTCAACCAACTGACTGCCAGCGTCTGCGAACAACTGCTGGCCATCATCGACGGCGCCAGCAGCCACCACTGCGTTCCCCTGCAAGGCAGCGGCACCTTCGCCGTGGAAGCGGCCATCGGCACCTTGGTGCCACGCGATGGCAAGGTTCTGGTACTGATCAACGGCGCGTACGGCCAGCGCCTGGCAAAGATCTGCAAAGTGCTGGGTCGCACCTACAGCACCTTCGAAACGGCCGAAGACCAGCCGACCACGGCCGCCGACGTCGACCGGCTGCTGGCCGAAGACCCGGCCATCACCCATGTGGCGCTGATCCACTGCGAAACCAGCACCGGCATTCTCAACCCGCTCCCCGAGATCGCCCAGGTGATCAAACGCCATGGCAAGCGCCTGATCATTGATGCCATGAGCTCGTTCGGAGCATTGCCGATCGATGCCCGCGAAATCCCCTTCGAAGCGCTGATCGCAGCCTCCGGCAAGTGCCTGGAAGGCGTACCCGGCATGGGCTTCGTCTTCGCCGAAAAGAACGCCCTGGCGGCCGCCGAAGGCAATGCCCACTCGCTGGCCATGGACCTGCACGACCAGCACGCCTACATGGCCAAGACCGGGCAATGGCGCTTCACCCCGCCTACCCACGTGGTCGCGGCCCTGCATGAAGCACTGCAGCAATACAGCGAGGAAGGTGGCCTTCCCGCCCGCCACCAGCGCTACGCAGACAACTGCAAGACGCTGCTCGACGGCATGGCAGCCATCGGCCTGCGCAGTTTTCTGCCCGCCGAAATCCAGGCGCCGATCATCGTCACCTTCCACGCCCCCACCGATGCCCGCTACCAGTTCAAGGACTTCTACGAGCGGGTCAAGGCCAAGGGATTCATTCTCTACCCGGGCAAGCTGACCCAGGTCGAAACCTTCCGCGTCGGCTGTATCGGTGTGGTCGGTGCGGACGGCATGCAGGCCGCCGTGAATGCCGTGGCCGACGTGCTGCGGGAAATGGAAGTGCTGGACATCTGACGCTTTGCCCACCCGAACCCAGGAATTAGCGCACATGAACTACAACAACCCCACCCAACTGCAAGCCGCCATCCTCGACTGGGCTGGCACCGTGGTCGATTTCGGCTCATTCGCCCCCACCCAGATCTTTGTCGAGGCCTTTGCCGAGTTCGACGTGCAGGTGTCCATCGAGGAAGCCCGAGGCCCGATGGGCATGGGTAAATGGGACCATATCCGCACCCTGTGCGACGTACCGGAAATTGCCGAGCGCTACCGCAAGGTGTTCGGCCGTACCCCGACCGATGATGACGTCACCGCCATCTACAACCGCTTCATGCCGCTGCAGATCGAGAAGATCGCCGTGCACTCGGCGCTGATCCCCGGTGCGCTGGACACCCTCACCGGTCTACGCCAGGACGGCCTGAAGATCGGTTCGTGCTCGGGCTACCCGAAAGTGGTGATGGACAAGGTGGTTGAACTGGCGGCGCAGAACGGCTACGTAGCCGACCATGTAGTGGCCACCGATGAAACCCCGAACGGCCGCCCATGGCCGGCCCAGGCCTTGGCCAACGTGATTGCGCTGGGGATTGACGATGTAGCGGCCTGCGTGAAGGTGGACGACACCGTGCCAGGCATTCTTGAAGGTCGCCGTGCCGGCATGTGGACCGTGGCACTGGTCTGTTCGGGCAATGCCCTGGGCCTGACCTGGGAAGGCTTCCGCGCGCTGAGTGCCGAAAAACTGGAAAGCGAGCGCCAGCGCATCCATACCCTGTTTGCCGCCTCCCGCCCGCACTACCTGATCGACACCATCAACGATCTTCCCGAAGTGATTGCCGACATCAACCGGCGCCTGGCCAAGGGCGAGATGCCGCAAGCCTTCTGACCCCTGCGGTTTCTCTGTATGTGTGTCCGCCACCAATCTGTGTAGGAGCGGGTTTACCCGCGAATACGGTGGCGGCAGCAACGGTGAACGGCGGGTGGAGATTGGCCAGCAGGCCCGGCCTCTTCGCGGGTAAACCCGCTCCTACGGCCGACAAACCTGAGCTAGAAAGCTATTGCGGCAATTGCACCTGCGGTTTGGTCGCGGCAAAGATCGCCCAGCTGGAGACGAACAGCGCCGCGATCAATGGGCCGATCACGAAGCCGTTGAGGCCGAACACCGCCAGCCCGCCAAGGGTCGACACCAGGATCAGGTAGTCCGGCATCCGCGTATCCTTGCCCACCAGGATGGGCCGCAACACATTATCCACCAGGCCGATCACCAGCACCCCGAACGCAGTAAGCACCAACCCTGGCAGTATCGCCCCGGTCAGCAGGAAATACGCCGCCACCGGCGCCCAGATGATGCCCGCGCCTACCGCCGGCAGCAGCGACAGAAACGCCATCAGCACCGCCCACACCAACGCACTCGGGATATCCAGCACCCAGAAAATAAAGCCACCCAACGCACCTTGGGTAATGGCCACCAGCACGTTGCCCTTCACTGTCGCCCTCACCACACGATTGAACTTCAACTGCAAACGACGCTTCTGGTGCTCGGGCAGCGGGACGGCCATGCGCACCCGGCGCGCGACTTCCGGGCCATCACGCAGGAAAAAGAACAGCAGGTACATCATGATGCCGAAACTGACCAGGAACTCAAATGTGCCCTGGCCAAAGCTGAATGCCTGGCTGGCCAATACCTGGCTACCCTGGGTTGCCCACTTGGTGATCTTGTCACGCAACCCGTCGAGGTTACCCATGCCCATGTTGTCCAGGCCACGCTGGGCGAATGCCGGAAGCATGTCCTTGCCGCGCTCGACGTAACCGGCGATGTCCAGTTGCCCGCTTTCGATGCGCTGGTACAGCGTGGCGCCCTCTTGTACCAGCAGGGCGCTGGTGATGATCACCGGCAGGATCGCCACAAGCAGGCACACCAGCGTGGACGTGACCGCAGCAAGGTTACGCCGCCGCCCGCTGCGGATGAGCAAATGACGCTGCAGCGGGGCGAACAGGATACCGAGGATCACCGCCCAGAAGATTGCGCCGTAATACGGCAGCAGAATCCAGAAAAAGGCAATGGTTACGAGCGCCAAGAGTACTGCCAGGGCTTTATTCTGTAGCGCGGTTTCGTTCATCGCAGTTCCTCACATGGCTTATGAGTGATTAGTGCACCGCACTTGGACAAAAGTGCCGCGCTCACTTGACGCAAATCAATACGCACCCTGTCCATCCCCCCTAGCATCGCCGCCTTTTTGCCCCGGTGCGCACATGAACCCTACTGCCAAGCCCGAACTGCTGGCCCCCGCCGGCACTCTCAAGACCATGCGCTACGCGTTTGCCTACGGCGCCGATGCGGTCTACGCCGGCCAGCCGCGTTACAGCTTGCGGGTGCGCAACAACGAGTTCGATCACGCCAACCTGGCACTGGGGATCGAGGAGGCGCACGCCTTGGGCAAGCGCTTCTACGTGGTGGTCAACATCGCCCCGCACAATGCCAAGCTCAAGACCTTCCTCAAAGACCTGGCACCCGTGATCGAGATGGCGCCGGACGCGCTGATCATGTCCGACCCCGGCCTGATCATGCTGGTGCGCCAGCACTTCCCGCAGATGCCGGTGCACCTGTCAGTGCAGGCCAACACCGTCAACTGGGCGAGCGTGCAGTTCTGGCAGCAACTTGGGCTGAGCCGGGTGATCCTGTCTCGAGAGCTGTCGCTGGACGAAATCGAAGAAATCCGCCAGCAGGTGCCAGGAATGGAGCTGGAAGTGTTCGTGCACGGCGCCCTGTGCATGGCCTATTCCGGCCGTTGCCTGCTGTCGGGCTACCTCAACAAGCGTGACGCCAACCAGGGCACCTGCACCAATGCCTGCCGCTGGAAATACGACGCCACGCCAGCCACCGAGAACGCCACCGGTGACATCGTGCGCCAAGTGCAGCCCACCCTGGGCCTGGGTGCCCCTACCGACCAGGTGTTCCTGCTGCAGGAAAGCAACCGCCCCGGCACTGAAATGCCGGCGTTCGAGGATGAACACGGCACCTACATCATGAACGCCAAGGACCTGCGCGCCATCCAGCACGTCGAGCGCCTGGCCTTGATGGGTGTGCATTCGCTGAAGATCGAGGGTCGCACCAAATCGCACTTCTACTGTGCCCGCGCGGTGCAGTCGTATCGCCAGGCGATCGACGACGCGGTGGCCGGGCGGCCATTCGACCGCGCCCTGATGGGTAACCTCGAATCCTTGGCACAACGCGGTTACACCGAAGGTTTCCTGCGTCGCCACGTGCACGACGAGTACCAGAACTACCAGCGGGGCAACTCGGTGTCCGAACGCCAGCAATTCGTTGGCGAGCTGACCGGCGTGCGTATCGACGGCCTCGCCGAGGTCAAGGTGAAGAACCGCTTCGCCGTGGGCGACCATCTGGAGCTGATGACCCCGCGCGGTAACTACCACTTCGACCTGCACCGCCTGCACAACCGCCAGCAGCACGCCATCGAGGTCGCACCGGGCGATGGCCATGTGGTGTACCTGCCGATCCCGGAACAGGTTGCCCTCGACTACGGCCTGCTGATGCGCGACCTCCGCATCGACGAAGCAGCAAGCTGACAACACTGTAATGTGCACCTCAGCTACCTGACAGCCGGCTGCAGCGAACATCGTGGCTCTTCTGCATGAGGCCACGCCATGTTGCGCAACCCCTCCCGCCGTACGTTTGTCAAAGGCCTGGGCGCCGCCAGCACGCTGGCGGGCTTGGGGCTGTGGCGCCCGCTGGCCCAGGCCGCCGAAGGCCGAGACCTGGCCGGCCAGCATTTCGAGCTGTTCATTGGCCAGACCCCGGTCAACATCACAGGCCGGCCGCGTACCGCACTGACCGTCAACAACAGCCTGCCCGGCCCACTGCTGCGCTGGCGCGAAGGTGACACCGTGACCTTGCGCGTGCGCAACCGACTGGCGCAGGACACCTCGATCCACTGGCACGGCATCATCCTGCCGGCCAACATGGACGGCGTGCCTGGTCTGAGCTTCGCTGGTATCGAGCCCGGCGGCGACTACCTTTACCAGTTCACCCTGCGCCAGAGCGGCACCTACTGGTACCACAGCCATTCGGGGCTGCAGGAGCAAGCCGGGGTATACGGGGCGATCGTGATCGAGCCACGCGAGCCCGAAACGCACCGCTACCAGCGCGATCATGTGCTGCTGTTCAGCGACTGGTCAGACCAGGCGCCGGAACACCTGATGGCGACGCTGAAGAAGCAGTCCGACGCGTACAACTTCCACAAGCGCACGGTTGGCGACTTCATCGATGACGTGGCCGAAAACGGCTGGAGCCCCACCGTCGCCGAACGCACGGCCTGGGCGCGCATGCGCATGAGCCCAACCGACCTCGCGGATATCAGCGCCGCCACCTACACCTACCTGCTCAACGGCCAACCACCGCAAGGCAACTTCACCTGCCTGTTCCAGCCAGGCGAAACCGTGCGCCTGCGGCTGATCAACGCCTCAGCCATGACCTATTTCGACTTCCGCATCCCTGGGCTGAAGCTGACGGTGATCGCCGCCGACGGTTTGCCGGTGACCCCAGTGAGCGTGGATGAACTGCGCATTGCCGTGGCAGAGACCTACGACGTGCTGGTAACCGTGGGCGACCAACCCGCCTACACCCTGTTCGCCCAGAGCATGGACCGCACCGGCTTCGCCCGAGGCACCCTGGCCCGTGCGGCCGGGCTGCAGGCACCGGTGCCAGCCCCC
>AZIG01006389.1_pt1 | contig 15450 bp, 13 predicted proteins | sample 359071 | NCBI WGS metagenome assembly AZIG01 (sample SAMN02429714, study PRJNA222667) | marine sediment metagenome | biome: Sediment sample; isolation source: enrichment culture of sample MGS-AQ(UA) from oil contaminated terminal site... | place: Jordan: Aqaba | collected 2011-05-15 | depth 18 m m | reverse complement strand
ATGGGCGCGCCGCTGCGCCCACGCCCACGGTTGCCGGAAATGGAGCAACTGGCTCTGGCACTGCTGCGCAAGGTCGGCGTGCGCATGCTGGTGATCGACGAGCTGCACAACGTGCTGGCCGGCAACAGCGTCAACCGCCGGGAATTCCTCAACCTGCTGCGCTTCCTCGGCAACGAACTGCGCATCCCGTTGGTTGGGGTAGGCACGCGCGACGCCTACCTAGCCATCCGCTCCGATGACCAGTTGGAAAATCGCTTCGAGCCGATGATGCTGCCGGTATGGGAGGCCAACGACGATTGCTGCTCACTGCTGGCCAGCTTCGCCGCTTCGCTCCCGCTGCGCCGGCCTTCCCCAATTGCCACGCTGGACATGGCTCGCTACCTGCTCACACGCAGCGAGGGCACCATAGGGGAACTGGCGCACTTGCTGATGGCGGCGGCCATCGTCGCCGTGGAGAGCGGCGAGGAAGCGATCAACCATCGCACACTCAGCATGGCCGTTTACACCGGACCCAGCGAGCGGCGGCGGCAATTCGAGCGGGAACTGATGTGAAGCCTGCGCCGCGCTGGCCGCTGCATCCCGCCCCGAAAGAAGGCGAGGCGCTGTCCTCATGGCTCAACCGCGTGGCCCTTTGCTATCACATGGAGGAGCCCGACCTGCTGGAGCACGATCTTGGTCACGGCCAGGTCGATGACCTGGACACCGCGCCACCACTCTCGCTGCTGGCGTTGCTTTCCCAGCGGAGCGGCATCGAGCTGGACCGGCTGCGCTGTATGAGTTTCGCCGGATGGGTGCCTTGGCTACTGGACAGCCTTGATGACCAGATTCCAGACGCCTTGGAAACCTATGCGTTTCAGCTCTCGGTGTTGCTGCCAAGACTCCGCCGTAAGACGCGATCCATCACGAGCTGGCGTGCCTGGCTGCCCAGCCAGCCGATAAACCGCGCCTGTCCGCTCTGCCTGAGCGATCCGGAGAACCAAGCCGTACTGCTCGCGTGGAAGCTGCCCCTGATGCTGAGCTGCCCGCTGCATGGCTGCTGGCTGGAATCCTATTGGGGCGTGCCAGGGCGGTTTCTCGGCTGGGAGAACGCCGACGCCGAACCGCGCACCGCCAGCGACGCGATTGCGGCGATGGACCAGCGTACCTGGCAGGCACTGACAACCGGTCACGTGGAGCTGCCGCGCCGACGCATCCACGCCGGATTGTGGTTTCGACTTCTTCGCACGCTGCTCGATGAGCTGAACACCCCGCTTTCCGCGTGCGGAACCTGCGCGGGGTATCCCCGCCAAGTCTGGGAAGGCTGCGGGCATCCGCTGCGTGCTGGGCAAAGTCTGTGGCGACCGTATGAAACCCTGAATCCGATAGTACGGTTACAGATGCTGGAGGCGGCGGCAACGGCAATCAGCTTGATTGAGGTGAGGGACATCAGCCCGCCAGGCGAGCAGGCAAAGCTATTCTGGTCCGAGCCCCAAACCGGGTTCACCAGTGGCCTGCCGACGAAAGCGCCGAAGCCCGAGCCCATCAATCACTGGCAGCGTGCAGTCCAGGCCATCGACGAGGCCATCATTGAAGCGCGACACAACCCCGAGACGGCACGCTCGCTGTTCGCGTTGGCTTCCTATGGTCGGCGCGATCCCGCTTCCTTGGAACGGTTGCGCGCCACCTTCGTGAAGGAAGGCATCCCGCCGGAATTTCTGTCACATTACCTGCCTGATGCACCCTTTGCATGTCTTAAACAAAATGACGGGTTAAGTGACAAATTTTGACGGATAGAGCTTTCCGGCTCACACTGTCACATAATCGAACGTATACGTGACGGGTGAAAAGGTGCTGATCGGCTACATGCGGGTATCGAAGGCGGACGGATCCCAGTCCACCAATTTGCAACGCGATGCGCTCATCGCCGCTGGTGTGAGCCTTGCGCACCTTTACGAGGATCTGGCCTCGGGCAGGCGCGATGATCGCCCAGGGTTGGCTGCTTGCCTGAAGGCGCTTCGTGAAGGGGACACGCTGATCGTGTGGAAGCTCGATCGGCTTGGCCGTGATCTGCGCCACCTGATCAACACCGTGCACGACCTAACTGCGCGTAGCGTGGGCCTGAAGGTCCTGACCGGTCACGGTGCGGCGGTCGACACGACGACTGCCGCCGGCAAGCTTGTGTTCGGTATTTTTGCCGCGCTGGCCGAGTTCGAGCGTGAGTTGATTTCCGAGCGAACAGTCGCTGGACTTATCTCGGCGCGCGCTCGCGGCAGGAAAGGGGGGCGCCCCTTCAAGATGACCGCCGCCAAGCTACGCCTGGCGATGGCCAGCATGGGGCAACCGGAAACCAAGGTGGGCGATCTCTGCGAAGAACTCGGGATTACCCGGCAGACGCTCTACCGGCACGTGTCGCCCAAGGGCGAACTGCGGCCAGACGGCGTAAAGCTGCTCTCCCTCGGTTCAGCCGCATAAATGGAGGCGACCTGGAACGGGGCGCTGTTCAGTGCGGCAACGATCCGATTACCGGTGTCGACCCAGAGCAGCCGTAGAGCTTTTGGGAAAGCTGTCGTTCAACGCCGAGTTCAGCGGCAGTTTTTAAGTTGTGATTTTATGGAATACTTTTGCGCAGCAAAACCATAAAGCCGCGACTTAAAAACTGTCCAGCGCAGGCACGAAGTGCTGGAGCGGTGCTGCAACGACTTGTTAGATGACTGAGTTTATTAGTGGGCACTTGCTTTGGAAAGCAAGTTAAAAACTACTACACCACTAACTATGAGCCCCATACCTACAAAGCCCCACGCATCAAGCTTTTGCCCATGAAGCAACCAGGCAATGGCTGTAATTATGACGACGCCGAGTCCCGACCAGACTGCATAAGCAACACCGACAGGGATGGATTTCATAACCAGAGAAAGAAAATAAAATGCGATGCCATAACCGATTATGACAACGGCGGAAGGGGCAAGCTTAGTAAAGCCCTCGCTAGATTTTAATGCGGATGTTGCGATTACTTCGCCAACTATTGCGATAACAAGAAAAAGCCAGCCTTTCATGATATATCTCCCAATTTGTGTAGGGCTTATTATGCACGCTTAAAAATAATAAAAGCAGACTTGACCTGATAGTTTGGCTGTGAGCAATTATGTGCTTAGTGCATCTAACTTTGTTTTAGGGCGACTGCCCTGCTGCGTAACATCGTTGCTGCTCCATAACATCAAACATCGACCCACGGCGTAACGCGCTTGCTGCTTGGATGCCCGAGGCATAGACTGTACAAAAAAACAGTCATAACAAGCCATGAAAACCGCCACTGCGCCGTTACCACCGCTGCGTTCGGTCAAGGTTCTGGACCAGTTGCGTGAGCGCATACGCTACTTGCATTACAGCTTACGAACCGAACAGGCTTATGTCCACTGGGTTCGTGCCTTCATCCGTTTCCACGGTGTGCGTCACCCGGCAACCTTGGGCAGCAGCGAAGTCGAGGCATTTCTGTCCTGGCTGGCGAACGAGCGCAAGGTTTCGGTCTCCACGCATCGTCAGGCATTGGCGGCCTTGCTGTTCTTCTACGGCAAGGTGCTGTGCACGGATCTGCCCTGGCTTCAGGAGATCGGAAGACCTCGGCCGTCGCGGCGCTTGCCGGTGGTGCTGACCCCGGATGAAGTGGTTCGCATCCTCGGTTTTCTGGAAGGCGAGCATCGTTTGTTCGCCCAGCTTCTGTATGGAACGGGCATGCGGATCAGTGAGGGTTTGCAACTGCGGGTCAAGGATCTGGATTTCGATCACGGCACGATCATCGTGCGGGAGGGCAAGGGCTCCAAGGATCGGGCCTTGATGTTACCCGAGAGCTTGGCACCCAGCCTGCGCGAGCAGCTGTCGCGTGCACGGACATGGTGGCTGAAGGACCAGGCCGAGGGCCGCAGCGGCGTTGCGCTTCCCGACGCCCTTGAGCGGAAGTATCCGCGCGCCGGGCATTCCTGGCCGTGGTTCTGGGTTTTTGCGCAGCACACGCATTCGACCGATCCACGGAGCGGTGTCGTGCGTCGCCATCACATGTATGACCAGACCTTTCAGCGCGCCTTCAAACGTGCCGTAGAACAAGCAGGCATCACGAAGCCCGCCACACCGCACACCCTCCGCCACTCGTTCGCGACGGCCTTGCTCCGCAGCGGTTACGACATTCGAACCGTGCAGGATCTGCTCGGCCATTCCGACGTCTCTACGACGATGATTTACACGCATGTGCTGAAAGTTGGCGGTGCCGGAGTGCGCTCACCGCTTGATGCGCTGCCGCCCCTCACTAGTGAGAGGTAGGGCAGCGCAAGTCAATCCTGGCGGATTCACTACCCCTGCGCGAAGGCCATCGGTGCCGCATCGAACGGCCGGTTGCGGAAAGTCCTCCCTGCGTCCGCTGATGGCCGGCAGCAGCCCGTCGTTGCCTGATGGATCCAACCCCTCCGCTGCTATAGTGCAGTCGGCTTCTGACGTTCAGTGCAGCCGTCTTCTGAAAACGACACAATAGTCAGCGCTCACGATTGATTTAAACTCGTCTTTAAATCAAAATACGTAAACCTTCCATGCTGACGAGAATTCGGACAATGAAGATTGGGTACGCGCGAGTATCACGGGATGATCAGCAGCTCGATCTTCAGCATGACGCGCTGACTGCTGCCGGTTGTGAGCGGATCTTCAGCGACAAGATGAGTGGCGCCAAAGCATCGCGACCCGGACTTGATGAGGCGCTGGCATTTGCCAGACCGGACGATGTTCTAGTTGTCTGGCGACTGGACCGTCTCGGCCGATCCATGTCCGAGTTGCTGCGCCTCACTGCCAGCCTCGAATCCGCTGGCGTGGGCCTGGAAAGCCTAAAAGAACAAATCGACACCACCAGCGCTGCCGGCCGCCTGGTCTTCCATGTTTTTGCTGCGATGGCGGAGTTCGAGAGGAACCTGATTCGAGAACGCACATTTGCCGGCCTCGAAGCAGCTCGTGCCAGGGGGCGGCAAGGCGGGCGGCCTGGTGTGCCGCCAGAAACAATTGCCGCGATACAAGCCCTTGCAGGTGATCAGAATCGTACGCCCGACGAGATCTGCAAGGCGCTGAAGATCAGCCGAAGCACCCTCTACAAGTATCGCCAACAGGCCAGCAAATCGTGATCGCGAGCGAACTCGAAGTGCTCTATCTCGGCGCGCTGCTGCTCTTGGTTGACTGTATTTGTTGCCTCATCGCCGCGTATCGCAGAGCCCCTGTGCTTGGAGCTGTCGCTGGTGGCGGCACTGCCGGCGCGCTCGCTCTTGTGCTGATTACCAGAGTGATGCCGTTTGCTCTAGCCGCAGTGGCCAGCATCGTCATCGGCGGAGTGATTGCCTGGATGAAGACGAAATCTCTCGAACCCGGTGATAGTGAGGTAGCCCATGGATAAGAACCTGAGTACGACAGAGGAAGCCGCGTTGCTCTTATCTGATGGCATGTCCAAGGCGGAGATTGAGGTGAACCTGGCCATCGCCAGCTATCTGATCCCCAGAATCGCCGGAACCCCGGCTGCGCGGGAAGCATTCAACGCATTGGTCGGCAGGTTTCAGGGCCGCTATCCGCACCACAAGCTGCTCACTCACCTGCTGATCGCGCCTGAATACCTGGAGCACGCCCCTGACACCCAGCAGTGATCATGTCGCATGCAATACAAGGCTCATGTAGCGAGGGACTTATGCGAAACCGAGAGCGCACTTATAGCGGATGTCCTGTGCTGACCCTGGCGACACAGATTGCCCCTTACCTGGATCACGGGGCCGTCCCGTGCAACGCAGAATTCTTAGAGGTTCCGCCTGGCAAGGTAGTGCGCAAGCGTGGATTTTGGTTGAACCCCGCATATCGCATGCACCACACGGCGATGCTGTTCTTGATCAGCACCGATGTGTACGCGATGAACGTCGACGACTTCTACGAGCGGCGGGATCAGATCCATTGCTACCTCAGCCACAAGGCTGGCACAGCTTATATAGGCAGGGTCGAGCATGCGGGTGAGTCTCAGCAGCTACTGCACCCGCTGCTGCCCGACTTGCACGAGCCTCTTGATATCCAGCGCAACGAGCTTGCATACGTAGGACGCGTGATTTCTGCCATTTGAGGTGCTCCATGCTTTTAGGAATCCAGGCGGATGATTACCGCCAACGCAGGGCGAGGCTGCTAGGCCTACCAGAGCACGCAACTGATGTAGACGTGCATTCGCACATCATCAACGGCATCCCTGTAGCTCACTTGGCAACGCTGCTCAGGAACGGTGACATCAATGCCCATGCGTGTGAGCAAGTCACGCCAGCCCTTGGGCAAAAGCAACGCCCAACAGACAGAATTACCGCTCCGGACGCCTCAACAGATAATCGACTGTCTGCAGATGAGAGCGACAGACTCTTTCGCGTAGTGCATACCATCGTGGTGGCCGAGATCCTTTTTGGCTCTCGTGATAAGGCGCAGCGCTGGCTCTCGAAGCCCCAAGACAGGTTCTCCGGCAACTCACCAATGCAGATGCTGACATCTACGGCAGGTGCCTGGCTCGTCGAGGAACTGCTGACACAGCTGGCCGAGGGGTTCGTTTTGTAGTCCGTGTGGCCGGGCATTGGGTCGATGGATTCGCGGATTTCGCCTCACTGCCGGCAACACAAACTCTACAGCCGGGATCGACACCTAAACCCGATTTCATTACTAGGCTGAGCGGCCATTTTCAGGCCTCGGTGTATCACCCATTTTGTCTACCCGTAATAGTCTCGAACTGATTTTTTGAGCGTGCAGCGTGTGATACAGGGACCGCGTGCAACGTGTGATACACCAATAGCGTTCAGCCTGTGATACGGCGACATTTATGCCGCCTAAACACGGCAATTCGGCCAGCCTCGAAGACATTTATCGGCAGATCAGCCCTGGTAAGCGAAGAGCCGCACTCAGGCGCGAGCAAGACAGCTGCTGGCAGTCGAATGGATGGCAATCATTGGCAATGAAAGCCAATCATTGCCAATGATTGCCATCTAATTACTTCCTGAAGATCGACGATTGCGCCATAACCTGCCAATCATTGCCATTAAATGGCAATGATTGGCAGGTTATCTCCGTAACACTATGAAATCCCGCCGTGCATCACCTCATTCATGAAGCGACTGCTGATCCTCGAGTTCGACGGAGTACTACCTAGCTATCGATGACGACGCTAAGGGTTGGGCGAGTACAGACCGCGCGAGGCTGATTCACACAGCGCATAAGAAACAGATGCCATGGATGGCCTGATCCGTAGGCTCGGGGAGCCAGCCTTTCCTCAGCAGGCCAAACCAGCAGGGCACGCGCCTACGCCATCAATCTCGCGCCGCCCCCAGCAAATCCGCTCCCGCATCTTTCTTTAGCAACTCGTAGACCACCGTCAGGAACACATCCCGCGTCGACTCGTCGCTGAGCAGCTTGGTCGCCATGCTGGTATGGCTGCTCATGGCAGCGGCGATGGCAGAGATGGCTTTTGAGGGGAGGTCGGCCTTCATGGCCTGCTCCATGGTGTTGTTCTGCACCTGGGCCATTACCACGCTGTCGGCGCGTAGCTTCTCGGAAACGTGCACGGCGAAAGCCACCTGATCGGTGTCGGTGATGTCCTTGCCGAAGGCGTTGTTGAGCTTCTCGATCAGCTCGGTGAGGTACTTCTTCTCGCGGTCGCGGGCGTCACGCAGGCCGTTGTCGCTCATACCGTAGAGGCCGGGCGTTTCCGCCTGCACGCCGACGCCACTGAGGTTGTCGCCTTTCTTGATCTTGTAGTGGCTGAGCTTGAGGTCGCCCAGATCCACCTGCTCCGCCGTGATGCCCTTGAGCCGCTTGCGCAGCAGGCGGGCATAGCTGGCGAATGCCTCCAGGCTTGGGTCGGCGAAGTCGATGAGCTGGGCGATGTACTCGTAGCTGCGCACGAACTTGGTCAGGCTCTCGCTGAAGATCATCAGCTCGTCGCGGGCCTTGCAGTACTCCGAGCGCTGCACGTCGGCGCACTCCATGTCCTTATCGCTGCCCTCGTCGTGAGCCTTCTCCCAGGCCTTTTCCCACTGGTCTATGGCGTCGTTGAGCGTCTTCAGCTTGCCGTTGAAGCGGTCGGTAGCAGATTGCGTCAGCGAGAACAGTTTCTGGTGCGTCACCTTTGGATCGACGATGGCGTCGCCGAACGCCTCGACCTCAGCCTGCTCGTAAATGAACATGCCATCCAGGCGCTGCTTGATGTCGTAGACGATGTTCGGATCCTGGATGTCCGCCACCTGGGCATCGCGGTAGAAGGTCTTGAACGACGCGAGGATCTCTTCGGCCTTGTTGGCGAAGTCGATGACGAAGGTTTTGTCCTTGCCGGGGAAGGTACGGTTCAGGCGTGACAGCGTCTGCACCGCCTCCACGCCGGAGATTTTCTTGTCCAGGTACATCGCCACCAGTTTCGGCTGGTCGAAGCCGGTCTGGTATTTGTTGGCAACGATCATCACCCGGTAGTCCGGGGTGTCGAACACCTTGCGCATGTCGCGGCCATTCAGCCCCGGGTTCAGGTTGGTCTCGCTGAAGCTGTGGTCCTTGGGCAGGCTGGGCTCTTCCACATCCGTATTGGGCACCTCGCCGGAGAAGGCCACCATCGCCTGCACGTTGTCGTAGCCGTTGCGCTTGCAGTAGTCCTCCAGCGCCAGATGGTACTTCACCGCCGCCGCACGCGAACTGGTCACCACCATGGCCTTGGCCTGACCACCGAGCAGATGCGCCACGTTCTTGCGAAAATGCTCGACGATCAGCTCGACCTTCTGCCCCACGTTCACCGGGTTGAGCGAGAGCCACCTGGCCAGCTTGCGCCCGGCGCTCTTCTCATCCACGCGCTTGTCATCAACCATCTCGCTGCCGATTCTGAACGCCACCTCGTAGCTGGTGTAGTTCTTCAGCACATCGAGGATGAAGCCTTCGTCGATGGCCTGCTGCATGGTGTAGAGGTGAAACGGTGCCGGCGGGTTATCGGTACTCACGGGCTGCGCCGGGTTGCGCGGGCGGCCGAACAGGCTGAGCGTCGAATGCTTGGGCGTTGCGGTGAAGGCGAAGTAACTGGCATTGCCCGGCCGGCTACGCGAGCTCTGCCATACCGACAACCGCTCCTCTTTGGACAGCTTCTCCCACTCCGCCTCGCTCTGCCCGGTCAGCACATAGCGCAGGTCATCCGCCGTGCTGCCGCCGGTGGAGCTGTGCGCCTCGTCGATGATGATGGCGAAGCGACGATTGCGCAGGCTCTGCTCGCCGAGAATGGCCTTCTGCGCATAGGGGAAGGTCTGCAGGGTGCAGACGATGATCGGCACACCATCGAGCATGGCCTTGGCCAGTTGCTGACTCTTGGGCAGGCTCGACTGCTGGCGGTCGATGGCGCAGACCACGCCGGCCTGGTGCTCGATCTGCTGGATGGCGTCCTGCAGCTGCTGGTCCAGCACCTGGCGGTCAGTCACCACGATCACGCTGTGAAAATACGGCTCGCCATCCGGGCGGCGCACGCGGATCAGCGAGTGCGCGGTCCAGGCGATGGTATTGGTCTTGCCAGAACCGGCGCTGTGCTGGATCAGGTAGGGCTGTCCTGCCCCTTCAACCCGCACCGCGTCGATCATCTTGGTCACGCCTTCCCACTGGTGGAAGCGCGGGAAGATCAGGCCTTCCTTGAAGTAGGTCTTACCTTCAGCGTTTTGTGTTTCTTTGCGCTCCTGCAGCACGAAGCGGTGGAAGATGTGCAGCCAGTTGTCCTTCTGCAGCACACGCTCCCAGAAGTAGCTCACCGGATAGTGGCCGTTCTCACCGGGCGGGTTGCCAGCGGCACCATCGTTGCCCCGGTTGAATGGCAGGAAGAAGGTCGAATCTCCTGCCAGCTTGGTGGTCATGCGGATGTCGCTGTCGCTCATGGCGAAGTGCACCACCGCGCCACGCTTGAAGGTCAGCAACGGCTCCAGGCCGCCGCTCTTGCGCTCCGGGCGGCGATCCATACGGTACTGCTGCATGGCGGCCTGCACCGACTGGGTGAAGTCGGTCTTCAGCTCCACCGTGGCCACCGGAATGCCGTTGATGAAGAAGGCCAGGTCGATCTCATCGGCCTTGTCCAGCGAGTAACGCAACTGCGGCACCACCCGCAGGCGGTTGGCTGCATAGCGGGCGATCACCGTATCGTTGCGTGCGTCTTCGGGCAGTGCCTGACTCATGGCCAGCGTGCCGCCGCCGGCCACGGCAAAGCCGTAGCGCAGCACATTCACCGTGCCGCCATCGACCTTGTTCTCCAGCTGCTTGACCAGCCGATCCAGCACCACATCACGAGTTCCTGCACCGTTCATGGCGCGCAGCTTATCCATGGCCGCTGGCTGGCTGTCCTCCAACCAGCCCAGCACGTCCTCGGGAAACAGCGCCCGCCCCTGGTCATAGTCGGCGGACTTTCCAACCAGCCACCCGGCAGCTTCAAGCTGCTCGACGATATGGCGTTCCAGTTCGCATTCGTGGTGGATGTGGCTCATGGGCCTTTCCTTATGCCGGATGTCTTTCGCGAATCAGTGAGTGGCTTGCGCCGGAGTGTTCCGGCTCGGTCGAGTCCCGGTCGCCATACACAAACGCGTTTGTGTATCTTAAATTTCAAAATTCGGGACACAAGCCGTTTTGTGTACGAGCGCCCGGACTCAAAAAACCACCCGTCCTTCCGCACAGTTCAGCAGGTCGCTAAACGCCAGAATGGCCGGCCTGCGCCCGCTCTGTTCACGCAGCGGACGCAGTATGCCTTCGTCGCGTAGCTTCTTGAGGAAGGGCAAGGCCGTCTGCTTGGGGATACCGGATCGCAGCACGAAATCACTGGACTGGAAGATCGGCCGATCAAACAGCGTGTCGAGAACCGTGATGGCATGCTGGGAGCGGGTAATCTCGGTAATGCGCAGCTTCATCTGCTCATACAGCCCCAGGATGCTGCGTACCCGCTCGGTATTGGCCTGCGCCTGCGAGGTGATGGCCAGAAGGAAGAACTCGATCCAGCCATCCCAGTCCCCGTTCCGGCTGATGCCCTGGAGGCGGGCGTAGTAAAGCTCGCGATGGCTCTCCAGGTACTCGCTCAGGTAGAACATCGGGCTGGCCAGGGCGCGCTTCTGGTAGAGGAACAACGGGATCAACAGGCGACCGATACGGCCATTGCCATCCTTGAACGGGTGCAACAACTCGAACTGGGCATGCACGATGGCGACCTGCACCAGAGCGTCGAAGTCACGCTGAGCCATGTAGCCTTGCAGGGCCAGCAGGTGATCCTGCAACTGGAGCGGTGACGGCGGCACGAAGCTGGCCTGCTCGAGGGTGCAACCCATCGAGCCGATCCAGTTCTGATCCTTGCGGAACTCGCCGGGCGTCTTGTTGGCGCCCCGCACGCTGTCCATCAACACGGCGTGCATCTGCAGGATCAGCGACAGGCTGATGGGGCGATCAGTCAGATACTCGCTGGCAAGGACCAGGGCCTTGCGGTAGTTGACGATCTCCTGGATGTCCTTGGTCTTTTCAGGGTCGAAGTCCAGGCCGGCTTCGTACTCCAGAACCTCATCGACCGTGGCCTGGGTGCCCTCGATTCTCGAGGACAGCACGGCTTCCCGGTTGGTCAGGGGCGACAGCATTACGCTGGGATTGATGACGCTCTGCAGCAAGCCGTCATAACGGGCCAGCGCCGCATTGGCCGGGCCAATCAACCCAATCAGGCGGCCATAGTCGAGCTTCTGAAGCGGCAAGACATCCGGGGTGTAGGGCTGCATCAGTTGGCCTCCCGCAGGTCGATCTGGCCGGTCACGGCGGCGGTGATCAGGGCGGAGCGGCGCTCTTTGAGGAGTTCGATGCTGCGTTCTGTCTGCGCGAGCAAGGCATTAACCTGAGAGGCTTGGCGATGCAATCCATCCAGGATGAGGCGCTGCTCTTCTTCGCTGGGAAGAGGAACGGCAAGCTCCATCAGGTTGCTAGAGGAGATAGACGCCAGGTTTGTGCTCTGTTTAGAGCGCCCCATAAAATAGAACTGGGCCGCAGCTGAACTGGTGAATGTGTTCAACCACTCAGAGCTGACACCATGCGGGCGAACGGCAAACACATGGTTCTGGTGGATGCATGGCTCTATCTCGCCATGCCAAACATGACCTCGCCCAAGCTTGTCGAAGTCGCCCCCTTCGTTCATGAGCACATCTCCGGGCTGCAGCAGATAACGCGGCAGGTCGGCGGTTGAAACCTCTATCGTCGCGACCTCATCCAGATCCAGATAGCCGTCCTGCACGTTGGCCACCCTCAGATAGGGGACCTCAACAGTGTCCTTTTCGGCGTTATCTTTTCCTTTGGCGATACCGGTTTGGACTGCGGCGATGAACTTCAGTCGCTTCACAGCCCAATGCTCCGGTACCTCACCCAGCCACTCCACGCCGGAATTTTTCATCTTCACGCTGGGGTCGAGGCCCTTGGTGACGGTATGGGTGATCAGCGCCTGGCGCTTTTCGCGCAGCAGTTCGATAAAGCGGGTTTTCTTTTCAATCAGCGCGTCGATGCGGGCGGTCTCGCGGTCGAGGTGGGTGACAGCCTTGCGTGCTTCATCAGGCGACTCTGGAATCACAAGCGCGATACTTTTCATATCGTCTTGAGTCAGCTTGTCGCGCGTTGAGCCATCGATGTAGTGACGATACTCGACGCAGTTCAGCGCATGCACAAACCAGGTAATCGGATAGTCCGTTAACGGACGTAGGACATGGATATGGTTGTTGATCCAAGACTTACCCCCGATGGCATAAGCAACCGGCCTGTCTCTATCAAAGAACGGAGCACCGTCCTCACCGAGTAGTACCAGCGGCTCATCAAAGATAAATTTCTCGATGTGGTCGACCACACCACCTGATCCCCAGTATGGAACCTCGCCCTTAATGTCAGCCCGCTGCTCAGAGTTGAGCGGCACACGCTTGCCATCAAGGCACTCGAAACACCATTTAAGCGGCACAATGCTCCAGTGCTCCGGCACCTTGCCCAACCACTCTACCCCGGAGTCCTTATAGGCCGGATACGGCTTGTAATGGCTCATGCCGTGACCTCACCCAGCAGCGCGGCAATCTCGGCTTCCACGGCCTTAAGGTCGGCATCGATCTCGGCCAGCGGGCGCGGCGGCTGGTAGACGTAGAAGTAGCGGTTGAAGTTGATCTCGTAGCCGACGATACCGATCTGGCCGTCTTTCGCGTCCGTCTTGCCGGTGTCGATCCAGGCATCCGGCACATGGGGCAGCACTTCGCGGGCGAAGTAGTCGTCGATGCTCTGATTCAGCGGAACGTTCTCGAACTCGCGCAGGTCGGCGTCGGCCTGCAGGTTGCCCTTGTCGTCCAGCACCGGCTGGGCATTGGCATCGCGCTCGCCAAAGCAAGCCAGCGCCGCTTTCAGCGCGCCCTTGCCGAGTTTCTTGATGCCGGCAGCTTTGAGGAAGGCCGGCAGGTTGTCGAACTCTCCCTGCACACTGGCAAAGGCTTCGATCTGGTCGGAGCCCTTGGTGTTTTCGTAAGCGGCGAGTTTTTCCGGAGTGACCGAGAAACGCAGGCGCAGCGGGCGCTCGACGGTGATGCGGCGGTAGCCGAAGTCGGTGGAGGCAAAGATCTTCGAGTTCGGCCGATCCTCGAAGGCCTCATGCAGCTTGGCGATCTCGGCAATCTGTTCGTCCGACAGGTACTTGCGCTTGCTGCCCAGGCTCTTGCGCATCGGCGCGTGCATGGCGCTGGCATCAATCAGCTGTACCTTGCCCTTGCGTAGTGCGTCCTTGTGGTTGGACAGCACCCAGATATAGGTGCCGATGCCGGTGTTGTAGAACAGGTCGGTGGGTAGGGCGATGATCGCCTCCAGCCAATCGTTTTCCAGAATCCAGCGGCGGATCTCCGACTCGCCTGAGCCGGCGCCGCCGTTGAACAGCGGCGAGCCGGATAGCACGATGCCGATACGGCTGCCGCCCAGCTCGACCGGTTTGCGCTTGGACAGCAAGTGCATCAGGAACAGCAGCGAACCATCACCCACACGCGGCAGGCCGGCACCGAAGCGACCAGCAAAGCCTTGCTGGCTGTGCTCGGCCTGCACCTGCTTCTGAACGTTCTCCCACTTCACGCCGAACGGCGGGTTGGCCAGGCAGTAGTCGAACTGCTCATGAGGCAGATGATCGTCAGACAGGGTGTTGCCGAGCTTGATGTTGCGGGTGTCGTAGCCCTGGATCAGCTTGTCCGCAACGGAGATGGCGTAGGTTTCCGGGTTCAGCTCCTGGGCGTAGGGCACTAGGCGGGCATTGGGGTTCCACTCGTAGACCTGCTCGATGGCCGAAGACAGGAAGCCGCCCGTACCAGCCGCACAGTCGTACACGGTACGCACCACGCCATCACCATTGAGGGCCTGATGATCCGGCGCGAACACCAGGGTGGTAGCCAGGCGCACCACGTCGCGCGGGGTAAAGTACTGTCCGGCGTCGTCGTTGGATGATTCGGCAAACTTGCGGATCAAGTGCTCGAATACTAGCCCCATTTCATGGTTGCTGATCTTGTCCGGGTGCAGGTCGACCGCTGCAAACTTCTGCGCCACCAGATACAGCAGATTGGCCTTTTCCAGCTTCTCCAGCCAACGGTCAAAGGCGAAGTGCTCGAACACCTGGCGGGCGTTGGCAGAGAACTTGGCGATGTAGTCTTCCAGGTTGGCGCGGGTGCTGGTCGAGCCGACCGAGCCGAGGGAAAACTGCGAGACGTTGTAGAAGGTAGCGCCGGCGCTAGCGGGCAGGATCAGGTCCATGTCCACGCCGCTGGCCTTCATCGACTCAAACTGGCTGCGCACCTTGTCACGGGTGGGCTCCAGCACGCACTCCAGACGACGCAGCACGGTGAACGGCAGAATGATGCGCCCGTACTCGGAGGGTTTGAAGGCACCCAGAAGCAGATCAGCGATGTTCCAGATAAAGGGGGCCAGGGTTTGCTGGTTCACGCGTTATTCCTTCCACGGGTGCGGGGAAGGCGACGCCGCGACACTTCCCTACGAGCTATGTGTGATCGATGCCGCACCTTAACCGGTTGGCTAGCTTCGGGCCAGTAGTTGGAGCCGGCTAAGGTGCTGATTTATTGAGTCAGTTGGTCGAGGCGCAAGCCATGGCCGCTTTAGCCGTATCGCTTCGCCCGGAGATTAGATTGCCAACGCCTGGAGCGGGCTATGGATGGCCTGCAAGTAATCTGCGGGAGCGGCAGGTGACTGCCGCCTCAGTGTGGCCATTACCCAGTCAGCCCGGAGCCCTCTTCTGGGCCTGGTGTATCACCCTGATAGGCCTATCCGTAATAGTCTCGCACTGATTTTTACGCGTGCAGCATGTGATACAGGGAGGGCGTGCAGCGTGTGATACATGCAAAGCTTGCAACCTGTGATACAGGACCGTGAGCAGCCGCTAGGCCGGCTTGGCAAGCCCGG
>AZIG01001339.1_pt1 | contig 15645 bp, 11 predicted proteins | sample 359071 | NCBI WGS metagenome assembly AZIG01 (sample SAMN02429714, study PRJNA222667) | marine sediment metagenome | biome: Sediment sample; isolation source: enrichment culture of sample MGS-AQ(UA) from oil contaminated terminal site... | place: Jordan: Aqaba | collected 2011-05-15 | depth 18 m m | reverse complement strand
GTTTGGGGCTTCGTCTACTTTGACCCCGTAGGCGCTGACCACGCTGGCCGCGTCATTCCGAAGCCGGCTGAGAACCGCCCCCATCGTTTTCTCGATCTGCTCCGGTGCGGCGTTGGGGTCGATCCAGCGGCCAACCGCCAGCATCAGGGGGGCCAGCACCTTTACCCCGTGGCTGGCTGTCTTGACTGCCGTATCGATGCTTTCAGCGTGCGCTTGCTGGTCAGCTACGGCTGCGAAGGCATTGCCGAACAGCTCTTCGACAGACGCCTCCGGCTGGGTGGGCGATGCGGTTGCTGGTGCTGCCTGCTGTGCAGCTTTGCGGGCAGCTGGACGCGGCGCATCGAACAGCTGGCGATCCAGCTCTTCGTCGGTCAGCGGGTTGGTTTGATCTGACTTGAGGTAGTCGTCGAGTAGTTGGCTCACGGTCTGCTCCTTGAATTAGCGCGCAGATGGGAACGACAACACGGGGCTTTGGTGCGTCCGGGGCTGGGCGAGCATGTGGAAGTTGTTTCTATCGATGAGGGTGGGCCTTGCCTGCAAGCGCTCAGCAAGAGAGCCGCGCTCCATTACTTCGTTGACCCACACGCTCCGCAGGTTTGCGAGATAAGGCTCCAGCGGAATTACCTTCTGGTCATCAGGCAATTCGTCCCACTCTTCCAGGCTGTAGCCGTAACTGTGGATGCCCAGGCATACGGCGTGCTCCAGGGCGGCATCGAGAAAGGCTACGGCAACGGAGAGGGGCACTTTCCCCGGCTGTACGATGGCCTGATTGCCGAAGGGAGTTTGAGGGTTGTCGATACAGGTGAAGGGCAGGGCGTTGCTGGAGGATTGATCCGCAACACCGGCTTGCTTTGCGATGGTGTCCGCGTGGATGACCAGCGCCCAGGCGATAGGCCCAACCTCACACATGGCTGCCGAGAGGTCGAGGATGCCTTCACCTATGCTGAAGCCATGAGCTCCATGACGGCGGCAGCTGTGCTCAAGCAGTTCGCTGATCTTGCTGAAAGACTCTGCCGGGTAGTGGTTCATCGATGGTTCCCTCGCTCACAGCAGGCAAATGTGATAGATATAGTGACTATGTACAGTGTATTGCGGAGAGCGTCATGTTGCTAGTCAGTCTCTATCCGTATGACCCTATTGCTGATGCAGTCGGCAGTAGCGTCATGCTGCGCATGCGGGATGAAGACATACGTGCAGTGCTCGATAAGCTGGAGCTGGCTGAGTGCGAGGCGCTGCTCGTTCGGCTCCATGCGGCAAGCAAGACAGGCGGTGAACCTCACGAGGTGCAGCTCAACTGGCGAAAGGACTGCGCGGCGTTTTCCTGCTCGGTTGATGGCCGGCATGCAGGCTTGATGTCCTACGACGAACTGGCAGGCTCTCTCGGCAAGAGCGTGCCCGAGCAGGCCAGGACGTGCCGGATTTGCCTCAGTGCTGAGCTGGACATCTGGCGAAGCGGAGTCATGGACGTGGCCAATGGTGCCGTCCACGTTTACACCCAGAGCAAAGGGCTAGCGTCGATTGGTGCCTGCGCCTATTTCACGGACGATGATACGGCTCCGGGGCTGGATGGCTTGTACGTTGAGCTCGATCCAGGCGAGCCCGCGAGCGGCAGCCTACGGGTTCCCAGCCATGCGCTCCATCGCATCCAAGATGCAGCCTATACGCCTCCCCAGGCGCAGCCGTTCGACGCCCAGCAGTCCCTCGACAAGCTGTCCGATCTGGGCAAGAACATTGCTGCCTTCCAAGAGAGCATGCGCGGATCGAAGCCTACCCTCGGCTAGTAGGGGCGCATGCTGCTTGTGATAGACCGTACTGCCTCTTTCGAGCCCTGGTCATAGGGCATCTTCGAGAGCACGCTCAGGTGGTGCTCCAGCACAGCATCCTTGTGCCACTGGCTCCAGCCCTCGGACAGCTGGTCAAACTCTTCCGGCAGCAGCGCGCCATGCGCATTACAGAACTGGTGCAGTAAGCCAGTTGGCGTTTCGCCGGCAAGCACCTGCTTGGCCAGGTCAGAAAGCTCCTTCAGCCCATGGCCCTGAGCGGCCAGCTTCGCCATCCGGGTTGCGATGCGCGAGGGGTTATCGTCAAAGATCATCCAGCGTGCGGCCAGGGCCACCAGTGGGTGCCACTGGGAAACCGCTTCGTTGTCCTCACGGTTGCCACGGTCGCTGTACAGCTCGGCGCGGCTGAGGCCGGTGAACTGAGCTGTCTTCTCGATCAGGCGCTCTTGCAGGAATCCGCTCGCCCTTGAGATGAAAGGTTCGATGCGGGTCATATAGAGCGCCTTGTCCTCAAGACAAGGGGAGGGGGGGAAACCCTTGGTGCAAATGGCGTGGATGTAATCAGGCAAGGTCTGGGCCTCATCCATCGCTTGCTTGAAGGCCTCTGGGCCAGCTGACCGGATGAGTGAGTCGGGGTCATGCCCATCCTTCAGCATGATCAGTCTGACCTCTAGGGCAGGGTGGTAGTGTTCCATCAGCACATCAACGCTGCGCTGTGTGGCCGCTTCACCTGCCTTGTCGCCATCGAGGCATATCCAGACACGGCTCACGCCCTGATCCAGCAGCAGCTGTGTCTGCTCGGCAGTCAGAGCTGTGCCCATGGGGGCTACGGCATAATCGAAGCCGCCTGTGCTCAGGCGCACCACGTCCATGTAACCTTCCACCAGGATCGCTTCGCGCCGCGACCTGATAGTTGCCAGGTGCTGGTGAAGGCCGTAAAGCAGCTGGCTCTTCTGGAACAGGTCGGTCTCTGGGGTATTGATGTATTTCGCGTTATCGGGCTTGTCGGTAATGTCACGCCCGCCATAGCCCACCAGGTTCCCGCTCACGTTATGGATCGGGAACGTGAGCCGGCCCCTGAAGAAGTCGAGAAGGCGTTTGGAGTTGGCCGGGCTTGTGAGTAGGCCGGCATCCTTTGCCGCGAGCCTTACCGAGTGCGACTTGAAATGCTCAACGAGGCCGCGCCAGTTCTCAGGGGCGTAGCCGAGCTCGAACTTGCGGCATGCAGCAGCACTGAGCTCTCGCTTGGTCAGGTAAGCCTGTGCCTCTGGCGAGGTGAGGTGGCTCTGGAAGTAGATGCGGGCGACGGTGAGGGCTTTGCCCTGAACCTCAATGTCGCTCTTCTCTGTCGTATCGCTCACCGAGACCTCCGAAACCGCCATGGCTCAACAGCATCTGGGTTTGCCCACAGGCCAAGCCGCTGCCTGCGAGCGTTGGTCTCGGCGGTGGTCATTGCATCGTAGTGGCGTGCGAACTCGGGCCGGCTAGCGTATTGGCTGTACACCCATGCTGCGCCCTGGTTGACCATGAGCAGGTTGATGTTCCGCTTGCGCTCATCCTCAACGACTGCGATCAGGCGACCGTAGCGGTCGGAGCCGTACACCTGGAGGGTGAGCGCGCCGGCACCGCGCAGCAGCTGCTGAAGCACCTGCTTAGCCTGCGGGCCGTAATCCTGGTTCTTCTCTGGCGCATCGATCATCGCCATCCGAACGCGATAGCTGGCTCTTTCCTCCGCGTTGCGAACGTAGATGGTGTCGCCGTCTGCGATGCCCTCAAGATGCACGCGAACGGGCTTAGGGGCCGCGAGCGAGGCGAGGGAGAGCGCTGCTAGTGCAGCAGCGATGAGAAGCCGGGGGAGTGCGCTGGTCATTTCTTGATCACCTGCCTGTGCGGCCTTCCTTGAGGTTGATGCCCGAACTTATCCACAGGGTTACGCACCGATTATGTGGGTATCTCGACGCCGTAACGAGGCGTTTCCATCGACAAGGAGGGGCATAAAATAGCGCTGGAAAAATGCACTATAACTAATTATAATACCGATATTTTAGCATGAGCGGGGTTATCTCTCAATGAGCGCCAATCTTCAATCCTCTGCGCCACCTGAAGGTGATAGCTGGGCCGGCTGTGTTTCCAGCCTTGGCATGACTCCGATGATCAAGTTAGTTGAGGATCATGCTGGCTCGCTTGCCAGCGAAATGACGGGGGGGGCTGCATTCGACCTCGTTCCCGCTGTCCATCAGGGGCTGCCAATCTTGGTTCCAGCCGGCTGTAATGCTGAGGTATCTGTAAACGCTCCGGGGGAGGGGGTCGATAGTTCTGTGCTCGTTTCCCCGCTGCTGGCTGGCCTGGCAATTACCGCCCATGCTGCCGAGTATCTTTATTTCGGTTCCGATAAGCGGTTTCCGGTTGCCCAAGTGGTCAAGCGTTACAAGCTGCTTGTTCAGGCTGAGGCCTCCCGGCTTGCCGAGTCCCAGCTAGATAAAGGTCTTGCTCTGGAATTTGAGCAGGTTCTTGGTCTTGAGTGGTAAGTCAGGTGACTGATTCGTGAGTGGAAAATCTGGTGGAACTTACAGATAAGCAGCTTCTTTCAATATATGAGTGTGCTCGTGAAGATGGTTGGTGTTTTCATGATCTTGACGAAGATGCGCTCCGTGCAATTTTCCGAAGGGCTGCGACAGTTGGTGAAGTAACAGGTGCTTTATCTGACGAACAACTTAGCGCTATTAACACGCACTTCAATGATGATGGCTGGTGTGGTCATGATGTTGATAACGATGCGCTGCGAGCAATCTTTAAGCGCGCATTTCATTGTGAGGTCGGTGACATGAAAAGCTCTTTCGAGAGTGATGGATACCGCGATGGTTTTGCCGGCCTGGATGCGCCGAAGGGTCGCGAGTCAGTTCATGATGACGAGTACGCTCGCGGCTACGAGGCGGGCGTCGAAGATCGAGAGCAATGCAACCTGGTCGCGGCTACCGTGATCAAGTTGCTCGATGGCGAGCCGATCACTCAGTTCAATTCGTTCGACGAGTTCAGCGAGTGGCTCGATAGCGTCAACACTTATGAGTCCAGGGGCATGCGACTGGGGTAGAACAGAAGGGAATTTCAACGGGCGGCTTAGTGCCGCCTGCTTCTAGCACAATTACTTCCCTAAATGTTTGTTTAGGGAAGTAATATATGGGAGTGATAGTGGTGATCGAACGTCTGCGGGCTCTGCTCGATCCACTCGACAGCGCTGACGTGGAATGCGACGGCATGGCCAGGCTGGTATGCACAGTCCTTTCCAGGGAACAGATTGAGCATAGTTCGTTCGTTGGGCAGCTCCAGCTGGACGGCCAAACGGTGCGCCCTCACTTCTGGGTTGAGGTTGGCCCTGTGCTGATCGACTACCGAGCGCGCATGTGGCTTGGTGAGCGTGATGATGTACCGCATGGCGTCTGCCTGAAGTCCGAGATTGCCGCTGTCTATGATGGAGAGCTGTACCCGATCAACCCGCTGCCAGCCCATGTTTTCCAACTCCTTGCGCTGCCGAGGCCGGAAATTCTGATGCAGCAGCTGGGCCTCGCTTCCAAGGAGCAGGCGCGTAAACCCAAGGGCTTGAGTTGAGGTGAAGCATGAGGATCATTGACCGATCGTTGCAGACCCTGCGCCAGTTGAGCGTTGTCGAGGAAGAGGCGTTGCGCCTTTTCGCCTCCGGTAAGTCGGAGCCGCCCGAGCTCTTGGCTCGGATCAGGGCCAAGCATAATTGGCTCGCGTGCGACTGCTCCTATCCCGCGCCTGTGATGCACGTTGCCCAGAAGGACGGTGCCCGGCTGGTGCTCAAGAACAACCCTGACGCGGCGGATCATGCACCTGGTTGTCTCTTCACTCGCTCTGACAACGCGGGAAAGAACGGCAGCGGTAAAAGCAGTCAACCTGTGGTCAGAGTTACCGTAGATGGTCACATCGCGCTCCACAGTGAATTTCAGCGCGTTCGCAAGGGTGATGGGCAGGAGATTTCACGTAGCAACGCGGTGGCGACGCCGAGGCCCAGAGCGCTACTTTCCCTGCTGATGAGCCTCATGGAAGTTGCCGGGCTCGATACCTTCTCTCCCGCCGCCCCTCGGAACTTGGCTGAGCAATTTGCTGCGTTTCGTGCTGCTGCTTCCAGATTCGTGTTGAAGCCGGCAATCCCACTTGATCATGTGCTCGATACCCGGATCACGAAGCAGCGGCTTGTTTCGATGGCCAAGAAGCTGCGCGAGACGGATGCCTTCGGCAGCGCGAGGCGGTATGGAGTCTTGGTCGATGTGCTGCAACAGACCGGCCCTCGCCAGCTGGTGCTGGATGATGGCTCCACGATGGATTTCTTCGGCAACGCTGAATCGCTGCATGGTCGAAGTGTTCCGATGATGGCCATGACCACGGTGGCATCCCAGGAGCCAGGCTCCAACTTTTACCATCTGGGCAAGGTGGCGTTTCTCCCCCTGCTGAGCACGCGGCACCTGTTCCCAGTCGTTGACGACAAAGACCGCGAGCATGTCCATGACCTGTTCGGCCTGCTGCGCTGGATGCACGATAAGCGCGGTGTCGAGGTCACGGCTTCTCGGAACCTGTTTCAAACTGGCGCAGGTTATGTGTTGACCCTGAAGTCTGGAGCGCAGCTGGTGGAGCTCGATCTGAATCCGTCGCTGCTCGATGGCCCTATGTCTGGCACCCTGTCACTGAACGAATGCGGCACCATAGATGTGCTGAAGAAGCGTGTCATGGCTTCATTCCTGAAAGGTGTTCCGCGTGACTGAGCTTCAGCCGTTTCAACAGGGCACCTCTACCCTGCCCGGCTCTTTCACTCCCCAGCAGATGGCCCAGGTGCTGCGGGACTTCATGGCCGGCTTTGCACCAAACAGTCGAGTGACCATGCGGTATGCCCTTAGCCGGGCTGCCCGTGATCTTGGGCTCAACGCTGACGTGGCCATCGACTTTCTGCCATGGCACACGATGACGGCAGCTGCGCTTTCCGAGCTCCTGTACAGCTGGCGCGATGAGCTCGATACCAGCACGATCAGACTGTACATGCACGCGCTTCGCGGTGTCGCCCGAGCCTGCTTCATCAGGGGGATGATGCCGGCTGACCAGTTCGCCCTGATCGGCCAAGTGAAACTGCCAAAGGGGCGGAACAAGGCTGGCCGGGGCCGAGCCGTTGAGGCCTCCCTGAAGGAAGCGCTACTGCGCGACTGCATGAGCGATGAGCGAGTCCAGGGTGTCCGTGACGCGGCGTTGATCGCCCTGCTCTTCGGGTCTGGCATCCGCCGAGCTGAGGCAGCTTCGCTGCTCGACGAAAACCTCAACATCGAGGAAGGTGAGCTGCGCGTCAGGGTAAAGGGTGGTGACTTGGCCGTCCGCTATCTTTCTGCTTGGGCTCTCCCCTACCTGAAGGCTTGGCGGGACGTGCGCAGGGCAAATGATCTTCATCGAGGCCCGTTTCTTTGCCGCATCTGGAAGAACGGCAAGCTGGGCAACACTGCCATGAAGGGTCGCAGCCTCTTCTATCTGCTCGAAGAGCGCTCGAAGCGTGCTGGTCTCCCATACCTGGTGAGGCCTCACGATGCTCGCCGCACCCTCGGTACGGAAATGCTGAGCGAGCACGGTGAGCTGATAGCTCAGAAGGTGCTGGGTCATGCCGACCTGAGCACAACGCGCATTTATGACAAGCGCTCGGATGAGGCTGTGAAGGCAATTTTCAGGGAAAGGCGCTAAGCCGGTGTGAAATATATTTCTTGACGCTGTGCGAAGTATATTTCACAATGGCCCCCGGTTCACTTCGGGAGGCCCACCACATGGCCCTGATCTGCGAGTTTGGCACTGCACCTGACCAGAAGGCCGAGGGCTATGGGCGCATGCTCGGTGTCGTTCGAGGCACTGAGGCTCAGGTTGCCAGGCAATACGCCTTCAAGGACGTTCGCCTGGTGCGCGGTGGGGCCATCATCGATCAGGATGGGGTCTATGAGTTCGCAGTCCTCGTGCCAGAGGACGGCCTGATTCTTGGGAATCGGATCACCAGCCCATACGCTGCCATGGTGGACGGTGAAGATACCGGCCTTGCCGGGTGCAGCGACATTGCAAGGTGCGATATGGCGCATAAGTGCTTGCGCAGTGATCCGCGCCTTGCGTACAAGTCGGGCCACAAAGGGCATGATGCAGTTTGCCGCTTTCTAATACCTGTCGCTCAGGCGTAGCAGTGCGATAAGCCTTCTTAGCGCGCCGGGCCTATGCCCAACTAGGTGAGGATCATGTACCCATCAGACCTTGATGAAGACTACGTGCGCAAGCATGCGCGCCCCGGTGAAGACTGGGGCCAAGCCCGTAGTCGCCTTGAGGGCGTAGTGGCGAGTCGATACAGAAAGCTACCAGTGTGCGCGGTGTGCGCGGTGGGTGCCGGCAGCTTGGATATAGCTGTCCAACGTCACAGCCTGGGCATGTGCGCTGCAAGCCTGTCGGAATGGCCGGCAGCAGCATTGAGTCAACGCTTGTTTGAAGCTGCTCATGAGCAATCCGCAAAGCACACCAGCGCCCTAGAGGCGATTGCACGCGCCAACATCCAGTCGCGCCTGCATCATATCCAGGCCCAGACTCACCCGATCAACGCGATCAGGGCGGCTTGCGGGGCGGGTGGCTACATTGAGGCCTGCTGCGAACTGGGATTGTTTGGGCATGAAGAGCTTAGCGGGTGGCGTCGGCAGGTTCACCTGGAGCATGAGAAGGCGGAAGCAGCTTTTGTCCGGCAGTTTCACGAGCGTGACCCTGATGCCTTGCCGTGGCGCTCAGCCAGGCTGGCTGAGAACGGTAGCTGAGAACGGGGGCTGATAGCGATACCAGCCCCCTCTCCTTTCCAGTCAACCTAGCCTGTGAGCGGGTGCCGGCACACAGCTCGGATCGACCCAATCGTAGAGCGGTATCTCATCGTCCTCACTACGCAGGTGCCTGTCGGTGTGGCCGAGGATTTCTACCCGCTCATCGTTGAAGACAACGTAGTTGAAAGTTCCCCCTTCTTCGCTGTTGCGCGATAGGCCATCTGGGTACTGAATGCCCTGCACCCCCTGCTCAAGCAGCAGCTTGGATGCAAGCACTTCGTCCTCGGCGCAGGCTGCATCGAAGTAGTAGCCCCGGCCAGCTGCGGCAGCATAAAGCTCGTGGCCAGTCAGATTGCTCTCAATCGCCTTGCTCAGTGCTGCCTGCTTGCTGGGTGTGAGCTCAACGTGGTTCACGAGGGCAGAGAACGCCTGCTGAACGAGCGCCGGTTGCTGGGTGTACGGCAGATCGAAGCGCACATACTCGCTTGGCTTGATTGCCAGATCGACCAGGTAGAGGTTGCCCGCTCCCACCGGGCGCTCCAGTTTGAACGGGCCGAAGGCCTCGACGGTCTTCTGTGCGCACTGGGCCATCGTCAGGTAGTAGTCGCAGTCGCGGAGACGTGATTGCAGAAAGTCGTCACCGGGGCGCTGCTCCAGTTCGCGCAGGACGTGGTGCCTGGCTTCCATGGCCTCGCCAACGTCGCATTGACGTGCGATGTGATCAGCCAGCAGCTGATCCAGTTGGTCATCGCTCATCTCTTCGCGGGCATAGAAATGCAGCCCAGACGCCAGATACGACAGGCCGAACGAATAATCGCGATCATCGTGAGCCATGATTTCATTCAGTGAACGAACACCATGACGCGGCATCAGGAAGAAGTTGCTGACCTGATCGGAGGATACCTTGGCGTAGCCGTTGACGATCTGGTTCAGCCGCTGCTGGATGTCGGCAGGGTAGCTCTCGACTATCTGCTCCACGCGGTGCGGTGCCCAAGTTGCTACGCTCAGGCAGTGCCTGGCCGCACTCACGGTATCAGTGCTCGCACCCTCGGCAGCAAGGCACTGAGCTACGTGATCGATCATTGCGGATGGGTGATCGAAGAAGGTGTGCTCGTACCAGCAGCCTTCGCGAACTTTCTGCTTCTGGTAGTGAACAGCGACCATCTTCCTGTCAGCGAAATAGAGCCCATAACCGAAGGCCTGCACACCCTCCCCTGTTCCGATCTTGTCGGAAGAGAACCTGTCGATGGCGTGCTTACTGCCGTGTGCTACGAGGTGGAAACGGCATCGATCATGGCTCTGCGCGAGCTCGGTGGCGAGCAACTTGGATGACTCATCCCAGAGCAAGAGCTTGTTGCCGGCGTCGGCACCAACAAAGCCTGCTTTCTTGACGGCCTCGACAGCGGCCTTATTGCCGCCATGACGCTCAGCAAGGAGGTGGAAGACAGCTTCGCCGGTTAGCTGCTCATCCGGGCGCACAGCGATCAGACCAGAAAGCATCTTGCATGCAGCTGCACTGATCGGAGACTTCCAGGGCAGGCAATTAGCGGCAGATGGAGCCCGCCAGCTGCGTAGCCGCTGAAGCTCATTGCGTGCGCGAGCGAGTGCCGCTTGGTTCTGCTCAATCACTTGGGCAGAGGCATTGGGTAGGTCTTTCAGCCAGTCCTGGCGCGTCTGGAGGCCGGCAATGCGTGCCTCGACGGCAGTTATCTGCGCACGAGCTGCGCGAACCAATGCCGGCGCTCCTGCCTGCATGCCACCCTCAAGGGCAACACCGGGCAACTCGGAAATGGCCAATGGGAATGACGGTGCATCTCGCCCGGCTTGAGCGGTGATCGAAGGCAGCTTGGCCATGGCCAAGCTCGGGGCTGCCTGCTCGAACATCACGAAATGGGGCTTGGGCTGTGCAGCAGCCGGTTGCAGGTACTGGATACCCTGGATGCCGACTGCGCGAAGACGTGCGCTGGCAATAGCTGCGCCCCCGAGCAGAGAACTGAGTTCCTGGTACAGATCAGCGCCGCAAGGCATGGCCGGGTGATCGTCGGAGAACTCCGTGACCCACGTAGCATCGTGACCTTCAGCATGGAGCCTTGCGATATGAGCTTGCGCCTCTACCTTGCTGTAGAACGAGGCCACGCCAGCCTGGCTATGAACCTCGCTGTAGGCGTCCATGCCGAGCATAGCCAGAGCATTCCGAACCTCGGCTGGTTGCTCATTGAGCGGTTTCTCCCAGAGCAGGAAGGTGAGTTCGGCTGCTGCAACTGGGGAGTGCTCGAAGCGCGGAAGCGAATTGATCAGGGTGCCGAGCTCCAGCTTTACGGCCCGCTCCATGCCGGCATACTGCTCAGCGGTGAGCGGTCGGCTGCCACCACGAGAAATCGCCGCCAAGTCGCTTTCCAAGCTGGCAAGTTTGTCCTGTAGCTGGTGCATTCTTGCTTGCAGGAGCTGCTGAACATCCTCACCCGCCGCGATGGCCTTGCTATTGGCCCAGAGGAACTGCCGCAGGCCTGGCGCGAGGCTCTGGTCAGCTTGCAGCTGCTTGATGGCTGCTGGCGTCATCAACTCGCCATCGAAGCGGTTGGAGCTGGTGCTGCGCTGCGGAGCATTGGCCAGATAGACGCCGAAACCGAACTGACCGGGCAGGCCCACATGCTGTTGCTCCAGGGCGAACTGCTGGCCGGTTGAGGGCGAGCCGCTGAAGCAGCTCGGGACGGACAGCTCAGTGCAAAGCGCCATGCGGGTTGAGATGCCCGGCGCACTCTGCGAAACCGGCATTGGCGCGCCGCTGGCCACCTGTTCAGGGTTGAACACGCGGTACTCGGTCTTGCCAAAGGTCGCGCCAGAACCACCATAGATCGCACCATCGAAGCCCGCTGCCTTCAGCCAGTCAACGTACTTCGGGTCATCCAAGATCGGATACAGCTCAACGTACAGGGATGTCAGTGCCTCGGGATGCTTAGCGATGTGCTCACCCACAGATAGTGGGGTGTTGAGGTCTGCCCATGCCTGCGTGTTACAGATGAAGTCAGCAAGCTCGGACGCGATGACTGCTGCCCGGTCGAAGCCTATGGCATCGATGAGCAGGTTGAAGTCCACAAAGGGGTCATCCCCGTTGACCACGAGTGGGCGCTTGATGACCAGGTATGCAGGGATAACACGCGGGTTATCTGCCGTGTCCGCGTGGTTGTTGGGTTGAGTGGCGTAGAGGCTGGCAGTCTCGTAGTCGCCAAAGCTCAGTGACCCCAGGCGCGACTGGAAGACGGCATCGCTCGAACTGCCATGCTCACCCCGGTAAACCACCAGCGGGCTGCCGTCTTCATTGACCACCTGGCTCCCGTCGAACCAGTTGTCGAAGGCCGAGGACTGCGGAGCCTCAGCAACGCTGAACATCAGGTTGCCGCTGGCGCTGTAGGCAGGATCGAACGCGGCGTTGACCGAGCGAATATTGCTCGGATCGAAGACGACTATGATGTCGCCCTCTTCGTGCTGGCTGTAATGCCCGGTGTCCTGCACGTTGCGGATCAGAACAGCATCGAAACCGCACTCACGCGCTTCGCGGGCAGCCACATCGGTGGACTCATAGATCGGTTGATCGTCGTATTCCAGGGTGTGGCCCGGATGTGCAGCCAGAGCGTTGTCAGCTTCATCCTGGCTATAGAGCCAGTCAACAACCTCACCATCGGCATCGAGCAAGCGCCAGACGGGCTCAGTTGGGCCTTGATCCCAGTTCCGGCCCTGCCAGTCGATTTCGAGTAGATCCTTCGTGCGAAGGTAGACGCTGTAGATGCCCGGCTCGGCGGCTTCGAGCTCGCCCAATGCTTCGATGGCCTCGGCCTCGGTGATCAGCTGCTCATAGAAGTCAGCGCCATATTCGAGGGTGAAGCGCTCCTGAATCACCTCGCCCTCATCGAGCTCGATGCCTTCTTCATCAAGCCATTCTTCAGGTCGGTCGTATCGACTGCGGGCACAGGTCATTTCAACTCGGCCATTCGCTGCTACCACAGCCCAGAATCGTTCTATGCCCAGGCCATCGAGAAGCGACGGATCAGCGAACAGCTCTGCGCCGGTATAGAGCGGGGCTTCGCTATAGGTGCCGGAGTACCCCTTGGCCATAGTCTTCGCTGCAGCGAAGAAAGCCCCAGTATTGCTGGTCTTGCTGTTGGCCTTGCCGTCTGTATCGAAGACCCGGAAGCCTGCCTTCTCCGAACCGTGATACCAGACCTTGCTGGTGTCGAATCCGAGCGCTTGTGCGCGGGCCAGCCGAGCGGGCTGGCTCATGTCCAGCTGGGAGGACTTGGCAGCAAGAGTCTCAGCCTGCTCTTGCACCAGGGCCTGCCTGAGCACATCGGGCTTGTTGGAGCGAACACTGATCAGCTCCGGGGCGATGTCCTCGGTCGATAACGGCGACGTGGCCCTGCGCTCATCGGCGGTCATTGCCATGCGCGCTTCGACGTTCCGCGCTTCTACCTCGCCGGCCAGGCGGCGGTACTTCTCAAGTGGTGCGGCAACCTTATCGATGAACGCCACGCTCATTCGCTCGGTTTCGAGGTCGAATAGCTCTGCCCCACCAGGGAGATCGATCAGCTCAGCTTCAACCGCGGCTACCGATGCCATCACGTAATCGGGCCATTTTTCGGCATTGGCCTGAATGCGCAGCTTGTTGTAAGTGCGGTAAACGGTTGCCGTATCTGGGTGTTGTGCCATGACCGTATTGATGCGCTCATTGATTCTCGCAAGCTCGGTGCTCACCAGTTCATCGGCGCTGAAGTCATTTGGGCTACCGCCACGAGCAAAGCCTTCTGCTTTCTGAATGGCGTGCTGGACTTCATGCAGCAGGCCTTGGAGTGCGCTGCCACCGCGTAATGGGTTGAAGCGCAGGAGAATCGCGTCTGGCTGGCCTGCAAAGCGAGCGCGGCGGAACTCACCGTTGTAGGTGAACGGGAATCCGTCAGATCGCTCAAGCACGACATCGATCTGGCGCAGGTCAGGGTAAGCGTTGAAGAGCGCGGGATGATCAATGAGGCCCGTAACAATGACATGTGTTCGCCCAAGCTGAGCAGCAGCTGCTGGGTGCAACTCAACGCTGTGCTCGCCCAGGAAGCTGTGCATCTTGTAGACCGGCTGGCCCTCGGCGTAGCCGTCCTCGAACCAGCCATCGGGAATGGTGACAGCGCTATCGTCAATCTCGAAGCGCCAGCGCTGATCGTGTCCGAGGAACCATCCCGTTTCCTGTCTGATTATCTCGGCGTTGTCGCCGGCAGCCAATCGACTTTGAGCCTGAGAAAGAAGATCAAGATCGGCGGTGATGGCTCGTTCGCCGGCAAAGCTGTACCGCTGACTTTGTGGTGCTTCAGTGGACGTATGATTGTGAACAATTGCATCAGCCGGGTGGATATCCAATGTGGCGAGTGGTGATATCGCTCGGCGTTGGTCAGATGTCATCTCGCGTCGAGTAGCTGTATTGCGAGCCTCTGCCTCTCCTGCGAGATGACGATATCCGGCATATGTCGACTGCGAGCCTCTGAGGTCGAAGTGAGCGAGCACTTTTTCGATGCGGTCTTGTCGCTCATCTTCCAGCGCGGCAAGCCCAGCTTCCTCACGGATAAGCCACTCTGCTTCACGGAATGCCTGCTGCTCATTTCGCTCGCCAGTACGTGAGCTGATCCAAGCAGAATCGGGCAGCCTTGCTATGGCTGAATTTAGGAGCTCCGCGTAGCGCTCGGATGACTTTATCTCTTCTTCACGCTGCCGGTACTCGGCATTGACTTTCTCGGCTATCTGAGAGCCTGTCGGTAAACCTGGAAGATCAATACCGCCGCCCGTGGCAAAACCTTCGATATCCTGGATAACGTGCTGAATTTCATGAAGAACGACCTGTAAGGCCTCGGCAGGGCCACCCCTATATCGATTCGGGTCGCCAACAACGATTTGCCAACTCTGTTCACCGTCCTTCCAGGTGGCGTAGCCACCTTCCCTGCGGTGAGGATCAACCATGACGTGAACGGTCGTTAGGAATGGATAAGCTTCAAACAGCTCCGGGTGATCAATGACCTGCGGAAGAACAACTCCAGCCTCGCTGGAGGCATCCACGATCCATGGTGCTGGTGAGTCAGAGGGGACAGAGCTGTTATCGAGACCACGAAGCTGTGCGCGGCTGTCGTCAAGCTCGAAGCGCCACTTGCCATCAAGCCCTTGATGCCAACCAGTCACCTGGCGTACCAACTCAGCTGCTTCGCCGGAGGATTGCATTTCTACAGCTTGGGCCAGCCGTTCCCTGTCTGCGGTATTCGCGCGTTCCCCGGCAAAGCTGAATCGAATATCAGGGTTGCGCGGGTCGAAGGTGCCGGCATTGCCGATAGCTGACTTAATGTGCGTAGGATCGAACACGGCGTAGATTGTCGCGCTCTTATCTGGTCGCCCATCGTAGCCACCATTGAAGATGACCCCATCGTGGCCATCCTGCTTAGCTTGGGCGATTGCGTGATGCTTGAACCAGCGAATGTCGTAGACGATCTGGTCTGAGTTGAACAGAAAGCCTTCATCCATGGTGTCGAACCGGCGTGCCCATTCCTTGCAATCGACTACAAGCGGGTTCTCCATCTTGATGAACACCGGCATGACCGCAGGCTCATGCGTCAGCGCAGCAAAGTAATCGCTTACGCTGGTGCTGGAGGTGAACCAGAAAGCCGCTGTGTTCTCGCCCTTATCGCTATCGGCACCGGAGCCGATCTTGGCATCGGAGAACTCGGTAAGGTCACCTGAACCTGTGCCGTGGAAGACTACCAACGGATTACCGCTGCTATCGACGACCTTGTTGTCACCGGACCAGTGTCTCAGCGCGGCGGCAGGATCGGACGACTCGTAGGCGGCGAGACGTATGTCGCTCACCAGGGGATTGAAGGTGCCAACGTTGCCGATTGCAGACTTGATCTGGGTGGGCTCCAGCGCTACCCAGACAGTCTGATCCTTGAACTCGGTAGACAGGTGCTCACGACCGCTGTCATGGACGATCTTAATGCCATCCTTGCCCATTT
>AZIG01007405.1_pt1 | contig 15679 bp, 12 predicted proteins | sample 359071 | NCBI WGS metagenome assembly AZIG01 (sample SAMN02429714, study PRJNA222667) | marine sediment metagenome | biome: Sediment sample; isolation source: enrichment culture of sample MGS-AQ(UA) from oil contaminated terminal site... | place: Jordan: Aqaba | collected 2011-05-15 | depth 18 m m | reverse complement strand
GAAGCCCCGGCACCAGCCCCTGCTGTGCCGCCTGTCCCGGCACCTGCCACAGCAGTAGCAGCAGCCCCCGCCTCGGACTTCGGCCGCTCGGTGGTCCTGGAAAACCGCAACCTGATGCAGGTAACGGACGGCGCCGGCTGCAAATGGGTGCTCAGCAAGTCGATCATCGGCGACGGCGACACCCTGTCGTTCGGCACCACCCCGGCCATGCCGTGCCCGGCCTCCGGCTTTGGCGAAGGCAGCTTCGAAAAAATCAGCTGGAAGGCCGTGGGCACCTACCGGGGTGATAACTGGAGCCGCGTCTACGCGCACCCGAGCGGCCTGATCTTCATCAGGAACCTCGAGCCTGCGGTGAAGAACAAGGCTGTTTCCTACCTCACCGCGCAAGCTGACCAAGCCGCGTTCCTGGTGGGCGAAATCCCCGGCCGGCAGATGAAGGTGTACCTGACCTTCAGCCGTTCCAGCTACGGCGTACTGCGCCCGTTCGGCAGCGACCCGTACTACGTGGTGGTCACCCCGGACGAGTCGTTTGCCCTGGACGCGGCCAAGTACAAGGAAGCCGCGCTGGAAATCTTCGACCTGATCAAGACCACCTCGCCGACCACCACTGATGTGGCCACCCTGTTCATCGTCAAGGACCTGTCGGCGATCTCGAACAACATCTGGGGCAATGACGCGCAGAAGATTACCCGCAACCGCATCGGCATCAACCGTCAGGGCCTGTTCTTCGATGTGCGCGAGGGTACGAACTGGGCGGTTCAGCGTGAGCAGCGGCGGGTGCGTGAAGAGCGTCAGCGCCAACAGGAACTGGCCCGCGTGCATACCCGCGTACTGGAGCGTTACCAGCAGTTGCAGGATGGCATGAGCGACTTCAAGGGGCGTGAAACCGAGGCGCTGGCACAAATGGCCGGCATCAAGGTGCGCTTCGCTTCGCCATTGGAGCAGCAAAACCCTGCGACCTCGGCCAGCGTGACGCCGATGATGGTGCACGTTACCGGCACGCAGGGCGACTTCTACACCATCGACTTCCCGAGCAAGGGCCGTCTGGTTGCGGACGAGGAATACAGCGAAGGCTGGTACGTGACCCAGGTGGCCAACGCCACGCCGTACTACCCGCTGGACGATGGCCGTGCCGTGCCTACCTACCGGGCCTACAGCGTGGGTGAGCCCGAGGCTTGCAAGCAGGACCACTGTGCCGACCGCGTGTCGTTCGGTGCCGTACTGGCCAAGGAATTCCCCAACGCCGGTATCGATTTCAGCTGGACCCCCGAGGTCTCCCAAAAGTACGTGAACGACTGGAACAACGCTTCCGCGATGGTCCAGTGAGGCAAACACCATGATCAAACAGATGAACAAGAAGCAGCTGCTGATTGGCGGTGTGGCCGCGGCGGTGCTGGTGCTCGGCGGTGGCTATGCGATGGTCTCCAGCTCGGGCAAGAAGGCTGCGCTGGCCTACTACGACGACTTCAAGGAGCGTTACTTCCTTGAGGATGTACTCTCTGAGGGTGACATTTCCTACTCGGCGTTCTCGGGCAACCTGACCGTCGCCGAGCCTGAGATCCGTGTCACTGCGGCGCAGACCAACGGCGCCCAACAGTTCATGCGCGGCCTGTCAGGCTTGATGGAATCGGTCCGCGGCAGTTCGACGGAAGAAGGCCTGGCGGGTTGGGCCAAGTACCAGCTCAACGTCAGCCGCAATGTTGCTGGCATATACCTGAAAGCCGATGCGTTGAAGCTGTCTCACGACGGTGACAGCAAGGACGGTACCATTCACATCCAGCTGCTCGGCATGCAGATGGCCAACCCCTTCGTTGCCAGCAAGGGCGCCGAAGTGGTTCTGGTGGCTGATGTCAGCGACGAGATCCAGCCGCGTGCAGAGCTGACCGCCAATGGCCGGGCCACTGAGTCGGGGTTCGCCTGGGGGGCCAACATGGCGGTCCGCCAGCCGGTGACTGGCGCGTTTCTGGTCAGCAGTACGGGCGATTTTGGCACCACGGTTGACCTGGACTTCACCATCAAGCGCTCCAGTGACGGTGAAGGCTCGATGGCGTTTGTCGTGACCCACCGTAACGATGGCTCCAAGGTAGGTGAGATCGTGCGCAAGGCCGACTTCCAGTCGCTGCCGGAGCTGGACGATGTCGAAACCCAGCTCAAGAGTGCGCTCAGTGCCATGCTGATCGGGGCATACAGCCCTTACACCGGCCAGTCGGTATTGGCCGAAACAGTGAGTGGTTTTGCGCGCAAGGCAAAGGTCGAGAACTACTCGGTGAGCTACAGCGGCTTCAAACCGCTGAAAGAGGCTTTCAGCGATTACCAGCAGCAAGTCCCCAAGGCGAAGTTCGCAGCTTTCTGCCAGGAGGTTGGGCTGTCATCGTGGAGCAGTGATTTTGGCTCCAAGGGCAAGAACCACAGTGACTCGGAATGTGCCATCGGGCAGAAGTTGGTCGAGGAAGGCAAGTTCGAAGAGCAGTACACCTTCAAGGAAGGCAAGAGCCTGTTTGCGGCGTTGTTCGTGAGCAAGGCGTATCAGCTGGAAACCAATTGACGGTTGATGGCTGATGAGCAAAGCCCTCGGCGACCATACATTGCCGAGGGCATTGCCCCGCTTTCAGGTTGGCTCAGGCAACTGGGTGAGCACCCATCCTCATCCCCCGAAACGTTGCCCAACAATTGCCTCCAGCGCCCGCTGATCGTGGGTGAAGCCGCGTATCCCTTCAGCCAGCTTTTCGGTCGCCATCGCGTCCTCATTCATTTGCCAGCGAAAATCAGCCTCGCTCAGTGGTGCTGGCGGCGTCTCGCATTCTGCGTTTTCGACGAGGGCAGCCGGTAGACTACCCTCGGTGCCAGCCAGCTCCTCAAGCAGTGCCGGGCTGATCGTCAGCCGATCGCATCCTGCCAGCGCAACGATTTCCCCCACGTTGCGAAAGCTCGCCGCCATCACCGATGTCGCGTAACCGTGGCGGCGCATGAAGTGCTGACAGGCCATGACCAACCCGACCCCCGGCTCCTGTGCTGGCACGAACGTTGTTTCAGGCAGGGCCTGGCGATGCCAATCCAGTACCCGGCCCACGAATGGCGAAATCAGGAACACCCCGGCTTCCGCACACGTGCGGGCCTGGGCCAGGCTGAAGATCAGCGTCAGATTGCACTGAATACCCTCGCGCTCCAGTTCAGCCGCCGCGCGGATACCTTCCCAGGTTGCCGCCAGCTTTATCAGGATGCGGTCGCGTGAGACGCCGGCGGCCTCATACAGTGCGGTCAACCGCCGGGCTTTCATCATGCTTGCCTGTGTGTCGAACGACAGCCTTGCGTCTACCTCACTCGATACCCGGCCTGGGACGTACTGCATCAAGCTGCAGCCCAAGGCTACCACCAGGCGGTCACAGACATATTCGATCGCCTCCGGCGTGGGCAAGCCGGAGGCGACGGCAGTGGTGCACAGGTCTTCGAGCAAGATGTCGTACTGGCCCGACTTCATGGCCTTGAGCACCAATGAAGGGTTAGTGGTGGCATCCTGCGGCGCGAAACGGCGTACCGCCTGGACATCGCCGGTGTCGGCGACCACTGTGCTGTGTTGCTTCAGCTGGCTAAGCCATGTGGACATGTTGGCATCTCTCTTGTGATTGATCTCAGTCGGCAAGTGGCTGGGCGGTGCGTGACAGGGTGGCAGGCGCAGGTGCTGGCTGCTGCCTTGCCAGGTCGGCCAGGCGATGCATGATCGGTTTCAATGCGTCATAGGAAGCGCAGTAATGGGCAAACATCTGGTCATACAAGGCTGTGTTCGCAGGGTCTGGTCGGGCCCTCAGGCGCAGGGTGCGCCACTGGCGGATGACCTCGACATTTTCGACCGCGCCTATTGCCATGGCCGCGAGGACGGCGCCGCCTAAAGGTGCTTCCACTTGCTCTTCGATGGTGAACACGTCATACCCGGTAACATCGGCGATGATTTGCATCCACAGGTCTGATGCCGTGCCACCGCCTACCACGATCAGTTGCGGGTCAAGGTTGCACCCCGCATCACCGCCTTGTTGCATGTTGTGGCGCAATGCAAAGGCCAGGCCTTCGAGGACCGCGCGGTACAGATGGGCCTTGTGATGGAACAGCGACAGGCCGACATAGGCACCCGAGGCCCTGGCGTCCCAGATAGGGGTGCGCTCGCCCATGAGGTACGGCAAAAACAGCAGGCCTTCTGCACCTGCGGGAGTCTTGGCAGCCTCCCGTTCGATCAACTGGTGCACCTCGACGCCGGGTGCCAGGGCCGCCGCCTGCTTTTCCTCGGTACAGAGCTGCTCACGGAACCAGCTGATTGCAGCGCCTGCAGTAATTGCGCCGCCAAAGCTGTAGGTGGTGGTGGCGGTTTCGTGCACATAAGGCATGTTGATCAGGCCCGGGCTTGCATCGCTGTGCTGTTTGATAAAGCCCCAGCACATGCTGGTGCCCAGCATCGCCACATGGTTGCCCGGGGCAACCACCCCGGCTGCCAGCGTTGCCATCGCCGCATCGACACCGCCAGCGACCACCGCGGTGCCAGGCAGCAGCCCCAACCGCTGCGCTGCCGCCGGAAGCAGGTGGCCGATGATTTGCCCGGGCGCCACCAGGCGTTGTGGCATGAGCGCGGGGTCGATGCCCAGTGCTTCCATCATGTCGGGCGACCAGGCGCGTGCCGCCAGGTCATAGATGCCACCGATATTGCCTGCAGAACTGTGGTCCACCGCCAGTTCGCCGGTCAGATGGTATTGCACATAGCTGTTGGGAGGCAGCAAGTAGCGGGTCCTGCTCCAGACCTCTGGCAGGTTGCGCTTGATCCAGAGCATCTTCGTGTAGCCGTAATAGCTGTCAACGCCGTTGCCGGTGATGCGCGCCAGTTGTTCGACGTCCAGGTGGCTACGCACCCATTCGGCCTCGGCGATAGCCCGCCGGTCCATCCAGATCAGGCAGGGGTGCAGAGGCTCGATGCCGGCGTCTACCGGGATGCCCGAGCCACCGTAGAGGCTGCTGATGCAAATGGCCTTGACCCGGGCTGCTGGCACCTGGCTTTGGCGGACGCTGGCGGCTACCGTGTCGTACACCGCATCCAGCCATACTTGTGGCCATTGCTGTGCCCACAACGGGCGGGGCTGCTCCACCTGATAGCTGGCTGATGCCTGGGCCTGCACTTCTCCCTGCGTTGACATCAGCAGTGCCTTGGTACTCTGCGTGCCGATGTCGACACCGATCACGTAATCCATGCGTACACCCTTGTTGTTGGTCTGTTGGGTTTTGGTGATTGTCAGCATTGCAAAAGCAGATCAGCCGGATCTTGCTCAATGACAGGCTGATCAAGCGTTGGGCAGTGCAATGTTAACGTTTACATTGCGGAAGCTAACACAGCATCTTTTCTCCTACAATCTGCTGCGATTTGTCGGTTGGCCCCGAATCGGCGAAAATCCGGTCATCAACGTACCCGCGCCTTCGCCACTTTCCGAGCGTTCATGACCAGACCAGTCAAAGCCACCATCACCGACATCGCCAAGCGTGTGAACATGACCACCGTCACGGTCTCGCGTGCGCTCAACCAGCCGGAGAAGGTCAAGAAGGAGACGTTAGAGCAGATACTGAAAGTGGCTCGCGAGCTCAACTACGTGCCCAATGCCTTTGCCCGCAACCTCAAGAACCGTGAAAGCCGGTTGGTCGGCCTGGTGACGGCAAGCCTGGAGAACCCGTTTTACGGTGAAATCATCAAGGCGATCACGCGCGAGGCGAAGAAGCGCGACTACACCTTGATGTTGTTCGATACCGATGGCTCCGAAGAGCTGGAGGCGCGGGCGATCGATACGCTGCTCAGCTATCAGGTGGCGGGGCTGATCCTGTCGGCTATCAGCGATGATGATACCTACCAGCCAAGCTACCTGCCCAAGCTGGTGATGTCGTCGATTCCGGTGGTGCAGATCGACCGTCAGCTGACTGGCGCCCCATTCGCCGGCGTGTACCTGGACAACGAGCAAAGTGGTTACCAGGGCGCTCGGGCGCTGCTCGCACAGGGCTTGCGCCGGCTGCTGGTAGTGGCCGGGCCGCAACGCTCCAATATCTCCTTGTCGCGCCTTGCCGGGATCCGTCGGGCACTGGAACAGTGGCCAGAACCGACCGTTCTGGAGGTTGTGCACGGCGACTTCGTCCAGGCGCCGGCCCGGGACGCGGTGCGCAACTACCTGCAGAGCGGCAAGTGGCCCGATGTCATTTTCGGCCTGAACGCGCTGATGACCCTGGGCGCGCTGCAGGCAATGCGCGAATTGGGCTTGAGCCGCGACGACATTGCGCTGTTCAGCATTGACCAGGTGCGCTATGCCGAAATCTACGGCCAACCTATCCCTTGCATCAGCCATAGCAGCGCGAAACTGGGGATTGGAGCAATCAACATGTTGCTGGACCAGATAGATGACCCTTCGCTGTCACCACAGAGTCAGATAATCGAAGGCCAGTTGCTGCTCTGACCCCGCAGGCCAGGCATGCCTACATATTTCGATGCAAATGTAGACGTTGACATATCTATGCACCCTGGCATCAGATATGGCAGCACGCATGTGATGCTGCATGTAAACGTCTACATAATAATGACAACAGCGCCCTTGAGTGGGCGCGGGGAGATGCCTGATGGGAATGCACCTGCAGGGTAAAGTGGCGGCCGTGACCGGTGCTGCATCCGGAATAGGCCTGGCAAGCGCCACTGCGATGGTGGCAGCAGGGGCCAGGGTGGTTATGGTTGACCGTGACGAGCAATTACTCGCCAGGGCCTGTGAGCAGTTGGGTGAGGCTGCCATGCCGTTGGTGATCGATCTGCTCGTCCCTGACAGCTGCGCGACCCTGATGCCGGGAATCCTGGCAGTTGCCGGCCAGCTCGATATCCTGCATGCCAATGCTGGCTGCTATGTGGGCGGGGAGTTCGTTGAAAACGACATGGCAGCCATCGACCGCATGCTGAATCTCAATATCAATGCCGTGGTCAGGAACGTGCATGATGTGCTGCCGCACATGATCGATCGCGGACAGGGTGACATTGTGGTGACCGGTTCGGTGGCTGGCCATTTCCCGGTGCCCTGGGAACCGGTGTACTCGGCCTCCAAGTGGGCGGTCAACGGCTTTGTGCAGACTGTGCGGCGGCAGGTAAAGCACCATGGTATCCGCGTGGGGGCGGTTTCGCCTGGCCCGGTCAGCAGCGCCCTGCTGGCCGATTGGCCGGAAGAAAACCTGCGCAAGGCCAAGGAGAGCGGCAGCCTGATCGAGCCCGACGACATCGCGGATGCGGTGATGTATATGCTCACCCGCCCGCGCAACGTGACCATTCGGGACATGATCGTTCTGCCGTCAGCATTTGATATGTAAGCAAGTTGAGGCCCATCGTAACGCAAGGTCGCTCATGCACGGGGCGCGCGCCCGCCTGGAAGTGTGCAGGGTGACCTTGAGGCAGCATGAAGGTGCGTAAGTACAAAGTGCGCAGCTACGCCGATAAATGTGCCTACATCTGCAATTGCAAGAAGGCCGTCTCGACCTGATTCTGCGCCGCCTCCATTTTTCATGGATCATGCCCTGCAACACGGGCGGACCCGGACTGGCGGGATTGGCTTGCGCGGACTGACAAGCCACGAGCAGGACGCCGACTATTCGTTGATAGATGACTGCGAAGTTGCCACAGCGCTAAATCGTCGGCTGTCAAAATGGCCGCTAAAAAAGCGGTTTGTTATCCAAGCCTGGTGCGTGAAAAATTCTCGATTTTTTCACGAAGGGATGCGTGAAATGAAGTTCGAACGAACTTTCCAGTACCCCGGCGAAAAATGGCTGGCGCTGGTATCGGCGGGCGGGGCACTCGGCGTCTTTGCCAGCGAAGATGAATGGTCTGGGTCGAAAATGGTACCTCTGTCAATTATTGCACTGCGTTAGTTTCGCACTCTAAGGGGCCCTACGTAGCTGGGCTTTTTGTTGCTCGCCTGCAACGAGTCATTGCACTTTGTGACTTGGATCCATTGCCTGGGTTCTGTATCATTCTGCCGCCATCAGACGATGGTCGAAGATGATTCATTTAAAGGACTGAGTAATGAAAAAGCTGTTCAAGGCCACCGTAGCCGTTGCTGTCGTATCGGGTGTTGCCCTGCTGTCGGGTTGCACTGGCCAAGTTTACAACCAACCGAAAAACTGCACCTACGACTACCTGTTCCACCCTTCGGTTTCCATCTCCAAGATCATCGGTGGCTGCGGCCCGATCGATAAACTGCCTCAGCAGCAGTAATCTTGGCGGTACCCTGATCGCGACGCTTGCGGCGTGATCCAAGACCCCCGGTCATGTACATGGCCGGGGGTTTTTGTTTTTTGGCGTGACATTCTGCCGCTGGGGCAACCGGTCGCCTTGACGCTCCGGCCTGCAATTTGTTTGTGCTGGCATTTCAGATACAATCGGAAAAACGATTCAGCCTTGTCGGTCAATTCGACTAAAGGCCGAGTCGTTTTCTGGTTCTCTGGCTGCTGAACAATGATCAACAACAAGCCTGCGCTGAAGAACACGCTTTACCGGGGCCAGCCACAGGCCCTCACTCTGTTCTCCTGACTGGAAATGATCAATGTTCAAGAAAGCTGGCAAGACCTTGCTGGGTCTGGCGGTCGCTGCAAGCGTCATGCAAGCGCACGCTGCAGAAACCAAAAAAGTAGACGTGCTGCTGGTCGGCGGCGGCATCATGAGCTCCACCCTGGCCGTGTGGCTGCATGAGCTGGAGCCAAGCTGGTCGATGGAAATGGTCGAGCGCCTGGATGGCGTGGCCGAAGAAAGCTCTAACGGCTGGAACAACGCCGGTACCGGCCACTCCGCGCTGGCCGAGCTGAACTACACCCCGGAAGACAAAGACGGCAACGTCAACATCTCCAAGGCCATCGAAATCAACGAAGCCTTCCAGATCTCCCGCCAGTTCTGGTCGTGGCAGGTCCGCCAGGGCGTACTGAAGAACCCGCACTCGTTCATCAACACCACCCCGCACATGAGCTTCGTGTGGGGCGATGACAACATCAAGTTCCTCAAGAAACGTTACGACGCACTGCAGACCAGCCCGCTGTTCCGCCCGATGCAGTACTCCGAGGACCACGCGCAGATCGCCAAGTGGGTCCCGCTGATGATGGAAGGCCGCGACCCGAACCAGAAGCTGGCCGTGACCTGGACGCCAATCGGCACCGACGTCAACTTTGGCGAGATCACCCGTCAGTTCGTCGGCCACTTGCAGACCCAGAAAGGCTTCGACCTGAAGCTGTCCAGCGAAGTGCAGGACATTACCCGCAACAAGGACGGCTCCTGGCACGTCGAATACAAGAACCTGAAGGACGGCACCGAGTCGGCCACCGACGCCAAGTTCCTGTTCATCGGTGCCGGCGGCGGCGCATTGAAGCTGCTGCAGAAGTCGGGTATTCCGGAAGCCAAGGAATACGCAGGCTTCCCGGTGGGCGGTTCGTTTCTGGTGACCGAGAACCCGACCGTGGCCATGCAGCACATGGCCAAGGCCTATGGTATCGCCTCGACCGGTGCGCCACCCATGTCGGTCCCGCACCTGGACACCCGTGTGCTGGATGGCAAGCGCGTGATCCTGTTTGGCCCGTTCGCCACCTTCTCGACCAAGTTCCTGAAGAACGGCTCGTACCTGGACCTGCTGAGCAGCACCACCACCCACAACGTGTGGCCGATGACCAAAGTCGGTATCGACCAGTACCCTCTGGTCGAGTATCTCGCTGGCCAGCTGATGCTGTCTGACGATGACCGCTTCGAGGCCCTGCGCGCCTACTTCCCGAACGCCAAGAAAGAAGAATGGCGCCTGTGGCAGGCCGGCCAGCGCGTGCAAATCATCAAACGTGATGCCGAGAAGGGCGGCGTGCTGAAGCTGGGCACTGAAGTGGTGGCGTCCGAAGACCGCACCATCGCTGGCCTGCTGGGTGCCTCGCCGGGTGCTTCGACTGCTGCGCCGATCATGCTGCACGTGCTGGAAACGGTGTTCAAGGAGAAGGTCGCTACCCCAGAGTGGCAGGCCAAGATCAAGGAAATCGTGCCCAGCTACGGCACCAAGCTGAACGATTCGGCAGCGGCCACCCAGAAAGAGTGGAACTACACCGCTGAAGTGCTGCAGCTGGGGAAACCGCCGGTGATCGACGCCAGCGTTGAATTCGGTGGCGCGGCAAGCAAGCCGGTCGAGAGCAAGCCTGAGAACGACATGGCGCTGTAATCGGCCATTGTTGTGAAAGAAAGCCACGGGGGAGACCTCGTGGCTTTTTTGTTGCCAAGCCCAGCGCAACCCTCAGGCTTATCGCCATCCCTGGTAGGAGCGGGTTCACCCGCGAAGAGGCCTGCACAGGTATCACTGCTGGCGCAGTATGCACTCCAGCAACCCCGGGAACCGCTTATCCAGCATCTCGCTACGCAGCGAATTCATATGGGTAGTCCCGACATTGCGGGTTTGCACCAGCCCTGCATCACGCAACACACGGAAGTGGTGGGACATGCTTGATTTCGGCCGACCTCCGTCCAGCTCGCCACAGCTGGCCTCGGCCACGCCGGCCAGGTGGCGGACGATTTCCAGGCGCACGGGGTCGCTGAGCGCATAGAGCAGGCGTTCAAGGATAAGGTCTTCGGGGTTGGGATGTTTATAGGCTCGCATGGTTGACATGATAACGGGGGTTTCATTAATTGCCATAGTTCGATTATGATCGAACAACAGTAATCAAATGAACCCGGAGTTTCCCATGTCCGCACTGTTCGAACCCTACACCCTCAAAGACGTCACCCTGCGTAACCGCATTGCCATTCCGCCAATGTGCCAATACATGGCCGAAGACGGCATGATCAACGACTGGCACCATGTGCACCTGGCCGGGCTGGCCCGTGGTGGTGCGGGCTTGCTGGTGGTCGAAGCCACTGCTGTGGCGCCGGAAGGGCGTATCACCCCCGGTTGCGCCGGTATCTGGAGCGATGCCCACGCTCAGGCGTTCGTACCGGTGGTGCAGGCCATCAAGGCTGCCGGTTCCGTGCCGGGTATCCAGATTGCCCACGCCGGGCGCAAGGCCAGCGCCAACCGCCCGTGGGAGGGTGATGACCACATTGCCGCCGACGACACGCGCGGCTGGGAAACCATTGCCCCGTCTGCCATTGCCTTTGGCGCGCATCTGCCGAAAGTGCCACGGGAAATGACGCTGGACGATATCGCCCGGGTCAAGCAGGACTTCGTCGATGCCGCCCGCCGTGCGCGTGATGCTGGCTTCGAGTGGATCGAACTGCACTTTGCCCATGGCTACCTGGGCCAGAGTTTCTTCTCCGAGCACTCCAACAAGCGCACCGATGCCTACGGTGGCAGCTTCGACAACCGCAGCCGCTTCCTGCTGGAAACACTGGCCGCCGTGCGCGAAGTGTGGCCGGAGAACCTGCCGCTGACCGCGCGCTTTGGTGTGTTGGAATATGATGGCCGCGATGAGCAGACCCTGGAAGAGTCGATCGAACTGGCCCGTCGCTTCAAGGCCGGTGGGCTCGACCTGCTGAGCGTGAGTGTCGGCTTCACCATTCCCGACACCAACATCCCCTGGGGGCCAGCGTTCATGGGGCCGATTGCCGAGCGCGTGCGCCGCGAAGCGAAGCTGCCCGTGACGTCGGCGTGGGGCTTTGGTACGCCGCAGTTGGCGGAGGCCGCATTGCAGGCCAACCAGCTGGATCTGGTTTCGGTAGGGCGCGCGCACCTGGCCGACCCGCACTGGGCTTACTTTGCGGCCAAGGAACTGGGGGTGGAAAAAGCCTCCTGGACCTTGCCGGCACCGTATGCGCACTGGCTCGAGCGTTACCGCTGAGGTTTGGAGGGGCTGCTTTGCAGCCCATTCTCGGGCAAGCCCGTCCCCACAGAGACACCACAGGTTTCAGATGCTGCACCCTCTCTGTGGGAGCGGGCTTGCCCGCGAAGAGGCCGGTAAAGGCTAAAACCGATCCAGTCGGTATGCAGCCATCTCAGGCCCACCAGCCTGCTCAGCCAGCCGCCCCACCCATTCCGCCGTCACCGCCGCCTGAGTCAGCCCCAGGTGCTGATGCCCAAACGCCAACAGCACCCGCCCATCGCACACCCTGTCGATCACGGGCAGCGAGTCCGGCAACGAAGGCCTGAACCCCATCCACGGCGTTGCCCCAGCGACGCTCAAGTCGTGCCGGAACAACCCCTTGCTCAACCGGTGCAACTGCCAAGCCCGCTGCATGCTCGGCGGTGCCTGCAGCCCGGCAAACTCCACAGTGCCAGCCAGGCGCAAGCCATCGGCCATGGGCGTCATGATGAACTTGCGCTCAAGCGAGGTGACCGCAAACGGCAGGCGCTGGTGCTCACCCGGCAACATCAGGTGATAGCCGCGTTCTGTATCCAGCGGCACCCGTTTGCCTGTCAGCGCGGCGGTCAGTTTCGCAGAGTGCGCACCACAGCTGACAAGCACCTGGCGGGCATTGAGCATGCCTTGGTCGCTGGCAAGGCTCACGCCGGCACTGTGCAACTGCCCACCATCGACCTGCGCCTGGACAAAGCGCACCCCGCTGGCCTTGGCCGCTTCGAACAATTCGCACACCACCCGATAAGGGTCGATGAAGTGCCCGGTGCACGGGAAGAACAGGCCGCCTAACAGTGACGGGCTGAGTTGCGGCGCCGCTTCGCGCATGGTTTCGGCCGACCAGAAGTCCACCGGCACCGCCTGCTGTTGCATGCGTGTGCGCAACGCCTCAAGCGCCTGGCGTGACTCAGGCTTCTCGAACACCAGCAACGAACCATCCTCTTGAAACAATTCGCTGCGCCCGATTGAGCCCAACAACCGGTGCCAGGCGCCCAGGCTGCCTTCGTTCAACGTGCGGATGCCAGCCACGCTGCGCTGGAACGGCGCCGGGCGCAGGTTGAGCAGCAGCCGCGTGAACCACGGCATGGCCTTGGGCAGGTATTTCCAGTCCAGGCGCAGCGGGCCCATCGGGTCGAGCAGCATGCGAGGCAGGCGCTTGAGGATCGACAGGTCGGCAATCGGGAACACTTGCTCGGTTGCCAGGTGCCCGGCATTGCCGAAGGACGCGCCGAGGCCGGGCGCCTGGCGGTCGACCAGCGTTACCCGGCGCCCCTGACGGGCCAGTTGCAAGGCGCAGGCGACGCCGACAATGCCGGCACCCACCACGGCGATATCGGTTTCAGCGGCTTCGACCATGCTCAGTCTTCCCGTTTACCATCAAGCAGGCGCCGCAACTGCAGCGGGTTGCCGCGCTGCAACGCCTGCGGCAGCAGGGCATCAGGAAAGTCCTGGTAGCACACCGGGCGCAGGAACCGCAGGATCGCTGCCGTGCCCACCGAGGTAGTTCGGGCATCGGAGGTGGCCGGGAACGGCCCGCCATGCACCATCGCATCGCACACCTCGACGCCGGTCGGCCAGCCATTGACCAGAATGCGCCCGGCCTTACGCTCAAGGGTGGGTAGCAGGGCGCGAGCGCTGTCGATGTCGGCCTCGTCCAGTTGCAGGGTGGCGGTCAGCTGACCTTCCAGGTGTTCCGCTACCTGGCGGACCTGCTCATCGTCGCTGCAGGCAACGACCAGCGACGCTGCACCGAACACCTCAGCCTGCAACGCCGGGTCGGCGAGAAACGCTTCGGCCTGGGTCACGAACAACTGTGCCTGGCACTGGTTGGGGCCCTGATCGGTTTGGCCACTGGCGATGGTTTGGGCACAGGGGTTGTCTGCCAGGGCTGCGATACCGGCCTGGTAGGCACTGAAAATGCCGGGGGTGAGCATGGTTTGGGCGGCGGCTTGCTGCACGTACCCGGCGGCTGCAGTGATGAACCGCTGCAATGCCGGTCCCTGCCGGGCGATTACCAGGCCAGGGTTGGTGCAGAACTGGCCGGCGCCCTGGGTCAGCGAGGCGACGAAACCTTGTGCCAGTGCTTCGGCACGGGCTTGCAGGGCGGCGTCGAACAGAAACACCGGGTTGATCGAACTCATTTCGGCATACACCGGGATAGGCTCCGGGCGCGCCTGGGCGGCCTGGCACAGCGCCATGCCACCGCTGCGCGAACCGGTGAAACCAACGGCCTTGATACGTGGGTCGCTGACCAGGGCAATGCCCACTTCGCGGCCCGAGCCATAAAGCAGCGAGAACACACCCTCCGGTAAGCAGCACTGCTTTACTGCTTGCGCCACCGCCTGGCCGACCAGCTCGCTGGTGCCGGGGTGGGCACTGTGGGCCTTGACCACCACTGGACAGCCAGCGGCCAATGCCGACGCGGTGTCACCACCGGCCACCGAGAAGGCCAGCGGGAAATTGCTGGCGCCAAACACGGCGACTGGCCCCAGGGCCACATGGCGCTGGCGCAGATCAGCGCGGGGTAGGGGCTGGCGCTGAGGCAGGGCGCTGTCGACCCGCACGTCCAGCCATTCGCCGGCCCGCACTACCCGGGCAAAGGTGCGTAGCTGGGTGCAGGTACGACCACGCTCGCCCTGAATGCGCGCCTTGGGCAGACCGGTTTCGGCCACGGCGCGGTCGATCAGGGCATCGCCGATGGCCTCGATCTGTGTGGCGATGGCTTCAAGGAACTCTGCTCGTTGTTCGAGCGATGTTTCGCGGTAGGCGTCGAATGCCGCCCAGGCCAGGGCGCAGGCCTGGGCCACGTGTTCGCCGGTGCCGCCGAGATAGGTCGGCTCCAACGTCTGACCGGTAGTTGGGTCGATGGCACGGATGGCTTCGCGGCTGCCGGTTGCCGGCCTCTGGCCGATCAGCAGGTTGCCTGTGAGGGTCATGGAGCCTCCTTGGAAATCTAATGCAGATGCATGGGGGGGGATTACGACCCCTGTAGGAGCGGGTTCACCCGCGAACACCGGCAAAGCCGGTGCCATGCACCGGGTCGCCTGATTCGCGGGCACGCCCGCTCCCACAGGGAGAGCAGTGGCTGCTCAGGCGATGTTCTGCTCAGCCGACCAGCTGGCGTACCAGTTGCGGAACAGCGTGTACTGCTGTTCGGCATAGTTGCGCTGAGCGTCGGTCAGTGCGTCGGTCGCGTTGAAGTGCAGGCTGTACTCGGTGTCGCCGTTCAGCACCATCAAGTGCTTGTAATACAACACCAGGTCGCAGCCTTCATCGAACGACGACAGCACCGCCAGCGCCGCTTCCAGCTCGCGCGCCAGGCGGCGGGCACGGGCGTCGCCTTTGGCGGCCTGTTTGCTCAGGCTCACCAGTTGCAGCACTTCGCGCGGCAGCGCATTGCCGATGCCGGTGATGGCGCCGGTGGCGTTGCAGTTGACGAAGCCATGCACCACCTGGGTGTCGACGCCGACCATCAGGGTGACATCGTTATCCTTGGAGGTGATGTGTTCGGCGGCGTAGCGCAGGTCGGCACCACCGCCGAACTCCTTGAAGCCGATCAGGTTGGGGAACTCGCTGCGCAGTTCGAAGAACAGGTCGGCGCGGGTGGCAAAGCCGTAGTAAGGGCTGTTGTAGATCACCGCCGGCAGTTTCGGCGCGGCAGCGAGGATGGCCGAGAAGTGGTGCTTCTGGGCGATCAGCGAAGCACCGCGGCTGAGCACGCGGGGGATGACCATCAGGCCGGCGGCGCCAACCTCGGCGGCGTGTGCAGCATGCGAAACCGCCTCACGGGTGTTCACCGCCCCCGTGCCGACGATGGTCGGGATGCCGG
>AZIG01007093.1_pt1 | contig 16339 bp, 10 predicted proteins | sample 359071 | NCBI WGS metagenome assembly AZIG01 (sample SAMN02429714, study PRJNA222667) | marine sediment metagenome | biome: Sediment sample; isolation source: enrichment culture of sample MGS-AQ(UA) from oil contaminated terminal site... | place: Jordan: Aqaba | collected 2011-05-15 | depth 18 m m | reverse complement strand
TCGGGGTGGCGGTCCGGGCGCAGCCGGCTGGGTGCCTGGGGCAGCACGGCCAGCAGTGCCGCTTCAGCAGGTGTCAGGTGCAAGGGGGACTTGCCCAGGTACGCCCAGCTGGCTGCCGCCACGCCCTGAAGCGTGCCGCCGAAAGGTGCGCGGTTCAGGTAGATCTGCAGGATGTCGCGCTTGGACAAGTGCCATTCCAGCTGCAACGTGCGCCATAGCTGGCGCAGTTTACCAACCAGGGTACGGTCGTGCGGGTCGAGCAGGCGTGCCACCTGCATCGACAATGTGCTGCCGCCCGACACGACACGCCCGCCGCGCAGGTTCAGCCAGGCCGCGCGGGCCAAGGCCAGCGGGTTGACCCCTGGGTGGTTGTAGAACCAACGGTCCTCGTAAGTCAGCAAGGCCTGCAGGTAAAGCGGCGAAACCTCTTCGGGGCTTACGGGGTAGCGCCACACGCCATCAGCATCAGCAAAGCGCCACAACGGCGTGCCGTCTTCGGCCAGCACTACCCGGGCCAGGTCGTCACCCGGCATCGGCAACGGCCAGATACGATCAGCCAGCCAGAACAGGCCGCCCAGTACCAGCAAACTGATCAAAGCGGCACGCAACAACCTGCCCGCACGGCTGCATGGTCGCGTTAAGCTTGGCATCGGGAACCGACCTGGCCAGGTAATGGCCAAAGGCTTTGGGACGACAACCTCGCCGAATTTTTCATCAGGAAGCAACTATGCATGTAGAAGGTTTTTTCGAATGGCTGGGCCAGGCACTGGGGTCGTTGATCCGCTTCATCGTCGACGCATTGAGCGGGCTGTTCAACCTGCTGGCCAATGCCGGTGGCAACTTCATCGATGGTCTGTCGCGCACCTTGGGCATGGACACCTCGCTGCTGAGCATCCTGGCCCTGATCATCGGCCTGATGCTGCTGTACTCGGCAATCCGCGCATTCATGCGCGCCTCGATCATCCTCGGGATCATCTGGCTGGTGCTGGGGCTGTGGGTGATGAGCTGGGTGATTCACTGAACGCACAATGGCATACCCTTGCAGGAGCAGCACACGGCTGCTCCTGCAGATAAGCGTGCTGCGTCAGCGGGCTTTCACGGTCATCTCCCCTTGCCCATCCCCCACGGCCTGCAAGTTCGGCCGATACATCGACTCGACCTGCGGCGGCGGCACGCGGTAAGTGCCCGGTGTCACCGCTCGCGCCAGGTACAGCAGGTGGGTGGTGCCATAGCCGTCAAGCTTGAGCGCGGCAACATAACGGTCATCACGGTACTCCTGATGCACCACGCTGGCGTTCTGCATCGACTCGCGCCACGCCTTCACTGCAGTGCTGGCGTTGTCCAGGCTGGCCGCGCTTTGAGCCAGGTTCTGGTTTTCCAGCTCCAGGCCTGCCGGCAGCAGGTCCACCACCAGCGCGTCCGGCACGCGGTCCTCGGCTTTCAGCGCCAGGTGCACGAGCACAAGGTCGCCACTGCGCAGGTTGTGCACGTCCAGCGGCTGGCCATTCATGCCCAGGTACTCTCTGCGAATCTGCAGGCCGTTGCCGCCAGCAGCAGGCGCCTGTCGTGGGTAGCCCGACAGAGTCAGCTGCTGGTACAACGTCTCACTGCCCTCGTTCTGCACGCTCAGTGGCGAGGCCAGTAACGGACCTTCCAGCTTCATGCCGGCCTCGGCATTGTTCAACTCGCGCACTTCACCCGCGCTGTCCAGGCGTGCCTGCCACTGGCCTTCCGGCTTGCCCAGCAGGCCACGGCCAGCGAGGAACAGTGCATTGCGCTCTTGGGTCGACAGCCAACGGTTGGCCGCCAGTTCATCCGACAAGGCGAACAGGCGCTGATCGACCTGGCTGCTGGCCAGGTTGCTTTCCTGTAGCAGCGCCAGGATCAGCGCCTGGTCACGCAGGGCGCTGCCGTAATCTGCCAGCCAGCCTTTGCCCCGGCTGATGCCTAGGCCCGCCTGCAAGGCTTGCTCGGCACGCGGTTTGTCGCCCATTTTGTCCAGCGCCACCGCCAGTTGTACCAGCGGCAGACCGGAACGTGCATCGGCGCGACGTTCGAACAGGCCGCGCAGGGCACCCAACGGCGCCTGCTGGCTGCGCGACAGCACCAGCGCCGCATAGGCCTGCACGGCAAAGCGCGTGTGGTCGGCATTTTCGCTGTAGTCGACTTCGATCAGGTTGCGTTCCTGCAGGTAACGCAGCAGGCGCTCACTGGCCTTCTTCAGTGCCTCGGCAGGCACGCCGTAACCTTGGTCACGGGCACGCAGCAGGAAGTCGGTAACATAGGCGGTGAGCCAGTACTCTTCTTCGCTGTCCGAACTCCACAGGCCAAAGCTGCCGTTGTAGCGCTGCATCCCCAGCAAGTGCTCGATGCCCATTTCGATCTTGCGCTTGCGCACATCCGCCGGCTCGCCCTTGATGCCCAGGCGCTTGAGGCTGTCGGCATCGGCGTACAGCGAGGGGTACAGGCCACTGGTGGTCTGTTCGAGGCAGCCGTAGGGGTAGGCTTGCAGCGCGCGAATCTGCTCGGCAAGGTTTAGCGGCGGTCGGCTCGACAAGGCCAGGCTGGCTTCAAGGCCAGCGGGTTCGAAGGCGGCCAGGTCTGCTTCGGGCAGGGTCCACGGCTGGTCCTTCAGAGCCACACGGTAGTGCTTGAGCATTGCCGGGTAGGCCGGGCGCACGCCCAGCGTCCACTCACGCTCGAACGCTGTGATCGGCTCGTTCGGCAGTTTCAGGCCAGTCACCCGGACATGCACCTTGCCCTGCCCCAGACCACCCTGGGCCTGCACCGGAATCATCAGCGTCGAGCGCTGCCCTTCGGCCAGGTTAACGCTCTGCACGGCGTTGGCCGCCAAGCTCAGTTGCCCTTCTGTGGTGATTTCGACGTTCAGTTGCTGGGCGCGGCCAGACAGGTTGGCCAGGTCCAGTGCCAGGCTGGTACGGTCGCCACCGGCCAGGAAGCGCGGGGCCGAAAGCTCGGCAATCAACGGTGCGGCGACCACGGTCTTGCCTTCAGCCATGCCGAAGTGCTCTTCGGTCCAGGCCTGGGCCATCAACCGCAGTTCGCCGTTGAAGTCGGGGATATCGACTGTGGCTTGGCCCTCACCCTTGTCGTCCAGCGTCACCGGCAGGCTCTGCTGGGCAACGATGGTTACCGTAGTGTTGGGTCGCTTGCCCCCCTTGGCCATCGCTGCGTCACCACCGAATGCCAGGCTGGCCAGGCGGCCCTGCCCGGCCTCGATCAGTTGGCCGTAGATGTCCAGTTGATCGGCACCATAGGCCTTGCGCCCGAACAGGCTGGCGAAGGGGTCGGGGGTTTTGAAATCGGTGATGTTGAGGATGCCCACGTCCACCGCCGACAACAGCACATGCACCTGCCTGGGCACGCCGCCATCGGCGTTGGCGGCCTTGATCTTCACCGTCAACGGCTGTTTCGGGCGCATTTTCTCCGGTGCCTGCAGGCTCAGCGCAAGCTTGCGCTCGGCGCGGTCCAGCGGCAGGTGCAGCACGCCCACGGCGCGCTTGGGCGTGGCATTGGCCTTGCGCTCACCAGGGCGGATAACCAACGCGCTGATGTACAGATCGTGACGGGCCCAGGCCTTGTCCAGTTGCACGTCAAAGGTCTTGCCTTCGGCGGGCACATCGATTTCCTGCCACCACAGCGGGCCATCGCTGGACTCGATCATCAGGTAGCCGCTGCCCGCAGCGGGCGGGGTGACGGTGACCTTGGCGGTAGCGCCATCGGCGTAGGAGGGTTTGTCCAGCGCCAGCTTGACCTGGTCCGGTCGCACCGCGCCGCCCTCAGCGTTGTCCTGGGTACGATAGCCGGCCCAGAAGCGCTCACTGGATACCAGACCGGTCTGCGGGTCTTCCACCTCGACGCGGTAAGGGCCCCATTCAACCTGGAAGCTGAGCTTGGCAGTGGAACCTGCCTTGACGCTGATCGTCTCTTCGTTCTGGGTCAGGAATTTCTCGTTGTAGGCGTAACTCCAGCCGTCGCTTTGCGAGTAATTCCAGTAGTAATCGCGGCGTTCACGAACAAGGCGCACCTTGAGCGCATCGGCCGCCAGTTTGTGACCGTCGCGGTCGGCCACCAGAAATTCAAATTCCACCGGCCCGTTGCTATCAGTTTCCTCACCTTCGAACAGGCCTCGCAGGCCCGGCAGGCGCTCAGCCGGCCAGATAGGCTGCTCCAGGCGCCGGGTGATCGGCCGGCCACCCGACTCCTGCAGGCTGGCCTGCACGGTAAGTTGCAGCGGAGAGCGGGCTTCGGCCCAACGGCTTTCGATAACGACCACCGCCTTGCCGGCCTGGTCAAGGGTGACTTCGTCCAGTTCCAGGTCCTGGTTCAGATCGGTTTCGGTGACCGAACCGAACTGGTAACCAGGCAACGCCGGTACCGCCTCGCGCAACGGGCGTACATAGGCCTGACCGCTCAGGCGGTTGCCGGCGGCCGGGGCGCCATAGAGGTAACGGCCATTGACCTGGATGCGCGCATCTTCATCCGGCGAAAGCGGTTTGCTGCTGCCCTTGAGTTCCAGCGCGAGGCGCTCGGGCAGGAAGTCTTCGACAAGAAATTCATAGACCTGCTTGCGCCCGCCCCCCAGGTCGAGCAGCAGTTGCCAACGGCCCGTCGGGGCCTCGGTGGCCAATTGCAACTGGTACTGGTACAAGCCATTGCTGTCGGCTTCCCAGACGAACTTGCGGCTCACCTGTTCATCCGGGCGACGCACTTCCACGCTCACCGGTTGGGCTTTGACCGGCTTGCCGTCCTGGTCGCGCAGCAGGCCGTTGAGCAGCACCGTCTCACCCGGGCGGTACAGGTCACGCGGGCCGAAGATGAAGAACTGCAGCGGGTTGGCCTGAGGCCCGGTGATGTCGAATTCGGCCAGGTCCAGGGCTGCGGTGTTCAGGCGCAGCAACGTGGTATGCACGCCCTGGGTGGCGATCAGGGTATCGGCCTTGGGCGTGATCGGCAGCTGGGCATGCCCCTTGCCATCGGTAGTGGCCTGGGCCAGCAGCTTGCCCTTTTCATCATGGATTTCCAGGTTGACGCCGCTCAGCGCTTTACCGCCTTCCAGGGCTTGCGCAAACACGTCGATCCGGTCGCGGTAGCGGTGGGCCGACACGCCGATGTCGCTAAGGGTGAACAGGGTTGCCGGCTGAGAATAATCGTAGGTACCCGAGGCGCGCATCACAGCCAGGTACACGCCTGGCGCCTGCAACGGCTTGATGCCGGCAATCGGCAACAACACGGTCTCACGCGTGTTGCGTGCCGGGTTGAGATCGAAGCGGCCGCTGTAGACCAGCTCGGCCATGTCCAGGGTTTCCTTGGACTGGTAGTAGTACAGGCTGCTGTTGCGCCCCCAGTTGGCCAGGAAGGTCGAGAGCATGTCTGGCTTGACGCGAAAGAACTCGACATCCACCTTGTCGACGTTCAGGGCAATCACCGGCAGGCCTTCGGCCAGACGCGTAGGCAGCAGCGAGCCGCGGCTGGCAAAGCCGATGGTCGGCTGCATGTCGCGGGTTTCCAGGCGGGTGATCGACTCGCTGTCCAGCTGCTTGCCATTGACTGCCAGCAGCCCCTTGTCGACGGTCAGCACCAGCTTGCGCTGCGGCTCCAGGTGGCGCAAGCGCAGCTCCATCTGGTTGTCGGAGAGTTCCCAGGCTCCGTCGAGCTTGCCTTTGACGGTATCTACCAGGTGAACTTTGTTGGTGAAGTCCTGCTTGGCATCCAGCGGTACGGAAAAGCTGACTGACAGCGTTGCCGCGCCATCGAGCTGCACTTCCGATACGTCCAGCACCGTGAGTTCGCGGCCCTCATAGCGCTTGGCGAGCAAAGCCGGGTCCTCACGCTTGGGGGCGGAGGCTTCGGCGGGCGCGGAGGCCACAGACTTCTCGACCGGCGCCGGCTTGCCCGGCGTGGAAGAGTCACAGGCACTGAGCAACGCCAGCGCACAGGCCAGCAACAATCCTTTGTTGAACATGAGATAGGAACTCTTGGGCAGCGTGTACGTGAGGGCAGCAACTATAGCGCAACGTCAGGTGCAGCACCTGTTGTTGCGCGCCAGGTCAGACCATGGTCGCGCTAAATGGTTGCCTGGTCGGTACACTGTGGCCATTCGTTAAAAGGGGGCCGCGTTGCGCCCCTTCGCGGGCTTGCCCGCTCCCACAGGTTTGGCGTCGGCCGCAAGAGCAACACTTTCCTGTGGGGGCGCGCAAACTCGCGAAGGGGCACACAGCGGCCCCAAGATCTCATGGAATGCACATGCCCCAACTCGCTGCCGACTGGCGCCACCGCCCCACCCACCGCAAGGTCTGGGCGCTAGCCGCGCCGATGATCCTGTCCAACATCTCGGTACCGCTGGTGGCGCTGGTCGACAGCACGGTCATCGGTCATCTCCCGCACGCCCACCAACTGGGCGCGGTAGCTGTGGGCGCCACCTTGTTCACCTTCATGGTCGGCCTGATGGGCTTCCTGCGCATGGGCTCCACCGGCTTCGCTGCTCAGGCTGCCGGCCGTGGCGACGGTGCAGCGTTACGCCAGGTACTGGTGCAAGGGCTGCTGCTGGCGGTCGGCTTCGCCCTGTTGATCGGCCTGCTAGCCCTGCCCTTCAGCCAGCTGGCACTTCATGCGATGCAACCCAGCGCAGCCCTGCAGCAATCCACCGAAGACTTCTTCCATACCCGCCTGCTTGGCCTGCCTGCGGCGCTGGCCAGTTACGCGCTGGTCGGCTGGTTCCTCGGCACCCAGAACGCCAGGGCTCCACTGGCAATCCTGCTGACCACCAACCTGCTGAACATCGCCTTGAACCTGTGGTTCGTGCTGGGCCTGGACTGGGGCGTACTGGGCTCGGCGCGGGCGTCGGTGATTGCCGAATGGAGTGCCGCCCTGCTCGGCCTGGCCTTGACCCGTCCGGCCCTGCGGGCCTACCCGGGGCAGATCGTGTGGGCAGCGCTCAAGCGCTGGCAGGCCTGGAGGCCACTGCTGGCGGTGAACCGCGACATCTTCCTACGCAGCCTGGCGCTGCAACTGGTGTTCCTGCTGATCACCGTGCAGGGCGCGCGCTTGGGTGAGGCCACGGTGGCAGCCAACGCCCTGCTGCTCAACGGCCTGCTGCTGACTGCTTATGCACTCGATGGCCTGGCCCACGCTGTAGAGGCCTTGTGCGGCCATGCCATTGGCGCCCGTGACCGCGACACCCTACGTCGCTCGCTGGTGGTGGCCTGCGGCTGGTCGCTGATCACCAGCCTGGGCTTTGCCGGGCTGTTCCTGCTGGGTGGGCACCTGTTCATCGACTTGCAGACCGACATCGAAAGTGTGCGGGCGGCGGCTTATCCGTATTTGCCCTACCTGGCGTTACTGCCGTTGATCGCGGTGTGGAGTTACTTGCTGGATGGGTTGTTCATCGGCGCGACCCGGGCGCGGGAAATGCGTAATGCGATGCTGGCGTCGGTGCTGGTGGCATTGCCCGTGGCGGTGGCCATGAGCGGGTTTGGCAACCATGGATTATGGTTGGCGTTTCTCGGGTTCATGGGATTGCGGGCGTTGACGTTGGGGTGGGTGGGGTGGCGGTTGCAGGAAAAAGGGCTCTGGGTTCAGTGACGCTGGGGGTAGTACTTTGCCCTCCTAGCTTGCGACCGGTTTTCCGAGCAGCATGACGCAGACGGCAATCAAAAGCCCAGCAGCAAACATCGCGGCTTTGGCGAATTGATTGCGGCGCAGCGATGACAGGATCGCTTGTAGCGACTGCAAAGCGTAATAGGCGACGAACGCCTTTGATGCGTAGGTGATGATCTCGTAAATGCTAGCGCCCCAGGTTATGCCGATCGCAACGAGCGCCGTCACCAGGCTTCCCGCATTTACGGATATGCGGCTATGCGTTGCCTCAGCAAGCAAGCCGCTTGCGCCATTCATGTCGGCGATCGCCGCCGACGACTGGGAAGCAAGGGCTGCCGCAATCAGCAGTGGTGCGACTGCGGCGCCAACCGGGCGAAGCATGTCTATAATCGCCGTCTCGCCCCCTATGGCCTGCGGGCGGTCACAAAACAAATGCGTCACAAGAAAAACGAACCCGACATAGACAAACGTTGATATCAACTGCGCATAGCGCATCGTTCGGATACGTGTCTCCAGATTGTATTCGGCGCCTAAATACCGGGATGTCTCGAAGCCCTGCACCAGTACGATGAGACCTAATAAAATCTGGAACTTGCCAAACCCGGCCTGCGACTCAACCTGAGCCGAAACAGGATGATAGGTTGATGCAAACAAAATAAGCGCCACGATAATTCCGAAAATGACGGAAAGCTTGAGACCGACCGCATTGACCTCGATACGCTCAAGTGCACGCAGGCCACCCGATAGTCCAATCAGGCCAACGGTGGCAATCGCGACGGAGGCGACAATGCGCACGGAAAACCGGTCTTCTACACCCACAATCCGCAGGCCGAAAGCTGCGAACAGGTTGAGGTAGTAGGCAACAGACACGAAATAGGCGAGCGACAGCACTAAGTCGCAGGCACGTTCAATAAGCGCGGCCGTAGGTGGCAGCGCCCCCAAATTGGGCTCCACATAACGAATGTTGTGACGCATCACTGCGCCGTATAGGTAACCGACGAGGCAAAGAGCCAACATGGCAAGCCACGCTGCACCACTGAACGTTCCCGCCAAGATCGGTCCGGCGACCAGGAAGCCAGATCCAATAATAGAGGCCAGTGGCGTCACCGTGGCGCGCCAAAGCCGAGAACCGAGCACTCTCGGATGGAAGAAAATACAGGCGGCCAGGATTGAGGCGAGCAGAAGGCCGGCGTTACTGATCACACGCGGTGCTCCAGAATACCCATCATGAACAATTGATGGTGCCAGAACTGATCGCGATGAAGGGCCAACAGATAATCATATGCAGGGCTGACGGCATACTCCAGTTCGATTGCAAGCATTGTCGATTTCCTCCGCGCGGCTTCACGGACACCTTCAAGTCCCATCGGCCAGCCTCTGCCAAGTGAGTTTGAATCGATCTGAATACTTGCTTACCTGCCCCCAGGAAATTGGATTGGTGTCCAACTTCCTGGGGCAGTCCACTTTTGCGGGAGCGGGCCCGACAACAACTACGACGACAGGTACGAAGACCGGGTCAAGCCCAGACGCAAGGCATCCAGATACTGGGTCCGCTCACGCGCAGTGATCTTGGCGCTGGCAACCTTGTCGCGGTAATGCGTCATCAACTCCTCCGGCGACAGGTGCACGTAGCGCAGCATGTCTTCGATGGTGTCGTGGGTTTCAATACCGGCGTGGTACACGCTGCCGTCCGCATTCTGGTAGATGTTCACCGAGTCGGTGTCACCGAACAGGTTGTGCATGTCACCCAGGATTTCCTGATAGGCACCCACCAGGAACACGCCCAGCAGGTAATCCTCGCCCTCCTTCACCGCATGCACCGGCATGCTGGTTTCGATACTTTGCTCGTCAACGTACTGGTTGATCTTGCCGTCGGAGTCGCAAGTCAGGTCCTGCAATACTGCACGCCGCATCGGCTCTTCGTCCAGGCGGTGCAGCGGGATGATCGGCAGTACCTGGCCGATGGCCCAGGTGTCTGGCAGGCTCTGGAACACCGAGAAGTTGCAGATGTATTTGTCGGCCAGCTTGTCGTTCAGCTCGTCCAGCACCTGGCGGTGCGAGCGCTGGCGGGCTTTCAGCGAGTTGTGCAGGCGACGGCACACGGCAAAATAGCACTGCTCGGCCAAGGCTTTCTCGCCCAGGCTGATCTTGCCGTCAGCGTACTGCGCGGCCACATCACCCATGTAGTGGGTGGCGCGCCAGTAGGTCTCGGTGACCATCTCGATGTCGGTCGGGCCAAGCAGGTCGGCCAGCCACTGCACGGTCTCGGGCAGGGCTTCCTTGTTCTCGATGGTGGGTACGTCGTCGTTATGCTTCTCGACGTCAGTGACCTGGATCACCAGCATGGCGTGGTGCGCGGTCAGCGAACGGCCACTCTCGGAGAAGATGTGCGGGTGCGGCAGGCCCTGCGCGTCGCAGAACTCCTTGAGCATGCCCACCACCACGCCGGCGTAGTCGTCCATGTCGTAGTTGATCGAGCTGGCATTGCGCGAGTGGGTGCCGTCGTAGTCCACACCCAGGCCGCCACCTACGTCGATGTGATCGACCGGCAGGCCCAGCGCACGCAGTTCGCCGTAGTAGCGGATGGCTTCCTTGAAGCCGTGCTGGTAGTCGGCCAGGTTGGCGATCTGCGAACCCATGTGGAAGTGCAGCAGGCGGATGCCCTGATCCAGGCCCGCATCGCGGAAGCGCTGCACCACCGAGAGCAGCTGGGCGGCGGACAAACCGAACTTGGACTTTTCGCCACCGGTGTCGGCCCACTTGCTCGAGGCCAGCGACGACAGGCGAACACGCAGGCCAACCTGCGGTTTCACCTTGAGCTCGGCGGCCTCTTCGATCACCAGGGCCACTTCCGACTCTTTCTCGATGACGATGAACACGTTGTGGCCGAGCTTCTGGCCCATCAGCGCCAGGCGAATGAACTCACGGTCCTTGTAGCCGTTGCAGACGATGGTGCCGCCCTTCGGCGCCAGCGCCAGCACTGCCAGCAACTCGGGTTTGGAGCCGGCTTCCAGGCCGATGGAAACGTTTTGCGTAGCGATGATGTTTTCCACCACCGCTTCCTGTTGGTTGACCTTGATCGGATACAGTGCGGTGTACTGGCTCTGGTACTCCAGGCGCGCGATGTTGGCGTCGAACGCACCCGTCAGCTGGCGTACGCGGTCCTGCAGAATGTCGGGGAAGCGCACCAGCAAGGGCAGCGAAAGGCCGCTCTGGCGCAGTTCGTCCACCTGCTCGTAGAGGTCGATCGGTGCGCTGTCGGGGCCGTTGGGGCGCACTTCGACGCGCCCGGCTTCATTGATGGCGAAATAACCAGCGCCCCAATGGCGGATGCCATAAACGCTGCGGCTGTCGGCCACGGTCCATTGGCTACCATCGTCTTTGCGTGTGCGTCGTACGGACATTCAAGTCCCCTATAGATAAGTCGAAGACACTGCCCGCAGGCAGCGGGGCGAGTGTAAAAGCTGAAAATGACGATTCATCCGTGCTCAGGCATAGACTCTGACCACGGGAACGAGTTTAGAAAGCGCTGGGCAAAAAATCGCGCGATGGCCTCAGCCGCCGGACTTTTTCGCCTTGAAACCCTGTTTGGTCAGCTCGCCGATCAACAGCTCGACATGGTCGCCCTGGATCTCGATAACCCCGTCCTTCAGGGCGCCGCCGGTACCGCAGCGGCGCTTGAGCGTGGTCGCCAGCTCCTTGAGCTGGTCGGGCGGCAGCGGCACGCCGGTGACAGTGGTCACGGTCTTGCCGCCACGGCCTTTGCTTTCGCGGCGCACGCGGGCAATGCCGTCGCCTTCGGGGATGATTTGCTGCTTGCAGGTGCAGGCGTCCACCGGCTGGCCACAGTCGGGGCAGTGCCGACCGGCGTCGGTGGAGTACACGAGACCGCCAAGGGCGGAAAAGGAAGAAGCTTTCTTGGCCACTTTTGTTCCTCGGTGCTGAGGACAAAAACTGGTCGTGCCTTGGGGTTGAGGCCGACCGCGAAGCCCCACTCTGGCAGGGGCGGCGCTACTGCTGCAAGAATTGCGGCAGCCCGAAAAGGGCGCGCAGTGTAACGATAAATACGGCGATTGTGTAGGAGCGGGTTTACCCGCGAACAAGGGCAAAGCCCTTGCCCTGCGAAACGGGTGTCTGGGCCGGTATTTCGCGGGCAAACCCGAGCCTACAAAGTGGCCTTGTAGCGCTGCAACGCCGCCAACGAGTCCGGGCAATAAGGCTTGCTCAGGCTTTCCTGCTCAGCCTGTTCCAGACCGATGAAGCGCGCCTCGATCACCTCTTCCGGCTGCAACCGCAACGGCGCATCCGACACCGCCGAATACACCGCACACCACAAGCGGTTATCCGGCTGGTCAAAGTAGAACCGCTCGTGGAAGCGCAACTCGGCACCTTCGATGCCCAGCTCTTCGGCCAGCTCGCGCGCTGCCGATTCGGCATACGCCTCCCCAGCCGTGACCATGCCGCCCGCCGCCACATCCCAATACCCTGGGTACAGCGCCTTGCTCAGCGTACGCCGATGTACACACAATTCACCGGCACTGTTGAACAGCAGAATGAACGTGCAGCGCCCGATCAGGCCACGCTCGCGCAGCTCGGCACGGGGCAAGGCGCCCAGTACCTGGTCGGTCTCGTCCACCCAGGTGACCAGCTCGCGGTCGGAAGCCGCCCGATGGGCGGCCTCGGCGGGGCTGATAGCCATCATCAACCCTGCGACAGCAGCTGACGCAGGTCGATAACCGCGGCGTTGGCCCGGGAAATGTAATTGGCCATGACCAACGAGTGGTTGGCCCACATACCGAAGCCACTGCCGTTGAGCACCATCGGGCTCCACAGCGGCTCTTGCGAGGCTTCCAGCTCACGGATGATCTGACGCACGCTGACCGTGGCATTCTTCTTCGCCAGCACGTCGGCGAAGTCCACCTCAATGGCACGCAGCAGATGCGACAACGCCCAGGCTTGGCCGCGGGCTTCGTAGAACACGTTGTCGATCTGCAGCCATGGGGTTTCCACCAGCTCCTCGTCCACCTGCGGCGCCTGGCCGGCAACGACCGACTCGGTCTTCAGCGTGGAGTTGAGCTTGACCCGGCCAACGCTGGCCGAGAGACGCTGCGACAGCGAGCCCAGACGGGTTGCCACGTCACCCAGCCAGTTGTTCAGGTTGTCGGCGCGGGTATAGAAGATCGCGCCCTTGTCGCCAGCAGCCAGACGGGTCTGGTAACGGGTCAGCGACTTGATGCCTTCTTCGAACTCCGACTCGCTCGACGGCAGGATCCAGCTCTTGTTGTCGAAGTTGAAGCGTGGCTCGGCTTTGGCCAGGTCGGCGTCTTCGGTGGACTGCGACTGCGAACGAGCGAAGTCTTTGCGCAGAGCACGGGACAGGTCGCGGACCTGGACCAGCACGCCATATTCCCAACTTGGCATGTTGTCCATCCACAGCCCTGGCGGGAAGCGGTCGTTGGAAATATAGCCGCCCGGCTTGTTCAGCAAAGTGTTGGCCACGGTCTTGAGGGTTTCGACGGTGGTATAGCCCACCACCATCTGCTGGCCAGCACGTTCGGCTGCGGCCTGGGCGTTTTGCTGCACAGGGAACAGAGCAGGCTCCTGGCTCCAGTACCAGCCCAGGCCGATACACACCAGCAGGTACAACCCGATCAGGGTCCCCAGGGCACGGCTCCAAAGGCCGCCAAGGTAGCTACGGGCGGCAGCGCTGCGCCCGTCGACACGCTCACGGGGCTCGGCTTTGGCCTCTCGGTTTTTCCAGTCCAGCATGGCTTTGTCCTTAATCAGTCACGACGGTTCAGGGGCTTTGACCACAGGCCTGCGCTAGGGTGCCACGGTAAGCCCGAATGCCAGCACTATAAAGCAGACACCACCGTACGCATAAGCGACCATTCAGTCAGCAACTGAATATTCGTTCTGCCCGCTTTGTTGACGCAGGGCACTCACGCACTTGAAAAGAGCTGCTAGCATAGAGCCATCATTGCCCCTGCACATCCCAACCTATAAGTAGCCAGGACATGAGCCAAGCAGTCGAGCCAAGCCCGCAGTGCCCCGTCCAACCGCTGACGCGTAACGGCCTGCGCAAGGATGACCCGCTCGACCAGCTGCTGCTGCCCGTGCGCAAACCGGTGTACATCCTGCTGCAGGACCACGAGCGTGCCCAGCGCCTGGCCCAGCAACTGGAATTCTTTGGCCTGGTGGTGCAAGCGTTGCCGAGCACCGCGGCGTTTCTCGCCTCGATCAGCGAGTACCCGCCTTCGGCCATCATCATGGACGTCGACTTCACCGGCGCCGGCCTGGGCTTGCTGCTGGCCGCCCAGGTGCAGCAGGGCCTGGCACGCTCCATTCCGTTGCTGTTCTTCAGCCATCACGAAGCCGACACCCCAACCCGCCTTGCCGCAGTACGCGCCGGTGGTCAGGACTTTCTCACCGGCAGCCTGGAAGCTTCCAGCTTGCTGGAAAAGGTCGAACTGCTGACCAACACCGCCCCGCACGACCCGTTGCGCGTGCTGATCATCGACGACTCGCGCACCCAGGCCCTGTACACCGAGCGTGTACTGGCCGGCGCCGGCATGCTCACCCGCAGCCTGACCGACCCGATCCGCACCATGGCCGAGCTTTCCGACTTCCAGCCCGACCTGATCATCCTTGACCTGTACATGCCGGCCTGCACCGGCCCGGAGCTGGCCAAGGTAATCCGCCACAGTGACCGTTATGTGAGTGTGCCGATCATCTACCTGTCTGCCGAGGACGACCTGGACAAGCAACTGGATGCCATGAGCGAAGGCGGTGATGACTTTTTGACCAAGCCGTTTCGCTCACGCCACCTGATCACTACCGTGCGCAACCGCGCCGCCCGCGCCCGCCATTTGAAGGCGCGCATGGTCCGCGACAGCCTGACCGGGCTGTACAACCACACTCATATCCTGCAGCTGCTGGAAGACTGCAGCTTCCGCGCCCGCCGTGAGCAGCAGCCGTTGAGCTTTGCCATGCTCGACATCGACCACTTCAAGAAGATCAACGACCGCCATGGCCACCCCATGGGCGACCGAGTGATCAAGAGCCTTGCTCTATTCCTCAAGCAGCGCTTGCGCAAGACCGATTTCATTGGCCGCTACGGTGGCGAGGAATTCGCCATCGTCATGCCCAATACCGCGCTGGACGCCGCACACAAAGTGCTGGACGAAATTCGCCGGCGCTTTGCCGAAATTCTCTACCCGGCGCAGCCACGAGACTTGCAGTGCACCTTCAGCGCCGGCGTGGTGCAACTGGATGAGGGGCTGGATGCATTGACCATGGCCAGTGCAGCGGACGAGGCGCTGTACCGGGCCAAGCATGCGGGGCGTAATTGCGTCGTTCGTGTAGAGCCCTGAGATTCGCACTCACTGTGCCGGCCATACCAATAGAGGCACTGTGCCACTTTTTTCTGACTCCAAGCCCCTGGCGTCATCACCCCGTCACAAAATCGCAATAACTTCAGGCGCCTACCTCTCCCCTGCGCAGGAAGTTCGTGGCTATGCGCCTGAAGTGGCTGACCAATTTCAACACCCTGTTGCTGGTGACCGTGTGTATCGCCTTGGGCGCCACCCTGTGGTGGTCGCAGCGCGCCCTCGAGCGCCCCTACCAGATGATGGAGCGCTATCTGGGCCTGTCCCAGCAGTTTCAGAACCAGGCGGCGCGCAATATCCAGGCCTACCTGGGCAACGGCGATGCCCTGCGCCAGGCCGCCGCCATGGAGGCGAACCAGCAGTTGCAGACCGCACTGGCGGACTGGCCCGTTGAGCTGGCCGAGAAGTTGCGCCCCAGTCTGGATAGCCTGCAGGCCTTCACCGCCAACGAACTGCTGGCCGCCGGCAAGCTGGCCGGCGACCCGCAAGCCCTGTTGCTGCAAGCCGAACGGGAGCTAGGGGCGAACTTCGAGCAAATGGCCAGCTACGCCCGCGACAGTGGCAACGCCGAGGCCAATCGCTACTTGCTGCCCTTGCTCGACGCAACCGTGCACCTGAGCCGGCTGTCGTTGGCTCGCGACAAGCTGGTCAGCAGCGGCCGCCCGGAACTGGCCGATGAGGTGGAGCGCGAGCTACAACTGATCCGCGCCCAGGCCCAGATAGTCGACGGCCTGCCACTGCTCGGCGTAACCCGCACGGCCGAATCCGGTGCAGACGACTTCGCTGCAATGATGGGCCTGGAATCCCAGGCCAGCGCCCAACAGGAAGACATTGCCGTGGGCCTTAAGCGTGAATTGCAAAGCCTGCTCAATCGCTACCCGGCCGAACTGCAACGCACCCGCGAACAGATCGAGCGCCGCGCCGAGCTGGCCGCCAGCACCGGCCAGCGCCTGGAAGCAGTACAACAGGCCATCGCCGCGCTGGAGCCCGAAGTACGCGGCCAGCATGCAAAAATCGCTGCCGAGGTGCGCATCATCCAAGGCCTGATGATCGGCCTGATCCTGCTGATCGCCCTACTGATCGACACGCTGCAACGGCGCCTGGCACGCACCCTGACCGGCCTGGCCCCGGCCCTGTCACGCTGGGCCGAGGGCGACTTCGCCCAGGCCATCGTCCTGGGCAAGACCAACCGCGAACTGCATGACATTCAGGAGTCGCTCAACCGCCTGCGTCAGTACCTGGTGGAGCTGGTAGGCACCATTCGCCATAACGCCGAGCAGGTGGCCGGCAGCAGCCACGCCCTGGCCGGCATGAGCGCCGCGCTGCACGGC
>AZIG01007310.1_pt1 | contig 16434 bp, 21 predicted proteins | sample 359071 | NCBI WGS metagenome assembly AZIG01 (sample SAMN02429714, study PRJNA222667) | marine sediment metagenome | biome: Sediment sample; isolation source: enrichment culture of sample MGS-AQ(UA) from oil contaminated terminal site... | place: Jordan: Aqaba | collected 2011-05-15 | depth 18 m m | reverse complement strand
GCGAAGCGCCCACGGCCGTCATCAGCACACCAGCTGCGCCGGCAGCAGCGATCGCGGCACCAGGTGCAATGGCAGGGCCCACGAACGGAACACCGATCATGGCGGTGAATGCACTGAGCGCAGCCATGGCCACCTGGGCGGCGGCATAGGACATGAGCGCATGCCCCATAGACTGGATGAAAGTCGAGGTGAATCCTTCAACGTCCAGCTTTCCTGTCTCTGCCCACTGGGTCAGCGTGTCGGTGAGATTCTGGAACGTGTCGGCGCCGACGTTCTGCATGTTGCTGTACAGGTCCATCGCCGCTTCGGCCTGTGTGGCAAAGCCGCTAATGAAGCCGGCGGTACCGTTCTGCTGCAGTTTGTCGATGTCCTCGTAGTACTTTTCCTGCATGGCCTTGCGGTCATTCAAGGCCTTGTTGAGGATGTCCGTTTCTCGCTTGAAGACGGAATCGGACACATCGCCGGCCTCATGCCGTTGCCGGAGGTCCTCCAACTGATCCTGGTAGTCCTGCTCGATCGCCAGCAGATCCAGGGCGCGCTGCTTCACCTCATCGCTGCTGTAGGCGTTTAATAGCGGCGCGGCCAACGCACGCTTGTCGATGTCGAGTTGCCGCTTCACGCTCGCATCGAATCCGGCGACCGCCTTGTCATCTTCCTTGGCCTGCTTCAGCTGCTTCAACTGATCCAGCTCTGCAGCCAGGCCCTTCAGGCGCTCTTGCTGCTTGGCGCTCAGCCCCGTGAGATTTCCCGACTCCAGTTCGAACTGCAGCTTGGCAACTTCCGTGGCCTCCTTGCGCTTGTCGGTCTCCGTGTTGATCAGCGCGATCTGCCGCTTGTAGCCCTCTTCGGCTGTGTCGAACTGTCCCTGCAGCTTTTTGGCGGCCGCTTCGGCTGCCTTTGCAGCCTCTTGCTGGGCTGGTGTGGTTGGAGTGAATGTGCCCGTAGGGGTGGTGCCCCCAAGCGCTGCAGCGGCCTTTTTTGCGTCAATTACATACTGTCGAATTTTGTCGCCCGCAAGCGGCTTGGCAAGCTCTTTATTTATTTCTTCAATTGCTACCCGTGCGTTTCCAAAATTTACCAGGGCATCTTGGCGCATGTTCTCGGCGGCTGTTTTGAAATTTCGCGAGGTCTCACCGAAAGTAATCTTCCCGAGAATTTCGTTACCGGCAGCGCCAATAGAATTCAGATAATACATGGCCGTATCAAAACTACCGACCAAGGTCTGTGCAGTGATATTGAACGCACGAGCAATGCCGTCACCGATGCTAGCTGTAACAGCTACAGTTTCAATCATTGAGTCAGCAAGGGCACTGATCTGTGATTTCAACCCTCCGGCTTCTTGGGTACTGCTTGCCAAGTCCTTGGAAAGCTGTGCCAATACAGGCATGAACTCAGCCGCCAACGTAGTCTTCACTGCGCCTAAATAAGTGCCAAGCACTGTTAGCTCATTTCTGAACTGTTTGGCCGCCAGAATGGTCGTTTCATCCATTATGGAGCCAGCAGCTTCGGCGGCATCGCCGTATTTTTTGAAACCTTCGGCATTGTTACGCAGCAGAGGCAGCAAGGCTGTAGCATCGCTGGCTATAGCCTCAAGATAGAAGGTCATTTCTGACTGGCTAACGCCAGCTTTCTCAAGGCTGGAGACATAAAGCCCGAGGGCCTGGCTGCCACTCAGATTACGGAACTGGTCAGCAGTGACGCCGACCTTCGGGGCGATCTGCTCAAAGAAGTCAGCCATCCCGCCGCCGCCGGTGTTCAGAAAGTCACCGACCTTGTCATTCACATCCTTGAGAATGTCGGAAAGCTTGTCCTGCTCGATACCTACGGTCTTGGCCCCTACAGCCATCTTCTGAAAATCAGTGACGCTGACGTTTGCTACTGCGGCAAGATTGGATATCTCAGACGCTGAATTGACAGCTGAAACCATCATCGTCGTAAACGCAGTAACAGCAGTCGCTACGCCTGCGCCTACAGCAGCCCCTACTGCCTTGGCACTCTTTTCAACCTCTTTTCGCCATTTGGCGGAACTACGCTCCGCCTTGTCCATGCCGGCTACAAATCCGCCAACCTGCGCAATAACGTCCAGAGTCAAAGTGCCTAGTGATCTTGAGGCCATCTTTTTCTCCAGGCAGAAAAAAGCCCGCACTTAGCGGGCTAGTTATCAGATTTGCAATCTATCGACCGAGAACCTTGGATTTCTCCGTTTCAAACTCTTGAGCGGTGAGATGTCCACGATCTCTGAGTTCGGCCAATTTCTCAAGCTTCGCGTAAGGATCTTCCCTGTCCGGCCGCGTCACCAGTATCTCCTTGTGTTGGACTGGGGTCTGACTTTTTATCGCGGACACCGACCAAATAAGTGCTGCTATCCAGCCTATAAATGTCCAGCCAAGAAATAGGTTCAGAAAGAATATTGACGCTTTATTGTGATGCCCTCGTACCACTGAAATCAAAAATGGCAAGAGGTACAGCGCCGTCATCCCTATCAGCATGGGCACAGCATTAAATGGTTCTGGGTTAACGGCCATGGCTTGGGCTCCCTGCAATCCCTTTCTCTGGAGGACGGCAATTTATCATCATTACCGGCAGGGTTGAACGCCTATGCCCAAGAAGCCATGGCCTCCTCAAGGGAGATCGGCCCGTCTTCATCCTCATGCTGTGCGAAGTCCTTCCAGCTGTAGGGCGCCGGCCGCTTCTGCGGGTCACGGTGCAGATTGGCTGTCAGCGCAGCCAGCATGGCTACCGAGCGCTCAACCCGCAGCCCAAGATGCAGTGAGCCGCGGCGCCTGCGGTACTTCACCCAGGACCTGAACTCACTCAGACTTAGGTTTTCCTTGGCTTGCGCGATCGTCGAGCCCCCGACGCCGGAGAGGACGAGTTCGTGCCAGACTTCGTCTCGCTCGGTGAGCTCTTCGTCTTTCCCAGGTCGTTGACCTCTTGGATAGCGAACAGCAGGGCGACGGACAGGGCGCCGTCAAGCGAACCCAAGCGCTTGGTGCTCTCCGGGTCCTTTTCCAGCTCAACTGGATCAAGCGGCCCGTGAGTGATATCCATCGGGCTGCTGAACACCGGATAGCCGTGCTCATCGCAAATGGATGCGGCAATACGGCCAGCAATGCTGTCTTGCTTGCCGGTGACCGAGAGCACATCGCTCACCGCCGTCTGGTAGCCAGTTGGGCGAACGTAGACGGTAGCGGTGTAGTCGGTGCCACCCTGGCGCCACTTGATTTCCTTTTCCACCGGTCGCCCAGTGAACGACCCTACGCCCTTGAGCGCGTCGAGTGTCAGTTTCATGCGTTACCTCAGGCGTTGGTGGTCTTGCGAATCCAGGCGGAGCCGCCGGAGCGCTGGATGGTGGCAGCAGTCGTTACCGCGGCGTTCGCAGCGAAGTCGAATGGGAAGTCAGAAACGTAACCGTCGAACAGGAACCAGGTACGGGTCGACGGAAGTACGAAGTCATCCGCATCGCCCAGCACTGCCGAGGCAGCAGCACCGGTACCAGCCCCGCCGGTCAGCGTGATGCTTGGCTTGCTGGTGTATCCGGAGCCAGCGCTGGTGATGTTGAAGCCAATGACCTTGCCGTCTTCGATGATCGCGGTTGCCGCAGCGCCGGTGCCGCCACCACCAGAGAACGCGACGGTAGGAGCCGAGGTGTAGCCGGAGCCGCCATTGGTCAACTCGATCGCGGCCAGCGCGCCGGCAACGCCTACGGTCGGTTTGATGTCCTTGCCGTCGGACCAGCCAACCACCCAGCGGATGCTCTCGATGGTGTCGTCTTCCGAGATCTGGTGAAGGCGGACGTGTGAGGCGTTGCGCGGATCGACGTTCAGGGTCAGGGATGCCTGGCCAGGGGTGCGCAGGCCGCGCAGGTACTTGCGGACGGTGTCGCTGAGGCAGGTAACCTCAACCTGGTCAGCCGGGTTACCACCAGGGTTGAACGCCGTTGCGCACTCGATTTCGATGACCTCGAACTCGGACGGGTTACCAACTTTGGGCACCAGGGCATAGATCTGGGTGCCTTGAGCGAGAATCGCCATGGGTTTCTCCAATTGCGGGCAAAAGAAAACCCGCACTGGGCGGGCTATTGGGTTTGATTGCAGCTTTACCGGTGGACCTTCCAGTCCACGTCGAAGCTGGCACGGTAGTTCTTGGTCTCGGGGTCTCGGCCTTCCGCGCCCCAGCGGGTGACGTACGCGTCCAGCTCAACCGCATCGCGGATGGCGTCCCTGACTTTGCGGGCGGAATCACCAGTGGCGGCGTACACGTCGACCTGCAGCGTGAAGCCATCCAAGTCCGGGCGGCCAGCCAGGTAGTTCTCCGGAGTGCCGTTGACGACCTGCCAGACGGCATATGGCTTGGCCACGCCCTGCTCCGCCTCCCCAAACGAGTAGAGGCGCATGGCAGTACCAGTACCGAGCAGAGCTGTCACGGCAGGGCTCTGCAAGCAGGCCTGTACGATCGGTGGTGTCATGAGGACGGTGCCTTTTTCGCTGCGCGCCGGATGGCTCGGTCAATTGCCTTCTCGTACTCAGTGACGAAGGTGTTGGTCACCAGGCTGATGTTGTCAGCCAGGGCTGGGCGCATGAATGGTGCGGCCGCCATCTTCTCGGTGCCGAACTCAATCAGGCGCCAATGGGGTGTAGGCGCATTGGTGGAGGTATCGACCGTTTCGCCCCTCTTAGCCAGCACCGCACCATGTTGCACGCCAATGCGAAAACCCAAGTCGCCGGTGCGCTTGAATAGGCGGCCATTCCACCGCAATGCGATATTGTCCGAGATCGAGCGCCCGGTTGCGCTGTCGTCGATCCGCTGGGCGTTCTCCTTGGCTTTCTGCACCACCACCTGCGCAGCCTTGCGCAGCGCTGCCCGGCCACCTTTGCGGCGAACGTCAACGCTGACCTCATCCAGCTTGCCCAGCAGGCTGTCCAGGCCGAGAATGCTGAACTCGACGCCATCAACCATCCTTCACCCCCTTCGAGACCAGAATGGTCAGGTACTCCAAGCCGGAGTCGGAATCCTCCAGTGGCGGTCCTTCTATGCTGTACAACTCGCCGCGGTAAACGATTCGCATGGTCGGCAGCACGCCTGGTCGGTACCGAATCTTCATGCGGGCTGTCGCTTCCGACTGGGCGGCCTGTGCTGCAAGCAGATCTCGGGCAGACAATGGCGTCACCTCTGCCCACGGCTTGGCAAAGGCCGCCCATGTGGGTTCGCCGAATTCCAGCGTCACAGGGTCGCGAGGAATGACCTTGTGCTGAATTTCGATTCGATGCCGCAGTTTCCCTGCTTGAATGCTCATGCCAGTGCCGGATCGCGAAGGTGGTAGATAAGCGCGGTAACAGGCTTGGGCAGCATGCCTTGCTCAAATTCACGGCCCTGGTCGTTGTCGCGCTGGCTATAGAGATATCCCAGCATCATCTTGGTGGCGGCCTTTACCGAATATGGGACTTTGCCCGGGATGACCTCTCCATCCGCGTCCAGGTAGGCGTCAGCAGCCGACTTGAGGTATCCCCTGACCAAGTCACTGGCCTCAAGAATCTTGTCGGTGATATCGGCATCGTCTGCGTCGTCGTCAACCCGCAACTGAGCCTTCGCCTGCTCCAGGGTAATGAACATCATGATGCCGATACCCCCTTGGCCAGATCCTTGCCGTCGCGACCACGCTTCACTGCCAGCCGCCAACCCTTGCTGCCCAGCTCTCCTGGCTTGTCGCTGGTGGCAGAATCGCAGTGCCATAGGCTCCCGCCCCAGGTGACAGTGTCGCCCGGAGCGTAATCACCAGGCGCGAACACGCCTCGGTAGATCATCACCGGCAGATCAAGGCGTTTTCTGACTTCGTTGCCACTGGACAGCACCAAAGACAGCTCGAACCCTCTTTCCCCTGACTGCTCAACTGCTGCCGAGCTCAGTCCTTCAACAATGCACTCCCACCCCTTCATGCCGTGAGTTCGCTCGAAAGATCGCCACAATCCGCCCAAGTGCTTGGCATAGGTGCCGCGACTGTAGGATTTTTCGGCGGCGATCTCCGGCAGAATCTCAAGCTGGAGCGCATCCTTGCCTGGCTCCCCGTCCTTCGGAACGGTGATCGCTTCCAGGGCCTTGGCAACCTCCTCGGCAATGACTGGGCGAAGGTCTTCAGCGGTGACGCTGACACCCGGCTCAGCCGGGGGCAAGGCTTCGACAGCCAACTGCACTGCATCAGCAATCATCGGCCTGACGTCTTCCAACGTCACCGATACGCCATCCTTGGGCGTCGGAAGCTTGGCCACTTCCTCAGCCACAGCGTGTCGGACCATTTCAGGATCGGCATCTTTACCGTTTTCCGGCACCGGAATTAGCCGGGACGCTTCAGCCGCTATCTCCTTTGGGTCGAGGACAGGGATTTTGCCGATCGACTCGCCAAACTCCTTGCGCAACCCCTCATCGCGCTGATCAATGTCTTTTACCAGGGCCTCTCGAAGAGAGGCGACGGCTTTGTCGACAAAGCCCCTCAAGACCGGTGCGAGGGCCTTCGCCTGTGCTTCGAGTTCACGCAGATTCAAGATTCAACTCCTTCTCGATCAGTAGCGCGAACATCCGCGCCTGGTCATCCAGGCCTTCGTCTGAGGGCTCATCTTTCTCAGGGGGCGGCAGCGCCGGGGCTGCCGGCTGGGCCTTACCGAACGGGTCGGCTTGCGCATCACGCCGAGCAATCGCAGCAAGGCTGTAGTTCTGCTGCTGGATCATGGGCGAGTCGCCCCCCTCAACAGGCGCCAAACCAGCCCGCCTGCGAGCCTCGTTAGGCTTCATCCACCCTCCACCGACAGCGTCATTGTTCGCCTTATACAGAGTGGGGGTATCCATGCGCAGCAATCCATCCAGGTCGAACTCAGTGCCATAGGGCACCGGCAGTTCAAGCCCTTCGTCCAGGCACAACTCAGCAGCCTCGATCAGCGACTGAAGGCAATCCGAGTAGTAAGCCTGGTTGGAAACTTCGGCATTGGCGTTGGTCGGTGCGGAGCCGACCCCTACCTTGTAGCCGGGGACATGGAAAGCAGAGCAAACGGTTTCAGCTGACCATCGAAGTTGCTCAATCAGCTGCGAATCAGCGGCAGAAAGCGCCATGGACTCATACTTCAAGCCGTCGCCAAGGACCGCCACCTTGCCGGCGTTGTCACCGGAGAAGTTGGCGTCCCAGTGCTCCTTGAGCCGCTTGGCGGTGTCTTCGCCGATTGCACCTGGCGCCGTCAGCACGCCACCAGGCTTCGAGCCGTTCTGGAAGAAGCGCGCCGAGTTGTTCTGGATGGCATTTCCCTGCATGGCAGCAAGGCCGCACGCAAAAATGGGAGATATGCCCACCAGCGGGTGGAAGAGGCAATTCATCCGGTCATGGATGATCTCGCTTGCCGGAACGGTCAACCCTTCTTCCAGTGTCGACAGGTTGTCCGCCATCAAGCGGTAGAAGACACTCCCATCATCCGCAACGAGAGGAACAACGCGGCGCGGATCAAGGACGAACATCTTGATCACCACGCCTCGGCCATCCCTGATCTTCAGCACGTAAGTGTTGCCGCTGGTCAGCTTCGACAGCACCCAGGTCTCGTAGAACTGGATGCGGTTCTGGTAGTGGTTGGGACGCTTGATCACCGGCGAGAATGAAGGGCTTGTCGCCTCCTCCCAGACACCATCATCGGTCAGCTTCACCAGTTTCAGGCGAAGCTTCGCAATATCGGATGCGATCAAGGTGATGCATGCAAATACCGCAGAGAATGCCAGAACAGTGTCCTGATTCACCTCGACGTTCTGCTGCCAGGCACCGGCAAATGCCTCGCGCACCACGCCAAGCCAGCCTCCGCGATTATCAGCCGGGCGCAGGCCCTTCTCTTCGGACTTCTTGCCCCAGTTGAAAAGTCTCATCGCGGCTCCACCGGTTATTCAGCCTTCATGTCGCGCCGCTTGTAATTGCGCTTTGCTGGGCCGCCTGGCCCTTTCTGTCGGCCTTCACCGTCGGCATCAGGATCATCGACGCCTTCGGCCGGCTTGGCATTCTTGATTGCCCGCAACAGCCGTACGTCACGGGCACTGGCTTCGAAAGGGTCACCGGCAAGCAGCTGCTTACCACCGTATCGAAACTCCTTGAGTGCAACCATTTTCATGGTGTTTTCCTCGCAGAAATGGCCGGGGAGACCCCGGCCCAGGCGATCAGGACTCGTAATTGGCCGAGTCGATGCAGCCAACGGCCTGCAGGCGACGACGCTTCCAGTTGATGAAGCGCTCGGCGCGCAGCGCCACCATGTTGTTCTGCCAGAGGCTGACCAGCTCAGTGGCACCGGCAGTAGGAGCGCTGTCCATCTGCAGAGAGGCTTCACGACTTACGTCAATGGTGACCCCACCGTCATCCGCCAGCAGGATCTCGGAGGCCTTGGCCAAGATAAGCCGCTGGCCAGCACCGGTAGCCGGGCTGCCCGAACCGGGGTTGGCCGGCACGCTTTCCGACACGATCACCGGCAAGCCCATGAAGGTACCGCCGTTCATGTCGATGGTCGGGAATTCGAGTTGGCCAAGGGCATTGGTCATCATGCCGATGGTCAGCGCCATGGTCGGAGTCATGATCCAAACCGCACCAGCCGGGGTCATGTTGGCAGCCAGGAACGCAGCAAACAGGCGCTTTACGTCCGACTTGAGTGCATCAGCGGTAGTGCCGCTGGCCACGATCGGTGTAACACCATTGGTGATCGAAGCAGGCGATACCTCGGCCACTTCAGCAATGGCCGGATCGACGAATGCCACGTCCAGGAACTGTGCCATAGACGCGGTCAGGTCGGTCTGCACCAAGGCCTCGGCGCTCGGGTTGCTGAAGCGCACCAGTTCGTCGGTCAACACCACGATACCGGCAGCCTTGGTAAAGCGCAGCGTGGTGGTATCGAACGCCAGGGCAGATACAGGCTTCGGCTTGCCCTCACCCACCCAGTTGACGCTGGAGCCAGAGGTCTGACCCGGCATTTTGATGTTGAATGGAACCTGACGCAGACCCTGGATCTTGCCGATGATGGTCTGAGGACGCAGCAGTTCGATGAACTCACCCGCCATGGTCTGGTACTCAACCAGCGGGCCAGCCCAGGCAGGGTCGGTGGTGGTGCCGGCCGCCACAGCAGCCTTGAGCACAGTTACCACTTCCGGGGTCGACTCTTCCCAGCCCTTCGCCACCTCCACGGCCTGCATCAGGTTGCCCTTGGAGCGTGCCAACGCGATGGCATAGCGGGTGAATGCCGTACCTTTCGGCAAGGTGCGCTCGACGCGGATCACCGCATTGTCACGCACTTCATGGCCTTTCGACACGCTATTGACGCGACCAGGCTCAACTGGCTTGGCGCCGGAAGCCATGGACTTTTCCAGGCCACGCAGACGACCCAGGTGGCCATCAATCGACTTCAGCTCGCCCTCGATGGTGTCGTACTCCTCGGACTCGGAAGCGTCGAGGGTGCGGCCCTCTTCGGCGGCCTTGCTCATGATTGCTTCGAGACGAGCCGCTTTGGCGCCGCGAGTGCTCTCGAAGGACTTGATCTGTTCCTGAATGTTCATGTCGCCCTCCTCGGGCTTCGCAGATTTTGTGATGGTTGCCGAAGCGCCGGCAGGGGTGATGCGCACGACCGGGAGCGCTGATGTGCCAGTCGCGGCGCGCAGCTCACGGTCGATAGATTTGATGGTCTGGATGCTGGCACCGGCGTTGGCCGGAACCGTCACAGCGGAAAGCTCCAGCCACTCCCATTTGAGGAAGCGACGGCCCCAGCTGCCGTCGATGTTGGCCGACTCGATCGGAGAAAATCCGATGGACAGGCCTCGAACCAGCTTGGCTTTGATCGACTGCCAGGCCTCATCGAGCCGATCCTTCAAGGTTCCTGGCTCATCGACCTTGGCCAACTCCACCGTCACTTCGATTCCCGCGTCCGTCACGGTGGCCTTGGTCACCTGCCCTACCGGCTGGTCGTGGTTGTGCTGCCACAGGAAGGGGATCGGCAACTTGAATTGCGCGCCCTTTGGCTCAACCACATCATCCATGCGGTCAGGCGAAGGCGTGGTGGCGATGCCAGTAATCACCCGCGCGTCATCGTCCACCGCCTTGATCTCAAGGAGGCTGTAGGCTCTGTTCATTGGGTACCCCAGAAATGCAAAAGCCCGCACTGGGCGGGCCTGGCTTAGCCTGTCGGCTACGAGTTGAGGAAAAACATCTGATACTTCTTGGCCGGCGGCGACGGGTTGGTCGCCATCAGGGACACGGCATTGAGCAATGCCATTACAGGGTCGATCTTGGCGGTACCGCTGGCCTGCTTGGTGATCAAAACTGAGTTGGCGCGCGACTCGATGCGGGCGTTGCCAACACACCAGTCCATCAGCGGCTGGTCGGCATGAAAAAGCTTACGCTCTGCCAACCTTCGCTCGGCGATGCTGATCGCCCCCACCAGCTTCCACCCCTGCGGGATGCCGTAAATGATCTTCTCGTCGATCTTTCGCTTCAGCAGCTCCTCGAGCATGACCTTGTGAGTTTTCTCGGGGTCCATGCCGACCCCAGCCAGCAGCCCGGTGCCATCGATCATTTCAACCACATCAGCAACTGCGGCCACATCACCGGGCAGCTCTTCGATAATCACCAGGTCGCCGTCCCGCTCGAAATCACGGTATTTGGATTCCTCGGATTTTCGACGGTCCAGTGCAATTGGATGAGCCCAGGCAAGCGAGCAAGACAGCCAAATGTCGGAGCCGGACTTGCGTCCGAGCACTGTAAGGCCGAGCAAGTCGTCGAGCCCGCCGCCATCGATACCAACCGTCACAACCTCCGACTGGTCGAGCAGCGCCTGCAAGCTCAACGACTCGTCGGACTGAGCCTTCCAGAAATCAGCACCTGTCCACCGATCCGAGCGAAGGTTTAAGCCGATTTCGATATTTAAGTGTTTCGCCAGGAATTTCTGCAGAGAACCATCGCCGGCATTCTGCTTTTTGCGCAGTTCATCCTGCAGCCACTCGGCACTTACCGACCGCCCCAGGTTGGGGTTGGTGATGTAGAAGTTCTCCGGGTCCAGGTACGACTTGTCCTGAATCATGCTCTTCGGAAATTCATAGAGAATGCCGAGTGTTTTTCGGTCCTCGATGACTCCGTCGCGAATGTCACGCCAGTACTGCAGGCGCTCCTTGAAGACACCGGCCGGCGGCTCATCACTTTGCGTGGTCAGGTAGATGACCCAACCTTCGTCCCTGGACACCTGCCCGCCCAGTGCCTCCATGAACATGGCTTCGGCACCTGGTTTCTTGCCAAACACCCAAAGCTCATCCACCAACACCTTGCCAGACTTTTTGCCCGATACGGTGTCAGTATCCGCCGCTACAACCTTCAGGCTGTTCTTCGTGGTGCGATCTGTGATGGTGCGGATGTGGTCCTGCACATGGAACATCGCTGATAGCTCTTCATCAGCGCGAACCATGGCGGCTGCCGGCTTGAAGGCGTTGTCAGCAACTTCCCTGGTCGGAGCGAGGATCAAATGCTCCTCCTCTTCCCTCCAGCACAAGATAAGTGCCGTCAGCATGATCCCCGCGGCGATTGTCGACTTGGTGTTCTTCTTGCTGATCAGAAGGCCAAACTCTCGGATCAGCTGCTTGCCTGTCTCCGAGTCGTACCCGCCAAAGATGGCCCTGACAAAGTCGAGAACCCATTCATCACAGCAGTCAGCCATCCGAGGCTTGCCCGGCAGATCAGGAACCCTCAGCTCCTTGAAGATCTGTACAGCTCGTTCAGCTTCATCGACAAAGATGGGTGGCGGGATGATCGACTGCCTACGGACCAACCGCCGTTCCCAATCCGGGCATGCGGTGGTCCATTCCATCGCTACACCTTCTTACCGTTCGCTGCCGCCAGCCGAGGCGGCGCTTGGCGGGAAAATTTGCTCGCCGCTTTCTCCGCCGCCTTTTGTCGCTCGTCCTTCTTGCCGCCCTCTCCCTTGCGTGGGTGGAGGAACGGCATCAGTGCTTTTGCGGCATCGACCCGAAGCTTTGGCTCCGAACCTGCGTCATTCATCACCGCCAGCAGGAAGTCTTTCGGATCTCGATGAAGCAGCGCCGCGCCCAGGTCAAATCCAGCTGGCTCAGTGTCAGCGCCGGGTTCGTCAGGGGTCTCCTGAGGCCGCTCCCTGTTAACACCACCTTTAACAGGGTGAAGGGCATTCAACTTGTGAAGCTCGTGAACTACGTCCGGGTCTTTCGCTAGCCTTGAACCAGCGGAGGAAGCCGACTTTTCGGGGCATCCAGCTGCAATGGCCGCGTCTCGATTGGACGCACCTCCCCTGATAGCGTCAATGAACCGACGCTTTTTGGGTGTTAAAGCCATTAACAAAAAACTCCAGGGAGGAAAAAATCTGCGAATGAGTTGGGCGCGGTGTCCGAGCGAAAAGGATTTTCAGATCAGACCCACCCCCCACCCAAAACGCCCCAAAAAAGGGCGGAAAAAGGGGATGTAGCGTGCTTCAAACGACCTATCGCCGTCCCCTGGCCGCCTCAGCTGCGGTCTTCTCCTGGTGGCAAGGCACGCACAGGGCCTGAAGGTTGCTGTCATCATCCGAGCCGCCCTCGGCGACGTTGATGATGTGGTCGACCTCAAGGTCTTTCGTGACCAGACCGCAGGTCCGGCAGGTGTACTGATCCCGCAACAGGATGCGGTCCCGAATGCGCCGCCACGGGCGACCACCACGACCAGAACCCCACTGAGTCTCGTTGACCTGGGCAACTGGAGCGGATGGCAGCATCGTCACGTTCTGCTTGAGGATATTGAGCTTGGCCATCAGTAACCGCCATTAATGGGCGAGCCGTTTAGGTAAGCAGATGGAGGCTCATCCTCGCCATCCGAACCACCATCAGCCAGAGCCTCGATCAGCGCCAGGTTCTGGGTCGCGATCTGTTCGAGCAGGCCGGTCTGCTTCTTCTGCTGGTCCAGGATCTGCTGGAGCAAAGAGATTGCTTGCTCGCTCACGGGCCACCTTCATCCACTTGTTGATCCATTCGCGCCGAGAGGCGCATCCGCTGCAAGCCATCACTCACCATCCAATCGGACATGAGCTCCATCACAGTTGAACTCGACTACGACGCGGGTCACCTCATTGGGCTCCTGGATCAGCTGGACCTTGGCCTGACCAGCCAGAACCTCGCCGCTGAATGCGTCGTGCAGGCAGACATGGCTACCGTAGCGCTTGACCACCAGTGGTCGAGAGGACATCAGGTAATTCAGCCGTGATTGTTCTTCTTTCTTCATGGTCAGCCCTGCGCCTTGCGAGACAAGAAAAGGTCGGAGTATCCGCGAAGCTTCTCCACGCCCATGAAGCCAACCATGCCGCCGGCGAAGGTAGCCATGCCCTGCGGCAAGCCCATCCATTCGAGCAGCGGCACCAGGGCCAGGGTGATGAGACCGCACAAGGCGCCCTCCAAGAACATCTGCCGGCGGGTGCCACCGCCATAAACCACCCGGAGGACGGCGATGGCGACTGACAAGCCAGCGGCATACAGCTGAGGCTGATGGGCCAGCACCCAGGTGAGCACAGCGGCCCACAGGCCAGGATCCTTCTCGGGCATGTTTGGCATCTCGATTCCTCCCTTTTGGGGAGCGGAGTAGGTTCGGCCCCAACAGCACTCCCAGCTCGGGGCGATGGGTGTGGTGGAGCCGAAAACGAAAAAGCCCCGGCGTATGCCGAGGCTTTGAGTTGGTACTGCCAGCTATACGAACATCCAGCCCTCGAATTCCCAAAGGCTAGAAAGCTCGCCATTCTCGAAACGGACATTCCAGAGCGGATACTCGTCCTCACCATCGTTCACGAAGTCGTCGAAGCAGAGCTCGCCATCTTGGGTACACCCAGATTTGGCCAGAACCTTGACCTTACGACCTTCGTCCTTCCAATCGGGACTGTCATCACGCCACTGCAAGATTCGCCTCCTGAGGAGTGGCCATAAACGAAGAAGCCCGACGCTTTGGCCGGGCTTCTAGTGCCACTCCTCAGCAACGCGCAGGAATGACAGGATGGGGATAATTTCGCTCAGTCGCTCACTGATGTCAACAGGCAATCAAGCAGCCTCTTTCATCAGCAACCCTTCGGCCTCCAGGATCACTTTCACATCAGCCAGGGCATCATCCACCAAGCCATCGAGCTTCTCATTGATTTCAGCCCTCCAGCGGCGGCGCGTCGACTCAGGGGTGGCATCAAGGTCCCAGGTGTTCATGTCGTAGAAGCTGTCTGGCAGGATGATCACGCCCTCTTGCAATGCCTCAATGCGTTTCTTTTCCGCCTGGCCAGCAGCAACGGCAGCATTCACGGTGGCGTCACGGCGCCATGCCGATGCGTCCAAAGGAATCTCAACCGACACGGAGCGCGGTGGCTTGCGGCGAGCACCCTTGAGTTTCGGTATTGCCCAGGCTGTGACGGCCTTGTAGATGAACAACTGCGAAGCCGGGCTCGCAATACGCGGGCGCACCAAGGTGATGGCCTGGACCTTCCTCGCCTTGTTCGTGCTGTATTTGGCCACCAGTGCATCCCAGTGCTGCGGCTTCAACATGTGGTGCAGGCGGGCGGAAACCCAGAAGTCCACCGAGGCCTGATCAATGTTTACCGAGTGCCCGCCGAGTGATGCCAGGCATCCACCCTCCTCTTCTGCCGATTTGTACAGCTTCTGCCAGGCCTGGGCCTTCGCCGATCCCTTCTCGCCCGCCGCCAGAGCGGCAACTACTGCACCCGATACGCTGCTGTAAATCATGTCCTTCCCCCTCAATCGCCGGTGTAGTTGGTGCCGCCGGCGCCGCGCCGGTTGCTTCCCTGATATGTAGCCTCAGGCCCGGATGCCTGAGGGTTCTTCAATTGCTCGATCTGCCGTGTCGCGTCCTGCAGCTTCAGGCTGAGCTGGGTCACCAGTTCATCAAGTGCCAGGGCCTCACCAGTTGCAGCCACTACCCAGCCCGAGGCGTTGCAGTGGTCGCATGGCAGTTCGTGAAACAAACCCTTGGTGACCGCTCTCCCACGGCACAAAGGACACTCTTCCAGCTCGATCACGGCCTTCTTGAAGGCTGGGCCGTGGCTCTTCCTCATGCGTTGGACGCCTTTACCCAGCGCCGCACCGACAGCTCGCACCCCATCTTCAAGCAGACCCCGTTGGCCATTCCCCGATGGGTTGCTCGACGCCCGCAGCCGCAGTTACAGCGCCGGCGCGACTTCGAATCAACCTGTTCCTGATAGCAGATCTGCCCAGGCAGCCCGCCGACAAAACCCCAACCCTCCATCCCGCCGCGCATTGCTGCCGAACGGGCTGCTGGAGACATCGTGTTCAAGTCAGCCATAGCTGGCCCGGGGCGCTTTCCAGTCATTTCGAATCCTCGCTAATTACAAATGCGGTAAGGTCGTTCGGCGCCACGGCTGCTGTGGCCTCTGGCGAATTCTGCGAAATTTCAAATAAGGCCTTGGTAAGGCCGTGGGTGGCTGCGAAACCGATCCGATCAAGCCAGGCGTGCCACTTCTCCAGCGCGGCGCGGCGCTGCTGCATGGCCTGGGTGTGGATGTAGGTGCTGGCGATCTTGCCCAGCTTGTGGTTCAGCAGCATCTCGCCGATGTGGCCGTCGATGCCGAGGTCTGTCCAGGTGGTGCGGGATACCTTGCGCAGGTCGTGGCTGGTCCACTCGCCCTGCCCCAGACGCTTGAACACGTTGCTGGCCTGCGTCTCGCTGAGGCACAGGCCGCGGCGATTCGGGAACAGGTACACACCCTCGTAGCCCTCGGCCTGCTGGATGGCCCGGTACCGGGTCAGCAGTGCCTGCACCTGGGCGGTCAGCGGCAGGCGGTGCTCGGTGCGGGTCTTGGCGTTGGCCGCGGGGATGAACCACTCGGCCGCAGCCAGCGAGATCTCGTTCCAGCGCGCCATGCGGGTCTCGCCGATCCGGGTGCCGTGGGCCAGCATCATCAGGGCCAGCATGGCGTCACCCGGGGTGGTTTCGAATGCCTGGGCCAGCTGCTGCATCAGTTCCGGCAGTTGCACATCACGCAGACGGGCGGCCTTGGGCAGGATCTTGGCCTTGGTGAAGTCGTTGAAGCGCATACCCGCCATCGGGTTGCGGTCGATCAGGCCAAGCTGCAGGGCCTGGCGGAAGGCGGTCAGCAGCAGAGCGAACATCTGCCGCAGGTAGGACAGCGACACCTCGGCCTGGCACGGCCACATCAGCTGCTTGTCCAGCGCATCGGCATTCACGCCGGCCACGGCCAGGTCATCCAGTCGCGGCTTCAGGTGCTGGGCAATGGCAGAGCGGGCGCCGGCCTTGCGTTTCACCGACAGCGAGCGGTCTCGCGCCATTCGGTCGCCGTACCAGTCCAGCAGTTGACCCACGGTGACCATGCCCGAAGCCACCGGCGCGGTGGCCGGGTCGCGCAGCAGGCGCTGACGCAG
>AZIG01008349.1_pt1 | contig 16444 bp, 11 predicted proteins | sample 359071 | NCBI WGS metagenome assembly AZIG01 (sample SAMN02429714, study PRJNA222667) | marine sediment metagenome | biome: Sediment sample; isolation source: enrichment culture of sample MGS-AQ(UA) from oil contaminated terminal site... | place: Jordan: Aqaba | collected 2011-05-15 | depth 18 m m | reverse complement strand
CGCGCTGGCGCCGCTCAGGCCGCCGGCCAGGCGACCGGTGCCGACCAGCAGCACCAGCTTCACGGCCACCAGCAACAGGGTCAGGCCCAGCACCACCAGCGGCATCTCCAGCAGCAGGTGCAGGTTTGCACCCATCCCGACGCTGATGAAGAACAGCCCCAGCAGCAGGCCCTTGAAGGGTTCGATCTGTGATTCCAGCTCGTGGCGGTATTCCGAGTCTGCCAGCAGCAGGCCGGCGAGGAAGGCGCCCAGGGCCATGGAAATACCGGCTTGTTCCATCAGCCAGGCGGTGCCGATCACCACCAGCAGGGCGGTGGCAGTGGACACTTCCGGCAGGCCGGTGCGAGCCACGGTGCGGAACACCGGGCGCAACAGGTAGCGGCCGCCGATGATGACCACGGCGATGCTGGCGAATACCTTCAGGCCATTCTCCAGGCTGTCGCCACTGCTGGTGTCCGGGCCAGTGGCGGCCAGCAGTGGTACCAAGGCGATCAGCGGGATCGCGGCGATGTCCTGGAACAACAGGATGGCGAACGCCAGACGGCCGTGCGGGGCATTGAGTTGTTTGTTCTCGGCCAGGCTCTGCAGGCCAAGGGCGGTTGACGAAAGCGCCAGGCCCAAACCGAGCACGATGGCCGCGGGCAGCGTCTGGCTGAAGCCGAACAGGGCGATGGCGCCGATAACCGCGCCGGTCAGCAACACTTGGGCAGTGCCGACACCAAACACCGACTTGCGCATCAGCCACAAGCGTTTGGGCGACAGCTCCAGGCCGATGATGAACAGCAGCAAGACCACGCCCAGTTCGGAAATGTGCGCCACCCTTTCTGTGTCGTGGACCAGGCCAAGTGCCTGCGGGCCGATGACCACACCGGCGAGCAGGTAGCCGAGCATGGCACCCAGTTGCAAGCGCTTGGCCAGGGGTACGGCGAGGACGGCGGCAAGCAGGAAGATCACTGCAGTTTGCAGAAGGCTGCCTTCGTGTGGCATTGGCTCTTACTCCATGAGCTGCCGGGGCAGCGTTATTACAGGTTGGCCGACGATTCTGGAGGCTGGGGTGGCATTAGACAATCTGATGTCGGGAAGAAACATTGTCCTGAAAAAAGAGACGGTGGCTGTGGTCAGTTGGGTGAGTGGCCCGCGCTCAACCCCCACCAAACTGCGTGCGATACTGCGCCGGCGTCATGCCTATCCGCTCACAGAACACCTTGCGCAAATGCCGGTCGCTGCCAAACCCGCACTGCGCCGCCACAACCTTTAACGGCAGGTCGCTGCCTTCGAGCAGCTTGCGCGCGCGGTCGATGCGCGCATTCTGCAGGTACTGCAGCGGCGTCATTCCCACCTCCCGCAGAAACGTCCGGGCAAAGTTACGCCCGCTCATGGCCACCAGTTCGGCCATTTTCTGCACGGTGAACGCCTGCTCGATGTGGTCGACTATATAGGCCTGCACCCGGGCAATCGGCGAGTCGTCGCGTGGTACCGCAGCCAGCAACGGCCCGTAAGGTGTCTGCCCGCCCTGACGATGACGGGCAACCAGCAGCACCTTGGCCACTTCCAGGGCCAGCGCCTTGCCATGGTCCTCGGCAACCACCGCCAGTGCCAGGTCGATCCCTGCAGTGATACCGCCCGAGGTGATCAGGCAGCGGTCCATCACATAAATCTGCTCGGTCTCCACCTTGGCCTCGGGAAACGCTTGTGCCAGGCGCTCCACGTAATTCCAGTGGGTGGTGCAGCGATAGCCATTGAGTAACCCGGCCCGCCCCAGCAGGAACACCCCGGTGCAGATGGCACCGAAGCGTTTGGCCTGGCGCACGGCCTTGGGTAGCCAGCGCTCGATCCCTGGCAGGGCGATGTCATAGGCCCCAGGGCCGCCCGGCACCAGCAACAGGTCGACGGCTTCCGGCAAGTCTTCCAGGCGCCGGTCTGCCACTACCTTCAGGCCGCATGAGCCGCGTACCACCGCTTGTCCCTCGGCCAAGGTCAGCAGCCGATATTGCCGTTCTGCTAGCAAGAACCGGTTGGCGATGGCGAATGCATCCATGGGGCCGGTGACATCCAGCAGTAGCACATCGTTGAACAGCACCATGGCCACGGTGCGGTGTGCGGGTTTTTCCTGCATACCTCTTTCGCCTTGAATGCCGGCCGCGGGTAGCGGCCAGAAGCTGAATACGAAACGCATCTTAAGGTATCGGCAAAACGCTCAGGGCCAGCAGCGCACAATTAACAATAATTCAGGTTTGGCTCAGGACTTCGTCATGTGCCGGGGGCGAGACTTTCTGCATTGAACAGGAGAGTCGCCATGTACCCTGGGACGCCCGAAGCGCCGCTGCAAACCCCCGGCGCACTCACGCCCGCGCGGCTGCGCCGGGCCAAGGAGCTGATGTTGCACAGCCCGTTGTCGATCATTGAGATCGCCGCGGTATGCAACCTTACCCGCAGCCATTTTTCTCGCGCTTTCAAAGTCAACACCGGCCTTTCGCCGCAAGCCTGGCGCCTGCTGGCGCGCATGGAAAAGGCCAAGCGCTTGCTCGCCACTGAGGCACCTATCACCCATGTGAGTCTGGAATGCGGCTTTTGTGACCAGGCCCATTTCACCCGCGCGTTCAGCCGCCTGGTCGGCCAGCCACCCAAGGCCTGGCGGCAGGCGCAGGTACTTTCTTAAGCCGAAGCTATCCACCGGTATAACCCCCTGCGGACAGTGCCGGCCCGTTATCCCAACCCAAGGAGTCACCCCCATGAGCCAACCCGATTACAAGCGCCTGAACAAAGACGACGCCGTGGTGCTGCTGGTCGACCACCAGACTGGCCTGATCTCGCTGGTGCAGGATTTTTCGCCCAACGAATTCAAGAACAACGTGCTGGCCTTGGGCGACCTCGCCAAATTCTTTGGCCTGCCGACCATCCTCACCACCAGCTTCGAGCAAGGCCCGAATGGCCCGTTGGTGCCCGAGCTGAAAGAAATGTTTCCGGATGCGCCGTACATTGCCCGTCCGGGCCAGATCAACGCCTGGGACAACGAAGATTTCGTCAAGGCAATCAAGGCCACGGGCCGCAAGCAACTGATCATCGCTGGTGTGGTGACCGATGTGTGCGTGGCTTTCCCGACCCTGTCGGCGCTGGCGGAAGGCTTTGAAGTGTTCGTGGTGACCGATGCCTCGGGCACCTTCAACGAAACCGTGCAGCAAGCGGCTTGGGTGCGCATGACCCAGGCGGGTGCGCAGATGATGAACTGGTTCTCGGTGGCCTGCGAACTGCACCGCGACTGGCGCAACGACATCGAAGGGCTGGGCAACCTGCTGTCGCAGCGTATTCCCAACTACCGCAACCTGATGAATAGCTACGCAGCGCTCGCCTCGCGTTGATGTAAACCTGTACCGGTCTCTTCGCGGGTAAACCCGCCCCTACCATGGCTGCGCCGACTGTAGGAGCGGGTTTACCCGCGAAGAGGCCGGCACAGGCTATGAGTGACTCAAAGGCAGAAAGAAGCGAATCCGGCATCCACCCAACTGCGACACCAGCGCCTGCAACTGCCCGCCGTGGGCCTGAGCCACCGAACTGCAGATCGCCAAGCCCATCCCCATGCCACCGGTCTTGGTGGTACGAAACGCATCGAATACACGCTCCCGCTCGTCCGCCATGATCCCCGGCCCGTTGTCGTCCACACAGACCTCCACCCCATCCTCGACCACCGCCGACGCAATCTTCAGCACCCCGTCACTGCGATACCCCGCCAACGCTTCCAGGGCATTGGTAATCAGGTTGAACACCAACTGCTGCAACTGCACCGGGTCGGCCGTCACGCACACCCCGGCCTTTAACTGCGTCTGCACATCCACCTTGCCCTTGGCGGCGTCGGCCGAGGTCAGGCGCACCACCTCGCGGATCAACTCGTCCAGCCTCACCGCCTTGAGTTGCATCGGCGACTGCTTGGCCAGGGACCGTAGCGCCCGCACGATGTTGCCGGCCCGTTCGCTGTCGTTGCGGATATCTTCCAGGCCGGCAATCGCTTCTTCCAGGTCGGGTTTGGCGCGTTTCAGCCAGCGCAGGCTGGCCGCGGCATTGGAGGCGATGCCCAGGAGCGGCTGGCTGATCTCGTGAGCGATGGACGCTGACAGCTCATTCATCGCCTGCAAGTGCGCACTGCGTGCCAGTTCCGCACGCGAGCGGCGCAACTCAGCCTCCATCTGTGCGCGGATCTGGTTTTCCTCGGCCAGACGCGTGTAGAACTTGGCCGTTTGTAGCGATACCGCCGCCTGCGAGGCGAGGATCTCCAGCATGGCCAGGCGCTGACTGCCGAACAGGTTCGGCACAAGCCGGTTTTCCAGGTACACCAGGCCGATCAGCACGCCCTGGATCACCAGCGGCAGGCACAGCACCGAGCGGGCGTTGCGTGCCTGCAGTTGTTGGCGGAAGGCCTCAGGGCACTCATCAAGGGCATCGTTGAGCACCAGCGGTTTGCGGGTGCGCATGGTGGCGTTGATGACTGACAGCGGTGCCTGGGTCATGAACTTCTGGCAGTTGTCCATGCTCACGTGCAGCCCGGCGTCGTCGATGTGGGCCAGGGCAGCCATCTGGAATTCGGCCCCGCTTACAATCAGCAACACGCCATGATCGGCACCGGAGTGCTGGGTCAGATGGCCCATCAGGGTTTCGATCAGGCCTTCGAGCAGTACTTCCTCGGACAGCGCCCGCGCAGCTTCGATGCCGGCTTCGAGGTCCAGCCTGGCCTGGTGGGTGGCGCGATAAGTTTCCTGAACCGGCTGGGTGCGCAGAAACGGATGCAACGTCTCAAGCTGGTGCACCTTGCCGGTCGCGCCCCAGATATGGAAGCAGTCGCGGGCGATGCGCAGGTGCAGGTTGGCGCCGGAGATCAGGCCGTTGGGGATGCACACCTCGGCCAGCTGTTCATGGGCCAGTGCCTGCTCGTGGATGAAACCGGCAGCGGTGGCGGCGATTTGCGCCTGGTCGAAGCAGCGGATCGCGCCCAGGCCGTCGCCTTCGAGCTTGGCGATGACGCCCTCGATCAGCAACTGCTTGCTGCGGAAGGTGGCCGGGTTGAAGCCGGCCCAGCGGCTGAAGCGCTCGCGCAGGGCCTGTAGCTCGCGCAGCTTGTCGGCAAGGCTGCCGTGGGCTTCGGGGCTGCCCAAGGCCAGGCCGCGGAACAGATGATAGTCGGCCAGGTTGATGTGCGCCGGTGCCGCCCAGCTGTTGTCACAGGCCAATGCCAGGTCGCGCATGGTCTTCGGGATATTGCCCATGTAAAAGGCGCACATGGCGGCGAACAGGTGTTGGAAGAACCGCGTGGTGGGCGACCTGGAGGGGGCGGCCGGGGCCGGGCAGGGCAGGCCGCTCAGGTTGGCGACGAACGCTTGCTGGGCCTGCAGGATCTGCTCGACATCGTGGTAGCCGTGGTGACGCACAGTGGCCAGGCCTTGCGCCACTTCCTCGACCACGTCCGGCAGGTAGCGGCCCATGAACAGTGAATCTGATACCAGATGGTTGCAGGCGTAGCAGCTCATCGCCAGGTCGCCGCTCAGGCGCGCCGAGTCGATGGCATCCAACGTGGTACGTCGGGCGAATTCCATGGGTGAGGTCCAGGCGCTGACCTGGTCCAGGGCCAGCAATGCGCTGGTCAAATCAGCTTCGAAACCGTGTCGCTCGATCAGCTTGAGCGCGGCCAGGCAACAGGCATGGCCATCATGGAAAGCGCCGAAACGTTCGGCAATCATTACCCCGTACCAGGCCATGCCGTAGGTGCTACCTGGGGCAACGCCGTGTAGCAGCGACATTTCCATCAGCTTGGCCAGGTGCAGGAAGCAGATGTCATCCTTCACGAAGAACGATGATGACAGGGTGGCCAACAGGCTGATGGCAACCGTCACTTCCTCCGATTCGGTGCGCGGTAGCGACTCCAGGCAATGCCGTCCTTTCTGTTCGACCAGCGCCTGTACATGGGCATGACTGGCCTCGACCTCTTGCCAGTCGATGCCCCGTACCGGGCTTATACCCAGCAAGTCCAGGCCGCTCAGGGCGCTGTCGATGGCTGCCTGATAGTCACCGCGCAAGGTATACAGCAATGCCTGCAGCCGGCACGCTCGCGCCTGGTCCAACACCGAGCGGGCACGCTGTCGGCATTCAGTGAGGCGTGCCTCGGCCGCGACCGTTCGTGACAGTTGCATGTCGCACTCCGTCGCCATGCAGGCGATGGCAAAGCCATGCGTGGCGCGGCTTTCCAGTGTGGCGCTGTGGTGCAACAACTGCTCGGCGGTGTGCAGGTAGCCTGCGGCCTGCTCGAAGGCGCCGGCGTCGCGTGCGCGTGATGCGGCCTCGCGTAAAAGCTGCAGGAACGCTTCGCAGTCATCCGCTGTAAACCCGCAGGGGGCGGCACGTTGCAGCTGGCTGGCGAGCTCGAACAGCCCCTCCTGCATGTGGTCTGGCCAAGCCTGGCGCATGGCCAGGGCGATGCGTGCATGCAGCGAGGCGCGCTCGTGCTCGGGCGTTAGTGCATAAGCAGCCTCCATCACCCGGTCATGAGTGAAGCCCAAGCCGTTCTGGCCCGGTTGCACGAAACCGGCGCCAATCAAGGCTTTCAACGGTTCGCCTGGCGGCTGGGCGAGCAGCTGGCGAAGCAGGCGCTCATCGCAGTGGCTGCCCGCCGCGCTGACGACCCGCACAAGGTCGCGTTGCGGTGCCGGCAGGCGCCCCAGGCGGTGGACCATCAGGTCGGCCACATTGTCGGAATAGCAGTGCCGGGCCACAGCCTGCAGGCACCATGACCAGCGCATGGCCTGGGTGTCGAAGATGAACAGCTGGTCCTCGACCATGGCCCTGAGGATCTGGTTGATGAAAAACGGGTTGCCCGCCGTTTTGTCGTGCACCAGTTCGGCTAGCTGAAATGCCTCCTCGGGGGCAACGTGGTAGCGTTCGCCAATCAGCTCGGCCACCGCTCCAACGGCCAGCGGCCGCAGGTTCAGCGTGGTGCTGCGCACCGTTGCAGGTATGGCCAGCGGTGCGCTGGTGGTGGGCGTATCGTTGCACCGGGTAAAAATCAGCAGCAGGTTGGCCGGCGCTTCAGCCAGCAGTTGGGCCAACAGTTGTCGGGTGGCGTCGTCGGCCCATTGCAGGTCGTCAAAGAACAGCACCAGCGGTTGGCCAGGCCGGGTGAAAACCTGCAGGAATTCAATGATCGCGTGCAGTTCCTTCTGCAGCGCAAGGCGTGTGGGCTTGGCGGGTAATTGGGGCAGTGGGCCGAGAATCAGTTGCAGGTCCGGGGCCAGCTTGCCGAGCAGGCGGCCATGACCTTTGATGCGGCGCAGGATTTCGCGGCGCAGGGTGTCGAGGTCCTGACTGTTCTTGGCCAGCAACTGGGTGGTCAGGGCGCCGAGTACTTCGATCCAGGGCGTGTAGGGCACAGCTTGGGCTTGGCTGTTGCACTTGCCGACGGCCCAGTAACCTTCAGCGTTGGCCTTGAGCGCTGCTTCGACAAGGCTCGACTTGCCCATGCCAGCAGCGCCGTTGATGACCAGGGCTTGTGGTTTGCTGTGGCGATGCAAGGCCCTGAGCAGCAGGGTAATGGCCTTTTGCTCGGCGCCGCGGCCGTACAGGCGTGCGCGGCCAGGCGCTACCGGGTCGGCGCAACCTGGCGTGAAGGGTGCCAGGGTTTTGTGGGCGGCCCACTGCCGCTGGCAGTGAGCCAAGTCCACTGCAAGGGCGCGCGCGCTCTGGTAGCGGGCGTCCGGCTCTTTGGCCAAGGCCTTTGCCAGGATGAGGCTGAGGGGTGGCGGCACGTTGCTGTCCACTTCGCAGGCCGCACGCGGCTGCACACCCGCATGCAGCTGTCGCCAGTGCTGGGTGTCACGCCCGGCCAGTGGCAGATCGCCCAGCAATAACTGGTAGAGGATCGCGCCCAGGGCATAGATGTCACTGCGTCGGTCGCTGGTGCTACCGTGCGGGCAAACCTGTTCCGGTGCCAGGTAGGCCCAATTGCCGAGCGGGGTGCCCTGTTCGCTGATCCGCTCTGCCGGGTCGGCGCGAAAGAAGCCCAGTCGCACCCGCTGGTGGGCGCCCAGGCACACATGCCCGGGCTGCAGTGTACCGTGCAGCACATTGGCTTCGTGCGCTTGCGCCAACGCGAGGGAGGCGTTCACCGCGATGTCGAGAAACGGCTCCAGCGCCGCAGGGCCTTCCGCGATCAGGTCGGCGACTGAGCGCACGGCCGGGTACACCAGCAATGGGCCTTCAGCCGAGCGCACGAACGCAGAGGGGATCACCGCCCATTGCGGGTCCAGTTGCAGGCGGTAGTCACGTTCCAGGCGCTGACAGGCGGTAGGGGCCTCGAGCGGGGCGCGCACGGCAATCCAAGCCTGATTTGTGGCTGGGTCGCGCAGGCGGAAATAGCTGAGTTCACCTTCCTGGCCCAGCGCGCTGATCTCGCACTGGTTCAGCCAGCCTTCGTCGATTGACTGATCGTAATCGATGGGCCTGTGGGCAAGGCGTTCATCGAGCATAAAGCACCCCCGCTAGCGACATCCTGAGGCGCGAGTATACGCAGCGGGCCCAGCATGAATGCGGGATACAGCCTGCTTGGCAGGAACGGGCACGCTGTTGTCCGTTATCGTCCCCTGAGGGTTGGCGGGCTTTTGTATAGTCCTCAGGCCAACCTATCCCTCGGGATAATTGTCTGAATGCGTATGCTGGCTTAGGCTGCCCATGCAGCGAAAACGCCCGTGCCCGCGCGAGGAAGCCATGATCCGAATAGGCAATGCCCTGGTGTCGCTGGAGCGGCGCGAAGTCTATGTCGACGGCAAGCCGATCCTGTTGGGGGGGCGTGCTTTCGAAGTGCTGGCCACGCTGATCAGGGCCAGGGGCCGCGTGGTCGGCAAGGACGAGCTGTTCAGTCAGGTGTGGGCTGGTACGGTGGTTGAGGACAATAACTTGCAGGTGCAGGTGTCCTTGCTGCGCAAGGCCTTTGGCGACCGCGGCCTGATCCAGACCGTGCCGCGCCGGGGCTACCGTCTGGCCGCGCAGATCAGCCTCGAGGTGCCGGGTCAGGCACTGGGTGGGTCGTTGCTGCACACCATGGCCGAGGCTGTCGAGCCGCTCGATGAGCGCGTGAACGTGCCGGTGCTGGTCGTGGATGACGACCCGTCGGTGCGCACCGCTTTGGGCCGGCTGTTGCGCTCGCAGGACATCCCGCATCATTTGTTTGCCAGCGCCGAGGCCCTGTTCGAGGCCCGCCTGGAAACCCCCTGTGCCTGCCTGCTGCTGGACATGCACTTGCCGGGTACAAGCGGCCTGGAGGTACAGGATGCGCTGTGCCGGCTGGCGCTGCCCTGGCCGATCGTGTTCATGACCGGCTTCGGCACCATCCCGATGACAGTCCAGGCCATGCGCGCCGGAGCGGTGGAGTTCCTGACCAAGCCGTTCGATGAAGACCAGTTGCTGACCTTGTTGCAGACAGTGCGCGCCCGTGCCGTGGCCGAAGGCCGCAAGTGGCTCCATGCGCGGCAGGTCGAGGAAAAGTACCAGCGCCTGACTCAGCGTGAGCGCCAGGTCTTCTCGCTGGTGGTAGGCGGCTTGTCGCACAAGCAGATTGCCAGGCAGATCGGCACCAGTGAGGTGACGACCAAGGTGCACAAGAAGAACATCATGAACAAGATGCAGTCCCGCTCGCTGCTGGAGCTTGCGGCCATGCACAACCTTCTCGGCGCGCGGTCTGAGAGCCTGGGCAGCGCATGAGCAGAGTGGTGTGCATCGTCGACGACGATGCCTCGGTGCGCAAAAGCTTGGCCAACCTGCTGTGCTCGGCGGGGTTCGAGACCTTGTCGTTTTCCGCCGCGGACGCCTTCCTGGCCTCGCCACTGGTGGGCGAGGCGGGCTGTGTGTTGCTGGACCTGAAGATGCCGGGGATGAGCGGGCTGGAGGTACAGCGTGAGCTGGCACAGCGGGGGTGGCGCTTGCCGGTGATCTGCATGTCGGCACATTGGGACGATGGCTCGGTACGGGCAGCGATGGGCCTTGGGGCACTGGCCTGCCTGGGCAAGCCGTTTTCTGAAGAGGTGCTGCTGAAGGTGGTTGAAGAGGCTTTGGCCGGCGGTCAGTGAGGTTAAGCCCGCGAAGAGGCCTTACGCTTTAAGACCCCTCACAGCACACCTGCGCAATCAATCTCTGGATAAATGCGCAATGCTCCGCAGGTTGATCGATTAGCGAGCCCCTTGCCATGCCACGCTTGAAACCCTTTCTCGACCCCCATCCCCCAACCCTGACCGCCATCGGCCTGCTGTTCATGCGGGTAACGGCTGCCTTGCTGTTGCTGTTCATTCACGGCCTGCCCAAGCTGTTGGACTGGAGCGAGGAATTGCAGCGCATCGAAGACCCCTTCGGCCTGGGCGCGACACTGACCTTGGCCTTGGCTGTGTTTGCCGAGGTGGTTTGCCCACTGCTGCTGCTACTGGGGATCGCTGCACGTCTGGCTTGCCTGCCCGTGCTGGCGGTGTTGCTGGTGGCGCTGGTGGTGGTGCACCCGGACTGGACACTGGAGCAGGGCCAGTTTGCCTGGTTACTGGTGGCGCTTTATGGCGGCTTGGCCTTGACAGGGCCTGGGGTTTACTCAGTTGCCGGATGCATCTGGCGGAACAGGGTTACCTGACCGGTTTCGGGACTGCAAAGCAGCCCGGCAATCTAACTGCTCCCTGGCCGGTACTGCAGGGCCTCGGCCAGGTGCGTCCGGCCAATCGTCTCGCATCCCTCCAGGTCCGCCAACGTCCGCGCCACCTTCAACAACCGGTGCGCCGCCCGTAGCGACAAGGTCAGCCGCTCGCAGGCCCCTTCCAGCCAGACTTGGTCCGCCGCTACCAACCCACAGTGGTGCCTTAAACCTTCAAGGTCTAGAAATGCATTTGCACACCCTTGTCGGCTGTGCTGCAGCTCCCGCGCTTCAGCCACCCTGACGGCGACATCGGCACTGGTTTCACCGCAAGGCTGGTTGTTCAACGTAGTGCTTTCGCGAGCCACGGTCAGGTGCAGGTCGATGCGGTCCAGCAGTGGCCCGGACAGTTTGTTGCGATAGCGCGCGATCTGCTCGGTGCTGCAGCGGCAGCGGCCAGTGGGGTCGCCCAGGTAGCCGCAAGGGCAGGGGTTCATCGCCGCCACCAGCTGGAAGCGCGCGGGGAAACGCACTTTGTCGCGGGCACGGGCAATCACGATTTCACCTGACTCCAATGGTAGGGGTAAATCTCACACATTTGTGAAGATCATTATGTCTACGCTATGCTGGTAGATACACAAAATGGAGTAAAACAATGAAAACAATTGCTGTAATCATTTTCCTCGCTGTTTTTTTATATCTGGTTATTAGAAGGGCTAAAAAAAGGAAGTTGCTGGATGCGGCTTACAATATATTGCTGGCTCAATTTACATTTTACAATGAAGATATTGAAACGCAGAACAGGGTGTATGAGCGAGCAAGGGAGATTTTAAAGCGTAGGACAAATGATAATTTTGCTGCAAATGTTTTTGATAAAGAGCAAAATCCACTGGTGATTTTTGGTTTTTATGCTCTGGCTATGAAAGAGTTAAATGTTGAGCCTGCATTATATGGATTTAATGAGTGGTTTGAAGTAAACAATCCATTTATTGTTGAGGCTGGTATAAAAGAAGAGTTAAGTAAAGCTACGAGAGCAATAGAAGCTAAAACCAATGTATGCTATGACCACTGGGTGAGCTAGGTTAGTTATTCAAGGTCGATTTTTGTGCTTGAACTTGTTCAAGCATAAAAATTGAGCAGATATTAAAAATCAAAAGAGAAATTTCGTCATAAACTCAAAACATACCTTTTTGAGAAATTTTTATAAAATCTCATAAGCATTATCGTCCAACGCTATTTTCAACAAAAAACCAAAATATTTTTTATGGATTTATATCACTTTTTTGATTATCCGATTTTTTGCACCATCAAATTATGGCTTAAATACGGCATAAATCGTTGTCAATAGCAAAATGAAAATATATTTATCATCGGACCTTGTTTTAATTTATGGTCGAACCCTAATTTGCCAATTGACGAATTCCACTTAATTGTGTTTTGCAACTAACTCGCTCAAAAAAAATATCGAAAAATCCAAAAATCGCTCTCAGTTTAATTTCAATTCAAAAGGTGTGGGTAGGGTCACGTTAAAAAATGAAAATTTTCAAACCCTGCTTCTTCGTTAGAAAAAATGAAAACCATAAATATGGCTCACAGAAATATGCCTTTTAAGCGTTTTTTAGTTTCATTGGTGATTTACTATCACTAGAACAAGAAACACCAGCAAATGACCGAATTTTAAAATTATGGAGAAAATGGGCAGGGCAGGAACAGTGTATGGATGGGTGGGTGTGTAGGTGTATGTGGGTTATACGTGTGTATGTGCGTACGTGCCTACATGCGTGTCTTGAAAACCCTAGGGGGTTTTCGCTTTTAGCTTTTCCAGCCTTGCCCTTCGCTTTTATTCTTACCAGAATAAAGCTCGGGCAAAGCTGGTCTTCCTGACTTTATCACTTAAAATCAGTTTCGCTTTACCTGAACTTTTTAGCTCGGGGTCTAAATATGTAATACTCATTTTAGACTTTGAACACTTAATGGCTGTATTAGCACCACACTGGAACCCTGTTCAACATATATTTCTATATGGCTGGCGGGTCGAAAATTACCAGTATCCCCGTTTTATTTTCTTCGCTCGAACAACGAAACAATCACTTGTATTTCCTACATTGTTCGAGGCGTGAATACTGAATTTCTTATAATTATGTGGTTTTTAAGGCAGGAGAGACTTGAAGATATAAAATTATGTGGTATAACTTTAATTACAAGTTGAAACTGCCTCACTCAGTATCAACGCCGAACCCTGAATACTAACCATATTCGGGGTTCACTTATTTCTAGTTATACCATTTTAATATTGAAAGTCAAATCAGTGGCCTAGTTGCTTTCCGCGTAGGTTGAAGTTTAAAGCAGTGCGATAAACTAACTGCCACGCCTGTGCTTTTGCTTTGGCTTTTATGTTTCTGTCTCAACGACCAGTTGCCTGCGGAGCACCCACACACTCGCAGAGTGTTTTAGTGGGCTAAAACACGCTTTTGCTTTTGCCTTTGCTTGTGAAAACAGACGCTTTACAAGCGTGAGAATTTTAAAGCACTTAAAAGATGATAATGCTTTAAAGCACCACTTGAAATAATATTATTGTGTGTTAAAACATAAGTGAAGAACAATTAAATTACTTATGAATAACTACGTTTCTTTTAATGCAAAATACTACAAAAACAGTCAATCCGAAGGTGAAATAGGACACGTTCAACGTGTCTTTGCTGAGAATAAAAACTCAATCAAAGAGTTGCAAAAGAATAATTTTGATTGTGGATATTCAATTATAGATAAATACAAAGATATCTATGCACAAGCAGAGCAGCATAAAGGAAAGAAACTACAAAAAAATGCTAACACTTTTATAGATGGTGTTTTGGCGTTCTCCCGCGACCAATTTGAATTGTTAATGGAAAACCCGAAATATAAGCGTATTGTATCTAATCACATCGATGACTTTATGCAGCAGGTTAAGGCTCAAACTGGCCTAGAGCCTGTTGGTTGGGCATTTCACGCTGATGAGGGTCATAAAGATCCAGAGACGGGGGAGTTGAAAATCAATTACCACGCTCAGTTAATTTTCTTTAATCACGATTTTAAGACCGGGAAAGCCCCGTTGCGTGAACTCCAACAGCGTGGATCTGAGTCTGCTTGGTCAAAGCTTCAGGATCTGGCTGGTCAGGTTTTCCAGCCGTTGGGATTTGTGCGTGGCATATCTAAGGATATGACGCATCAAAAGCACACTGAAAAAGACGATTTTATTGCTCAAAAGCAAGCGGAGATCGAACGCCTTCAGGCTGAGTTAGAAAAGGAAAAAAACCACCAGAATCGAGCCTTGCAGAGCAATATAGAGCTATTGGAGGCGGCAGCTTTTGCCACAGATGAAATTTTGAAAGATGTGAATGGAGCTATTGATCTTATTAATAGAATGGAAAGCAAAAGAGAGGCTGAGAAAGAGTTAAGAGAGCAAATATTGACCAATATTAGAGGTGGAACAGAAATTTATAATAAAACACCTGCATTGCAGGCAGCAGCAAAATCTTTTTCTGAGCATTTTCCAAAATTTACCGAGGGACTCAAAAAAACCTATCAAAAGCTGCTTGAGTTTTTCAACATAGATACAGATGGAGATCCTGAATATATGCTCAAGAATGCACAGGAAAATATAGTAAAAGTAGAGCAACAAAATGCTGAGGTAAAAAGAAGGTTGTTAAAACTTAAATAAGGCCGATATTCGGCCTTTGGTTTGTCAGTTGAAGTATTCGTTTAGATTTTTGATGCCAAATTCACTCAATGGATTATGAAGGCTGAACTGCTTGGCAATTTTATCAATCATGATTCCCTGATAGTGAATCTTGCAATATAGTGTTCTGGTTTCTTTTTCAAAATTGAATTTGAACACAATATCATTTGTGATGAAGAACTGATTTATTTTTAATCTGCCTTCTTCTGTATTGTAAAGCTCAATAATGTCGTTTTCGGAATATATGTTGATTGAGGTCTTGCGGGTGTTCATTTCTGCTTGAAGCTTTGAAAGCTCACCTTCAATATCATTGATTTTTAATTCTGTGCTGCTGACTACTGCTAAAAATTCTTGCGGGATAACACCATTTGTAAAACCTGCAAATGACTTCAATAGATTATCTTTGTAGCTTTTCTGTTCAAGCAATGCATTTCGAAGTTCAACAAGCTTCTTGTTATCTGATGCTTGACGTTTTTTATTCGATAACAAGCTGATTAGCAACTCACGGAAGCTTTCGATTTTTTCTTCGATTTCAATATCATGTTGAGTTGCGAATGAATAGCGAACTCCATTTTTAATGTGGTGCTCACGGTCTTGTTTTTCTTCTTCAAGTTCCAAGGTTTGCCACGGGTGAACGTCAAAATCTTCTTTTGTCGTTGCCTGATAGACCAACTCCAAAAACAAACCATAAGCCAAATCAAAACGAAATCGTGGCTGATTGCAATTTGTCTTTAACTCTTTTCTGGTGAAGCAATGAAAATATCCATAGCAAACACCTTTTGGATTCGTTTGTTTTTCAAACAGCATGGAAGCATTGCAACAATCACATTTTATAGAATGTCGAAAAATGTTCAAACTGCCTACTGTTTGATTGCCGTAATGTTTTCTATGTGCTCGCAATTTCATTGCTTCAAGAGCTTCATTGAATAGCTCATATGAAACAATCTGCGGATAGTAACCTTCAATAAAACGTTCGAAAACCTTATTTTTATTTTCGTCCCTGCGTTGAGCCATATAAGAGCCAAGAACATATTTTGTTTGGAACAGCAGGTGGATATTCTTGTTGGTCCATTTTCTTTTAGAGTAGGCGTTGATTTTTCGGATAGTTAAAGATACGCCGACATATTTTAGACTTTCAAAAATATCTCTAATTTCTTGGGCTTCGTCTTCAACTATCTCGAACTGATTATCTTCTTTGTTGTAGGAAATGCCATAAGGTGGATTATGAGCATTGAATATAATCTTTTCATCATCTGCTAACTTTTTGGCTCTATTCCAAGCCGATTTGCGACGAACTGATTTTGTCTTGCTTTCTTCGTGAGCACGCTTTGCAATGACACTTAACAAGATATCTTGTTGAAGGTCATCAATTCGATTAGTTTCATTAGGCTTTTCATATCTCTGACCATCAATGGTAGTGATAAGAATTACACCTTTTTCTAGGATGCTATTAACAAGTTCTTTTGCTTGTAGCAACCTCTGGCGACTTAAACGGTCGATACTTTCAACAAAAATATAATCACCGGGCTTGATATGGACGTCGTTTATCATATCAATGAGTTCTTTTAGTTTTCCTTTTCTCTTGTTGCTTCCGTCGTGTGCGGATATGCCCGTATCTGAAAAAATATTCTCCGGCAGTAGCTCAACGTCATGATGCTTCGTAATGGCCTGAATTGACGCCATTTGACGGTCTACCGAGTCCCTACCGGCTTCACCTTGGGCCTTGGACGAATAACGTATGTATGCGTATGCGGTGGGCATTTCAGGCGTCCTGCAATGGTTCTGGAAGTGTGAGAATAACACCCCCTGCTCTCCAGTGGCTCGCGAAGCACTTCCAGTACGCGCCGCTCAAACTCCGGAAGTTCGTCGAGAAACAACACGCCGTGATGGGCGAGCGTGATTTCACCTGGTTGCGGTCGGCTACCGCCACCGACCAGCGCCGGGCCGGACGCAGAGTGATGGGGGTGGCGAAAGGGTCGCTGTGGCCAGCTGTTCAGCGGCGCTTTCCCGCTGACCGACTGGATTGCCGCCACTTCCAGCGCTTCGTGCTCGTCCAGCGGTGGCAGCAGCCCGGGCAGGCGGCT
>AZIG01001341.1_pt1 | contig 16620 bp, 13 predicted proteins | sample 359071 | NCBI WGS metagenome assembly AZIG01 (sample SAMN02429714, study PRJNA222667) | marine sediment metagenome | biome: Sediment sample; isolation source: enrichment culture of sample MGS-AQ(UA) from oil contaminated terminal site... | place: Jordan: Aqaba | collected 2011-05-15 | depth 18 m m | reverse complement strand
GGCGGAAAGCGTGAAGAACACATACCCTCTGCTCCTGTTGCTGGGGCTACTTGCAGGTTGTGCCAGCAAGCCGAACGTCCAGCCCCTCATGACCGAAACTGATCCGGCAGTAAGCGCACTCAATGATGCTGCAATGCGGGTCGCCCGATCTTCTGAGCAGGCTGCCCTGGCGCAGAGCGCTGCCAACAAGGGCAATCGAGTGACCGAGGAATATCGGATTGACCTGACCCGCGTGCCGCCCGAGATGCGCGAGCCGCTTCTGCTCGAAGGTGGATTCCATGGCGAGCTGGAGGTGTTCGTTCGCTCTCTGGCCAGTGCTGTTGGTTGGCCCGAGCCAGTGGTACTGGGTAATCGCCCGACAACCCCGCTTGTAGTTGCCTTTACCGAGCAGCGCCGCCCGCCAGTGAACTGGATTGCTGACGCCGGCTACCAGGCGGGTGAGCTGGCTGACATCACCATCAACAGCAGCCTCCGGCAGATAGTGGTTCGCTACCGCGAAGCAGGGGGCGTGCGTTGAAAGCCAAAGAGAACATCTTCAGGCGGACTCTCCGCTTTCCAATACCTGCCGCGCCTGATTCCGTAGACGCAAAGCTGATTGAGCACATCGAGAAGCTCGAACAGGACAGCCCTCACCGCTTGCAGGAGTGGATTCGGAACAGCCTACGAAACACCTACATGCAAGAGCAGCTGATCCTCGCACAAGGGGCATGTGATCAGCAGGGGAGGAAGGATTGATGCTTCGTACTGTTATTGGTTGCATCGCTCTGGCAGTGACTGCGACTGCCTCGGCGGGTTTCTCCATCGAGGGGTCTCCTGCTGTTTCGAGTGAGCGCGGCCCGATGGGCAATTTCCAGCCGTACCAGCAGGATGCGCGAGCAGCTTTTCGCGGCTCCGATGCTGACCTGAAGCCGCGCCAGGCGAAATACCAAGAAGCCGAGTTGGTCGTCGATCTGGCCTACAAGCCGGTCACTCAGAAAGGCTCTGGTCACGCTAATCAAGTTGATGGCTTTGCTGATGATGTGCCGTTCCCTACGGCCATGAAGATGATCCTTCCGACCGGCTGGCAGCTATACAAGGATAAAGGTCTCGATCAGGACGATGTGCCTGAGCAGATCAGTTACCTGGGTGGAAGGGCTTGGCCCGAGGTGCTGGGTCAGATCGGTGATCGTTACGCCCTCCAGTTCCATGTGGATTGGTATGACCGGACTGTCGTCATGGCTAAGGGTCGTCAGAGTGCGACTCAGCAGGCATCGCGCATTCGGGTAATTGCAGAACCAGCATCGTCGAAGCCGGTTGGTACAGCTGCTGCCAAGTCCTCGGTGCCGCCTTCTGGTTCCGCTCAGGCATTCGCAGCAAAGCCAACCCCAGTTCTTCAGGGGGCTTCAGTAGCGTCATCGTCTAGCGCAGCCGGCGCATCAGGTTTGCCCCGGCCAGTGCTGAAAGCCGGTGCTGCTCAATCGAGCACGCCTCAGAAGAGCGCTGTGGCGAGCACACCAGCGAAAGCTGCACCAGTCACCAAGCCAGTTGATCCGACGAAGCCCATTGGTTTCAGCATGCAGGTTCGTGCCGGCACCCTCCACGACAACGAACGGCTCGCTGCGATGATCCCTAAGCCTAGGCTCACTGCACCCACCGCGCCGGTGTTGCCCACTTGGTCGGTAAGCGCAGCGGACGAAACTTACCGCCAAGCTTTGCGTAAGTGGTCCGAGGCGGCCTCGTGGGTTTTTGAACCTGAGCATTGGGCGGTGCCGGTGGATATCCCAATTACGGCTTCAGCTTCCTTTCGTGGTGATTTCCGCACAGCTGTTCAGAAGTTCATATCTACCACCGAGTTGAGCGAAACGCCTCTGCAGCCCTGCTTCTATTCGAACAAAGTTGTGCGAATTGTCCCTTACAACGAGATGTGTGACCGGATGTCGGTGCGCTAATGGTGGTGGCTATGCCTTTAAAACAAATGGTAATTGCGGCGGTTGTAGCGGGAGCGTTATCCGGCTGCGCGGCCTATACGGAAAAGCGACAGGTAAGCGGCTACGCGGACACTATGAGCGCTGTTGCTCGTGAGCAGGCCCAGCAGAAACGTGCCGACACATCGCTTGCGGCCAAGGTCGCCGCGCAAACGGTCAATCGACCATTCCTAGCTGGCAAGGCACGGCCGCTGGCACGCGACGTAACGCTCCCGGCCCCGCTGCGTGGCGCAGTTGACACGGTGATGCTCTACAAGGACGCCGCCGACCTTCCGACACTCGCTATGCGAATTCAGGAAGCGACGGGAATCATGGTCAAGGTAACGCCTGAGACGTTGCTGCCATTGGAGGCGTTCCGCCCTCGATTGGCAGAGGATAGTACGCGCGATGCCGGGGCAAGCATTGCCTCTCCGGTGACCGCCTCGCTGGACACGCTTGTCCCTCTGGATTCCCCCCTACCGATTGGCGGTATTCGCACCAGCGGCCCGTACAGGCAGGTTGCGCCATCTATTCCAGTGTCCACCCAGCGGCTCCGTTCGAACGGGACCCAGCCTCTTCCTACCGTTCTCGACTCCATCGCGCTTCGACTGGGCGTCTACTGGAAATATGACTCCGACCTGGGTGCGCTGGTCTTCTATCGAACTGAAACCCGTGCGTTTGAAATCAAGAATGCCGATCTAATGATCGCCAGTGAAATGGGTGTGGACCTGAGCGGTGGCGTGGATTCCAAAGGGAATTCGGGAATCAAGAGCCAATCGAAATCCTACCTCGCGGTTGAGGAGGACGAGAAAGGGCCGATGGAGGCCATCGTCGGTCGCGTGCAGCAGTTTATGACGCAGGCTGGACAGATTGCGGCGGGTAAGGGCGGCTTGCTGGTCGTCACCGATACAAAGACAGCGCTGGACCAGATCGAGCAATTCATCGAGCACGAGAACAAGATGCGCTCACGGCGGATTGAGCTTGTGTTCGAGGAAATCACTGTTGAGCAGTCGCAGTCGGCACAAGCCGGCGTCGACTGGAATATCGTGTTCAACAGCGCTGGAGACGGTAACGGATTCAATGTCAACGGACTCAACTCACTCATCGAGCAGGAGGGGGCAGCGCTGTCGGTCGGTGCCAGTGTCGGCTCGGGCCAGTGGGAGGGCTCGTCCGTCGCAGTTCAGGCGCTAAGCCGACTCGGTAAAGTGGTAGATCGTAAGGTCAATACCTTCGGCACTATCAATGGCCAGCCTGCGACAACTGGTAGACCGGAGCGGCAAAAATACATTTCTGAGCTAGAGCAAACGCAAAGCTACTCAGAAAGCTCCGCACCGACCGTCTCGGTCACGCAAGAAGAAGAGGTGAGCGGGCGCTTGCTCACGGTGCTGCCGTATGCTTACAACAATGGCGATATCAGCCTGGCGATCAAATACGACAACACCCCAACGCCGCTGTTTACAAAGCAGTCGCTTCCTGACGGCAGTTACGTGCAGTCGCCTTCCTCAGTATCGGACGTGCTGGTGCGAACCGCTGTGGTCAATTCAGGCCAACCGTTCGTAATCAGTGCGTTCACGCAGAATCGCGACACTACCAACGAGCGTCGGGTAGATCGAAAAGCGCCGATGATCTTTGGCGGTTCTGACGTTACCGATCGCATTGATCGGGTAACGGTCCTGGTCCTCACTGCGATGGTGCGTGAGTGATGACAGAGCACAATCAGCAATTCGCTATCGTCGATGTGACGCCTGATGCATGCGTTGTGTACGGACTGCAGTGGGAGCCTATTGTTGGCTCGCATCTGGAAAAGCAGTCTTACAAACGTGCGCTAGAGCTGAAGGTCAGCCACTACGTTAAGGCGTTCGGCCAGTTCACGGCGTTTGGTTATTGCGACATCCATGAAAGCAATCTGGTGCGGGGGCACCGTTATTACTCCGCTGCCGCCATCTTCGCCCAGCGCCATAGCCAGGGCGTTTATTGGGCTCGGCGAGATATGCCGAGCGGCATGGAGTGGATTGTTGCTGCCCAAGACGGCGCCATCGTAACCGGCACCGATCGCCTTTGTTCGCATGACGAAGCGAACGAGATGATTGCCACGTTGACCGAGCGTTATCCGCACATCATCGACGCCGGTTTGGACGATGCCGACTTCGCGCCTTATCTCAACGCCCACACAGAGTTACATCGGCTGCGGACGCCATTTCAGAGCGTTCCGCTGCCGCTCAAGATCGTCGCGTGTGTACTGTTAGGTTTCATGCTGCTGGATACCAGTTGGCAACAGTACAAGTCCTATCAAGCGCGCAAGGAGGCAGAGGAGCGAGCCGCCTATCGCGTTGATGCCGAACAGCTCTGGCTGAACGCCATCGACCAATGGCAACAGACGGTACGCCTGGGTGGTCAGGAGGGCGTAAATAGCGTCCTGAGATCGCTCAGTGCGGTGCCGGTCAACGTCGGCAACTGGACGATCGCCAGCGGTGCTTGCTACGCCGCCGAGTCCGGTTGGAATTGTGAAGCTGCGTATTCGCGCGGACTGGGTACCAACATGACGTTCAAGACGAGCGTCCCGAGTAACTGGAGCGTTATCTGGGACGGTCTGAATCGCGCGCTCGCGCGCTGGAGCATTCCGTATGCCTTCCAGCCCTTGGATCGCCAAACCCTCCCGGTGAATGAAGACGTTGGCCTGGGCTATATCAGCCGCCTACAACGCGTCCTGCCTTCCTTCGAGTCGCTGGTGGTTCACCCGCCGGAAAAGGTCGCGGTGAATGAACCAACCGCGCCTGATGTAAATGGCAATATCGTGTCGGTCCCGTACCCGAGCACCAGTGACCCGCGCCTGAGCATCCCCAGCTTTCAACGCTTCCAGGTGGCAGCCCCGCTTCGCTCACTTCTTGTGATGCCGATTGATCAGAACTTTCAGATCGACAGCATTCAGTTCACCTATGCCCCCACAGGTTCGGCATCGCTCACCAAGAGCATGTTCTCGGCTTCGATGGCAGGAGGTTTCTATGTCCGTTAAAAAAGGAATCTGGTGGTTCGCACCGCTGGTGGCTCTTTCCAGCTACGTTGCCGCAGCAGATTTGCTGGGCGAGCCAAAGCTGTCGGTGCTCGATATGATCCGCATCGATGCTGAGCTGGCCTTGATCAATGAGCAGAAGCGGCTGAGCGAAGCGCTTGCTGCCGGCAAGGCCGCTCCGGCAGCCGAAACCGTTGCTGTCGAAAGCACTCAGCCGGCCGACGCGCCAGCTGCGGAGGGTCTAACCGCAAGTGAGCCTGCAGAGCCGCCAACTGTTCAGCTGGTCAGCATTTTTGGCACACCCGGCAGGCTATTTGTAGACGTTCAGGTTAGCGGAGGGCGCGTGCGATTCGCCCAAGGCTCTGAGGCCCCGCTGGGTATGCCCGATGCCTTCCCATATCGACTCGCCTGGATACGCCCACCTTGTGCTTTGCTCAAAGTGGTCGGCGCCCAGGAAACTAAGGTGTGTTTGACGGAGAGCCATTAATATGAATCGGCTCACCAAACTGTTTCGCTCGCCCAAAGCCAAGCCAAAGCATCACGTTGATAAGAGGCACAAGAGGTCTGTACATTCGCTTGCTTCAGCGACGACCATCACCTCTCGTAAGGATTTGTCGCTGTTGCCCTCGCGCATCGTCAAATTCCGCGAAGACATCGTAGGGGCTTCCTCGGTATCGAAAATGTGTCCGGCCATCCTGAGTGATGGCAGCTGGGTGATCCTGGTAACACCCGATCATGTGAACTCGGACCTGGTAAGCGCACTTGTGAAGCGCTGCGAGGAGATCGCGTCCAAGACGCCAGCTATTTACTCGGTTACTTCGACCTATCTGCTGTCGCTACGCGAAGGTGGCAACGCCCAAGGCAGCACAGTGCGCCGCGATAGCAGCAAGACGAGCTTCATGGCCGCGTTCGAGGAAATCCTGGCATGGGGCGTGCGAAACAACGCGTCCGACGTCCACCTGAACGTCGAGAAGAAAGGTCAGGTGTCTCAGGTCTGTTTCTCGATTGACGGCAAGTACGTTGCGCCTCCCCGGTGGAAGATTCCCACGGAGCGCTTGGAAGAAATGTTGCAAGTGGCTTGGCAGGAAACGCAGGGGGGCGGCTCATCGGTATTCACCGGCGAGAGTGAACACCAGGCGCGAATCGAGTTCAGCGTCGATAACCATCGCTACATGGGCCGCTGGGCTGGCTTGGCGGCTGATACCGGCCCTTCGATCTGCATCCGTCTGCTGAACATCAGTGAGACGGTGAAGATGCGCAGCTTGGCCGAGCAGGGCTTCCTTGAGTCGCAGATCGCTATGTTCAACCGCGCGCAGACAAGCGAGGGCGGGGCGATCGTGCTGGCGGGGGTCGTAGGCTCGGGCAAGTCGACCACCATTGCCGAGCTGCTGTCGAAGCTGCCACGCACCCGGAAGGTCATCACGCTCGAAGACCCTGTTGAGTTCCGCATCTCCAATGCCCTGCAGAACACCATTGTTCGCTCGCTGGAAGACAACGATACGGATTCGTTTCTCAGCAAGCTGCGCACCGTAAAGCGCTCAGCGCCGCATGATCTGTTGATTGGCGAGATCCGTGACGAGATGACCGGCAAGGCATTCATGGACGTTACCGGCACCGGCACCAACGTCTATACCACCGTCCACGCCAAGTCCGCATTTCAGATTCCTGAACGTCTAGCGTCAGAAGCGATCGGCGTGCCCAATTCGTTTCTCGCTTCCCCCGGCATCCTGAACTTGCTCGTCTTCCAAGCCCTAATTCCGGTGCTGTGTTCGCACTGCGCAGTACCCATCGAAGAGTTCTGCCAAAGCGGTGGCGAAGATGCACGCGGCATGTTCCGGGAGGCTTCGTACTGGCGCGAGTATGTAGACCGGATCAAGCGCCTCTATGGTATCTCGCCCGGCGTCTTGCGCTTGAAAAGTCCGTGCGGCTGCGATGCGTGCCGTCACACTGAAATTGCTGAGCTGAACGGCTACGCGGGCCGCACGGTTGTGGCGGAAATGATCGAGCCCAACGCTGACCGCGAGGTGCTGCGCTGCATCCTGAGCGGCGAAACCCTGCGGCTTCAGGAGCACCTGGAGCAGGTGTCGCGCACGGCGATCACCGACCCCGATATGACCAACAAGTCGATTCTGGAGTGCGCCTTGTACAAGGCATCGTTGGGCATGTTCGACCCGCGAGATATCGAGCAGCGCACCCGCTCGTTTGAGACGGACGAACTCATCCGCATCCAGCGGCAGCGGAGGGGCGTGTGATGGCGCTGCGCGAGAGGCTTGATTCGCTGTTTCGTCGCGGCCAGATGACCAAGCGCAGCGACAACAAGCACGGACTGTCCTTCGATCTGCGAATTGCAGCGTTCCTGTTTGCCGGAGCGCGTGCGGACTACTACCGCTACTTGGCCGACATGCTCGAAGGCACGCGAGGCAGGATGTCGCTCAAGGAAATCTTTTTGAACGATGCGCGCCGCTACGGCAATTCCCCTCGGGGCAAATTGTCTCGGCATTGGGCCAATACCTTCGGCTTGGGCGGCAGCTTCGAGCGAACCTTTCGCGGCACCTTGCCTCGTCAGGATATCGCCGTGCTGGGCACCCTCCAGCAGATCGGTGCCGAGGGCGCGCTGGAAGATGGCCTGCGCGATCTGGCCGATAACACTGCGCTAGTCGCTCAAGCGAAAGGCGCCGCGCTATCGGCCATGGCGGCGTCACTGGTGTGCTTAGGCCTGGTTATTGCGCTTGTGCTGACCATGCCGGCGTTTACTGTCCCAAAGATCGTCAACGCCTTTTCCATGATGCCGCTGAGCGAGTTCCCACAAACTGCGCTCGATCTTATCGACTTCGCAGATTTCGTGAGCGCCAACTGGCTAAATATCTGTGTGGCTACCGTAGTTATTGTCTTTCTCGTGGTGTGGTCGCTCACAAACATGACCGGCTCACTCCGAGCATTCTGCGACCGTTACTTAGTGATCTGGGGTATTCATCGGGACTTTGAAAGCGTTCGATTTCTGTCGGTACTTGCCGCCATGCTGCGCAAGCGCGGCAACCGGTCGGTGGGACTACGAACGGCTGTCGTTATGCAGTTCGATGGCGCCAGCCGCTGGAAAAAGAACCATCTGACAAAAATGCTGAACATGATCGATTCGGGCGATACAGGACCGGCGCTTTTCAGCACCGGGATGGTTGACCGAGATACGTCCTTCTATATCGCTGACCTTATTAACTCTCGGGGAATTGAAGATGCTCTGCAATATGTAAGGTCGCGCCTTGAAAGCCGCGTAATGAACCGTATCAAGCGCCAGTCGATGCTCTTAAGCTGGGTGTTGATGATGTCGTCCATTACGCTGTCTGCGCTTCTCATGTTTTGGCACATGCTTGCCATTGATGCAATGCGTACCGCATTGCAACAATATCTATCGTAAAAGAGGTCTACTGTGATGACACGTCGTTCTATCAAGCAACCCGCTTTTGTAGGCAGCAAGAAGCAGCAGGGTAACTATCTGCTGTCTATCGGCATCGGCATTATGATTATGGCCATTCTGGCAGTGTGGGCGATCCCGAAGATTCAGGACTATCTAGTTGAGGGTGCAGTTCCGTCTGTGGCTGAGGAAACCCAGCGCTTCATTTCTCGCCTGAAAGTAAATACCGCAGGAACAGGCTCCTCGCCTTTCGCCGGCGTGACCCAGGCCTACTTTGCCCGGTCGGTGCGCGGTTCGAGCCTCCAGGTTCAGACAAGCGCTGGCGGCGTAGCGGGCGAGGGTACGGGCGGCACTATCGTGCGCCATGGTCTCGGTGGTGGTAGCGCGGGCACAATCGATATCGCAACCGTCGAATCCAACGCGGGCTTCACGCTGACCTTCAATGACGTTGGACAAGCAGCATGTCCGTCGCTGGCCACAGCTCTGCAGCGTTCCGTTGCGAACATCAGCATCAACGGTACAAACGTCAAAGTCAGCAACGCTACAAACGGAAACGTGACTACCGGCTATGTCGCGGGCGCCGCCGCAGCTGCCTGTACCGATGGCGACACCAACGATTTCGTCTTCACCGTCCGTTGACGTGGTGCGCCATGAAAAGGTCTAACAAGCAAGGTGGTTTCGGGCTAACTTCGGTCATGATGACGATCCTCGTCACCACCGTGCTGGCCGCGCTGGCGGCAGGAAAGTTCGCGACTGTCGTAAACGATACCGCCGCTGAAGCCACGGGAACGTACCTGTTGGCCGTACGAGGTGCAGTGCTCAAAACGCTGTCTGAGCACACGCATGCGTACACCAACGTCAACACGGCCACAGCACCAGTTGGCACTTACCCAACCGCTCCCGCTTGGGCGACCTTCACTGGCGCAACGCGCACTATATCTGTAACCGACTTGAAAGCTGCCGGGCTGCTGCGCAGCGATTTTCCTGACTTTCCGCCGCTTGGGCGATCAGCCCACATTCAGTTCCAGCGCACGGGAACCTGTCCGGGGGCCGACTGCCAGGTTGAGGCGGTTATCTTCACCTGTTGGCCTATCACTGCGACGCGGCCTATAGGGGCTGTTGATGTAACAACGTGTCCGGCTCCGCCGGCCGGGATGGGGTTTGATGCGAGTCTGGCCGGTCGTGTCGTTATGGCGACCGAGGGCTATGGTGCAAGTAATACGGTAGACCCCACACGCTTTACCGGAACCCTGTTCAACGCCATAACTGCCAGTATTGGGCTGCCAGCTGGCAGCGCGGGGCATGTGGCGGTTCTGGCCTCTTTAAACAACACCCTGTTTAACCAGTTCGTGCGACAGGGTGATACGCGACACATCTACCTCAACGATCGGTTGACCGTCGAGGGCGTGATGCAGAGTAACACCGGCTTCCTTTCTAACACTGCCGAGGCAGTGGGGGCGGCGTGCACGGAAGAGGGGGTCATGGCTATGTCGTCACGGCAGTCGCTACTGATGTGCAAGGGCGGCTCCTGGTTCGAATACACGAACCATATCGTCACCGGCACCCAGGAGATAGCGAACGGCGGCACTGCGACAGCGCCGTTCTGTCCGGGCGCGAATCTGCAGCCGTTCTACATGGCTTCGCTCAAGAATACCGACATCACCGTGACGGGCTCGAATATAAACGTTCACGGAACTCATAACGGCACCATCACGGGTTCCGGATGGACAAACCAGTACGGTCAGGTCACGGTCAGTGGTAGCTTTTCTGGCACTTTTACCTCACAGCCCACAAGCTCGATTCGCGTAGCCCAATCTGTTTCGATCGATACAGCAGGGAGGGTAACAATCTCGCCCAGCGGCACCAGCGCGCGAGCACTCGTCATCGTTGGGTGCCGGACCATATGACCCTGCGACAACTTACTAGAGCGTTTTGTCTGGCGGTAACGATGGTGCCGCCCCCCTGGTTAGCTCACGCAGGATCAGCGGAGCGCTGCATTGCCGACGCTGCTCGCCATCATCGGGTGGATTACATGCTACTGCTCGCTATCGCCCAAGTAGAAAGCGGTATGTCCTCCAGCGCCATTGGCAGCAATGCCAACGGGACCGAGGATCGTGGGCTCATGCAAATTAACGACTGGTGGGCGCCCAAGCTCACCAGCTTTGGCATCACGCGCGACGATCTGATGGACCCCTGTGTCTCAGCCTACGTCGGCGCTTGGATTCTCTCGCAGGAGATCGCTCGTCACGGATCAACGTGGCGGGCGGTGGGTGCCTACAACTCACCGAACGAAGAGCGCAGAGCCATTTATGCGCGCAAGGTACAGAAAGCGCTGGCTGAGTTGGCAGTAAAGCCTCACCACTAAAGCAGGATGCACGAGCGCAATGAAGCGGTACATGCACAATATCTACGCCACCTGCAACAGCAGTCTAAACAAGTTTTATTACTCCAGTTCAACTACCACCTAAAAACAAAATTATTTCCGCATATCGCGCGATTAGATATTACCGTAGGCGCCTCGAAGCTGAACGAATTGATTCAAAAATGCCGTCCCGATCTCCATATTCGCTTGCGAAACGAAATTCTAGAGCGGTACAATATATGCTATATAGCAAAGGATGATTTTATGCACTTCGTGCTGGCAACATTCATCAGGACATTAACGCTCGCCGTGACGCTTCCGCTGGCCATAGAAGCGAATGCTCTGGACAATAACAGAGCCGACATCGATATCACTTCTAGCGTTAACACTATGTATGTAACCATTAATGAAGGCCGGTCAGGTTGCCCTGCGTCTCAGAAATGGCATGTACCGTATGGACGTTGCACAACAGCAGTAAATCTAGGAAGCGTTTCGGCAGGAAACCAGTATCGTACTATTAGTTGCCCATCACCTCAGAGCGGCACAATCTCCCAGATTAGCAGTTGCACTAAGACTAAATATGGGTGGCTGCTTCCACCTAATAGTAATGAGTCGTTATCCCATTATGGCGCTGAATCATGCAGCCCTTGGAGTACAATATCTAGCTCCTGTGTCACAACCTCTCCACCACCGACAACCCCTCCACCACCGACAACCCCTCCACCACCGAGCGGTCAATCAGGGCCATCTTCGGTTACTGTGACAGCGTTGATATGTGGTAGCTCTGATTCTGGCTACAGCTCAGGATCTCTTTCAAATGCCATTAAAAACTTGATCATTTCGGCGTATAAAGCTCACTACAATCAACTTAAACGCTGCCCTGAAGAATCGGGCTTCGTGTTCTGGCAGAATCAGATTTTAAGCGGCATTCATACGGTTGATAGCGCCGTAAACGCAATCAAGACATCATCTAACCCGAATGCTGTTACTGTAGCTAACGCGGCGTGTCATATTGCTGCAAATAGGATTATAGGTATGGGAAAGTTTAAATCATCAACCTATAAGGTTGGTTCCGGTAACAAATGTACCGTTGTTTACTAAGAGGTGCTTATGTCTGCTGTCTCTAGCGTTATTGAAAAACCTGGTTACTCCAAGCTAACCACCGATGCAAATGGTTTTCAAACTAGCCGGGCACAGTTTGAGAAAACCCTAATGGCCGTCTGGAATTCTACGACAGTTGGCACAATTGATTATACTTTGGTTAGCCCGACAGAAATTGAGCTTCAGCGTCTTTATGAAGCTATTACACCTGAAAATGGTGATCCTGCTGCTTCAAATGCATTTCTGGCTTCAATCTTTGTGCATCAGCTGTTTTTAGAGAGCCCCACAGATAGTCGCTGGTCTGCCTATATTCAGGCTAAAAAGGATTTCGCTAGTGACGTTGGGGACGCTGACAGTTTGGAGGTGGTGCGAAATATAGAACAGGCGCTGGCCGGTAAAACCGTACCAAATGTTATTAAACAGCAGTATGAAGCTATACCAGCTGTTAAAGATCAGATTATAGGGCCTGACGGCGAAGTTGTTAAACTTCCGGCTGCAGCCGGACTTCCATCAATAAGTTCAGAGCAGTCATCGCTGATTGAACTTTACATCGGTTATTTTAACAGAGCACCAGAAGCACAAGGATTACAGTTTTGGGAAGGGGAACTTGCCCGTAAACTTGACTCCGGGCTAAGTATCGATGATAGCCTTTCTGAAATCGCAAATCAGTTTTGGCCAGCCGCTCAGAACTTTTATGACATTACAGGCTATGAGCCTGGCATGTCTGACTTTGACTTTGTTGGGAAGGTCTACTCTAATGTTCTTGGAAGGCCAGATGCAATTGTCACTGACAAGGAAGGTATAAGCTTCTGGGTTGACCAAATTAAATCCGGAACAATCGAGTCACGCGGTGAGTTTATCGTTAAACTAATTAATGGCGCTCACAGTTACGTCAAGTCTTTCCAAGATGATCCAGTTTCAATTTTTGTAGACAACTACCTGTCCAACCGGATTCAAGTTTCTAGCCTATTTGCTCAAGAGGAATATTCTGGCCATTTATCTGGGGATTCAGCTGTCAAGGCTGGAGTAAAAGTGCTTTCTAGCATCGATGATACTGCTGCGAGTGTACAGCAAATGGTTAACCAGATTGTTGAAGGAGAAATTTTTTTGGTTGGGATTAACTCAGAAGCATTGTATGTTTAATACGATTGTCTCTGCAGTAATAATCCGCTAATGAAGAAGCTCGCATCCGCCGTTCTAGGCTCACTGCTCAGTTTCCCATGCAATTGCCTTGCCGAAACCCCGCCGCCCGCGTACCAGCGTGCTGCGGCAGGGTCGTAGAGCTTGTATGGCCGCTCATTATTTGATGGACGGCTTTTTATTCTAAATATATATGCGATTATGACGGTGAGTGCGTATTGCTTCGGCTGCTATGATCATCGATTTATTTTTGAATAGTGGAGTGGCGTAAGAGGCGACGCTCGCTCTAGGGCGGTCAGAACAGCGCTTTCGTGAGTCCTTAATTAACGAGAGACATAGTAAGGGCCTTCTTGCCTAGGGGGTTGAGCTTGGCACTTTCAGACGAGCAGCTAAAGATCGTCCATCATCCTGTAGACGAACATGCCAGGGTTCTCGCTGTAGCTGGTTCGGGTAAGTCCACCACAATGGCCGAGCGTATCGCATATCTTATCGAAGCTAAACGCTTCGACCCTGCCCATGTCATCGCGGTTATGTTCAACAAGGCGGCTTCATTGGAGCTTGCAGAAAAGCTTGAGGCACGCCTAGGTAAGCGCAATGCACCTGCTTCATTGACCTATCACAGACTTGGTACTTTGACGCTTGCCCGGCTGGTGCGCGAACACCGGGTAGAGGCTTGGGAGTTCGAAGCTAGTCCGTATCGCGCCCAATCCTTTATTGCTCACCTCATTGAGCCGACCTGCCTACGTTACGGCCACAAATACCCTCGGCTTGTTGCTGATGCGTTTCTAGGGTTTGTTGATCGCGTGAAGGGCGATTTGCTCAGTCCATCAGATGTATGGGCAAATGGCGATTGGGATGCTCGTTACGAGTGGTTTGTTGGTATGTTCCCACTTTACGAGAAAGCGCGAGCCAAGTATAAAAAGCGGTTTTTTTCAGATTTGATTTACGACCCAGTAATGATTATGCGCGAGAGCTCTGTAGCTGCTGCGCTTATCGCGGATCGGTATCAGCATATTATCGTCGACGAGTATCAGGACATTTGCGAGTCACAGCAAGCTTTGTTGAGATTCGTTGCCGGAAAGGTGGCACGGGTTATGGTGGTCGGTGACGATGACCAGACGATCTATACCTGGCGGGGTGCCAAGCCGAGCTACATCTTGCGTGACTTCGAGCGTGACTTCCCTGGTGCGCACGTCTACAAACTCACGCGCACCTGGCGCTATGGCCACGCTTTGTCCTGTGCCGCCAACTACGTCATCACGGGCAACACAGATCGCGCCAGCAAGCTCTGCATTAGCGGCGAGCATGCACCGAACACTGACGTGGCTATCGAATGGGAAAAACAGGACGGATCAACGCTGCTGGAGATCGTCAGGAAGTGGCTGGATGGGGGAGGGAAGATCACGGACATTGCTGTCCTGGTGAGAACCTACTCGAAGTCTGCCTTCAGCCAGTTTGCCCTCTTGAAAGAGGGGGTTCCGTTCCGCCTTGAAGGCGGTGAGAACGTCTCAGTGCTGGATAATCAGTGGGTTGTTTGTTTGCTAGGTTGGCTGGCCCTCGCCGCTGGCCGGCTTGCTGAGCGGCCTTACGCGGGGGAGCCGGACAACGGCTCGGTGTACGAGTTGCGCCGTGTTCTGGACATGCCAGCGATAGGGCTTTCGCGTGATGGTACGTTCGCACTCTGTAAGAACGTGTTGAGCATGCCAAACCAGATGGACGGGTTTGTCCATTTCGTCAGGACTGGCCTTTCCACCCAAGAGGGCAATCTGTCAGAGAAGATTTACCAACGAGGCAAGCTCTGGAAAAAGGTGCGTTCGCTCGCGGGCGTAGCAGAGGTTTCGACCTTCGACCTGCTGGAGCAACTGGTTGTAGCCCTGAACATCGAGAAGAGCATCTACAAAGCAGCCAGCAGCATCGAGGATGCAGATGACCAGTGGGCGCTTGTGGAGGCTTTTATGGCCTATGTCGAGGCGAACTCGGAGGGGCGCACCCTCAAGCAGTTCCTCGATCACATCAACGATCTGCGGACGTTCTCTGAGCGGGCCAAGGCATCGACCGAAGCACTTCACATGACCAGCATCCACCGTTCCAAGGGCTTGGAATGGCCATGCGTGATCATGATCGGTTTGAGCCAAGGCGGCTTCCCCCTGAAGCCCAAGAAGAAGCTGGATGAAGATCGCATGGCGATTCATATCGAAGATGAACGCCGCCTGTTCTACGTGGCCATGACCAGGGCCAAGAAGATGCTCTATATGCTTTCACCACCTGATGCGCTGCTGCATCAATGGTTGCGAGCTGGTAAGTCTGGACACCCTACCGATCTTCGCACTGATGGTTCATCTGCCAGCCAGTTTCTGTTTGAGACGAACCTGTATCTGGCCAAAACGCTTCCGGTATTTCTTCAGAAGAAGATGGCGTTGAATGCCGGGAATCCCGAGGTGTATAACGCCTACCTGGAAACGCTTGGCCGTTCCGATAGAGTGGGCAAGTTGGAAACAAATAGCGCTAGCTAAGCGCAAGGAGAACTGAATGAGTAAGCTTGCGCATTACCACCACACCAAGCAGCAGATTGCCCAGCTCCAAGCCGAGCTTGCCAAAATGGAAGCCGATGACCAGATCAAGCGTGAACTGGAGTTCGAGACCAAACTCCATGAGCTGCTGAAAGAGTTCGACCTTTCCCCGGCACGAGCACTGGCGCTGATCGCACCAGGTTCTGCTCCCAAGCGTGAGCAGGCCCAGCGCAAAGAGCGCGAGCTCGTGGTGTACAAGAACCCGAATAGCGGTGAGATCGTCGAGACGAAAGGCGGCAACAACCGCGTGCTGAAGGCGTGGAAGACCCAGTATGGCGCGGACGTAGTGAAGGGCTGGAAGCAGTCGTAGTCTGAGCCGCGACCTTTACGGGAGAGCGGGCCAAGCGTGAGCTGGCCCGCTTTTTCTTTATGTGCGAACCAGCTTCGAGATCATCGACTTGATCTGGTCTGGGGTGAGGACTTCATCAGGCAGTACAGTCGTTGGGTATTTCAGCTGCTCAGCCAGAACATCCATTGCCTCGCCAACAGCAGCCTCCGCCTTGGCTTCGTTGCCGCCGTTGAAGTACATCTCTGTTTGCACAAGAGCACTCACGGTGTCCGAGTATTCAACCGCTGACGCCATCCAGGGCATGTTGACCAGGTTCTTCTCGACAACAGAAGCCATCATAGACTTCGGTGCTTGCGGCTTGGCAGGATGCACCTCTGGTGCCGGTTGCTCGGTTTCCTGGCCCAGCTGGGACAGGCCAACGCCTCGATCATCGATGCTATCCGGGGCGTCGAAGTCTCCGTTCAGGTAATCAGCAAGCACGTCGATTGCAGCAGTGTCCTCGACGACTGTTGGCTTGTTGCCGGAGCCGCCAGCAGCACGACCGCTGCGCCCAGAGTCAGCAGCTGGATCGTCGAGCGGGGGGAGGCCGCCGATGTCGAGTAGCACGCTATCCAGGGCAGCCTCATCAGCCATCTTCTGGACGGCCACCTGCTTGGAAGAGCCGTTTTTGATCATGTAGGCGAAGATGGCCAAGGTGTCGCGGTAGCTGCTAGGCGCGTGCGTTTCGAGGTCTTTTATCAGCCCGGTGGAAGGCTCCACGTTGATCTGAAGAATTTCCCTCGCACCGAAAACAGTG
>AZIG01007374.1_pt1 | contig 16652 bp, 14 predicted proteins | sample 359071 | NCBI WGS metagenome assembly AZIG01 (sample SAMN02429714, study PRJNA222667) | marine sediment metagenome | biome: Sediment sample; isolation source: enrichment culture of sample MGS-AQ(UA) from oil contaminated terminal site... | place: Jordan: Aqaba | collected 2011-05-15 | depth 18 m m | reverse complement strand
ACCCGCAGGCGATCAAGGTGTTCATGGGCATCACGGTGGTCGTTGCGGCCACCGAGCAGCAGGCCCAGGCCAAACACGCCGAGTACCTGCGTCACGCCAGCGCCGAAGCGGGGGTAGCGCACTTCGCCGCGTCCACGGGCATCGACTTCGCCGCCTATGAGCTGGACGAGCCCATTGCCTTCAACCAGGGCAACGCCATCCAGTCAGCCACGCGCCAGTTGCAAGACAGCGCCTGGACCCGCCGGCGCCTGCTGCAGCAGCACGCCCTGGGCGGCCGCTACGTAACCTTGGTCGGCGCACCTGAACAGGTGGCCAAGCAGTTGATCGCGTGGATCGATGAAACCGGCCTGGACGGTTTCAACCTGACCCGCACCGTCACCCCGGAGAGCTTCGAGGACTTCATCGAGCTGGTCATCCCGCAACTTCAGCAGCGTGGCCGCTACAAGACGGCCTACACCGAAGGCACCCTGCGCGAAAAGCTGTTCCAGGCCGACCACCCGCATTTGCCCGCCGACCATCCTGGCTCGGCTTACCGCTTTACCCCTGCCCCGACTGGAGCCCTGCACCATGCTTGAGAAACTGTTCCGGCCCGTCGCGGCCATGGCCACCACCCTCGGCCTGTGCGCCGGTGTACTTGCTGCCGAGCCGTTGAAGATCGGTACCACCTCGGCCTTTGCCATTCCGCTGGAAGCCGCAGTGGAGGAAGCCCACAAGCGAGGCCTGGAAGTGAAGCTGATCGAGTTCAGCGACTGGATTGCGCCCAATGTCAGCCTAAACAGCGGCGACATCGACGTGAACTACTTCCAGCACATCCCGTTCCTGGAAAACGCCAAGGCTGCTGCAGGCTTCAACCTCGTGCCTTACGCCCCGGGCATCATCAACAACGTTGGCCTGTACTCGAAAAAGTACAAAAGCTTTGCCGAGCTGCCCGAAGGCGCCAGCGTGGCCATCGCCAACGACCCGATCAACAGCGGCCGTGGCCTGCTGCTGCTGGCCAAGGCTGGGTTGATCACCCTGAAGCCAGGCGTGGGCTACAAGGCCACCGAGGATGACATCGTCGCCAACCCTAAAAAGCTGAAGATCCTTCAGGTCGAGGCGGTGCAACTGGTACGTGCCTACGACGACGCCGACCTGGTGCAGGGTTACCCGGCCTACATCCGCCTGGCCAATACCTTCGATGCCACCTCGGCGTTGCTGTTCGACGGGCTGGAAAACAAGGAGTACGTGATCCAGTTCGTCATTCGCCCACAAAGCAAGGATGATCCACGCCTGGCCAAGTTCGTCGACATCTACCAGCATTCACCAGCGGTACGCGCTGCGCTGGACAACGCTCACGGCAAGCTCTACCAAGCCGGCTGGGAAGGCTGACATGAGCCAGGCCAGCGCGCTCCGCGCGCCTACACCACAAGCACTGCCGCCAACGGCCACGGAGCAGGCCCTGCGCCCCGAGGTCAATGAAGCCCATGTGCGCTTCATCGGCCTGGGCAAAACCTACCCGGGCCAAGCGCAACCGGCTTTGCAAGACATCGACTTGAACATCCGCCATGGCGAGATCTTCGGCATCATCGGCCGCAGCGGCGCCGGTAAGTCATCACTGCTGCGCACCATCAACCGCCTGGAGCAACCCAGCCAGGGCCGCGTACTGATCGACCAGGTGGATATCGCGCCTTTCGATAAGGACTACCTTGTGGCCCTGCGCCGGCGCATCGGCATGATCTTCCAGCATTTCAACCTGATGTCGGCCAAGACCGTGTGGCAGAACGTCGAACTGCCTTTGAAGGTGGCCGGCGTGGCCAAGCCCGAGCGCCAGCGCAAGGTGCGCGAGTTGCTGGAACTGGTCGGCCTGCAGGAAAAACATCACGTGTACCCGGCGCAACTGTCCGGCGGGCAGAAACAGCGCGTGGGCATTGCCCGGGCACTGGTGCACACCCCCGAGATCTTGCTGTGCGACGAGGCCACCTCGGCGCTGGACCCGGAAACCACCGCCTCGATCCTGGAGCTGCTGCGCGATATCAACCAGCGCCTGGGCCTGACCATCGTGCTGATCACCCACGAAATGGCGGTGATTCGCGACATCTGCCACCGGGTAGTGGTGCTGGAACGCGGCGCAGTGGTCGAGCAGGGCGAGGTCTGGCGGGTGTTTGGTTCACCCCGTCACGAGGTCACCCGCACCCTGCTCGCCCCTTTGCAGGCCAAGCTACCCGCCGCACTGCAGGCCAGCCTCCAGGCCAGCGCGGCGGGCCGCAACAGCGCCGTAGTGCTGAAACTGACTGTGCTCGGTGAACCAGAGCTGTCTGCCCTGTTCACCGACCTCGGCGGGCGTGTGCGTCTGCTGCAGGGCAGCGTGGAAACCATCGGCGAACAGGCTTTGGGGCAACTCATCCTCTCGGTGCAACATTCGCCGCACGACACCCATCAATTGCAGGAACGTGCCCGCCGTTGGGCCGAAGACGTGGAGGTACTGGGCCATGTGGTTTGATCGCCTGCTGGAAGGCTTGCTCGATACGCTGCTGATGGTTGGGGTTTCGTCACTGATCGCCCTGCTGGCGGGGGTACCCATGGCGGTGCTGCTGGTCACCAGCGACAAGGGCGGGATCTTCGAGGCGCCGCTGCTGAACCGGGTGCTGGGCGCCTTCGTCAACCTGTTCCGCTCGATTCCGTTTCTGATCCTGATGGTTGCGCTGATTCCTTTCACCCGCTTGGTCGTGGGGACCACTTATGGCGTGTGGGCGGCCGTGGTGCCGCTGACCATTGCCGCCACACCGTTCTTTGCGCGGATTGCCGAGGTGAGCCTGCGTGAAGTCGACCATGGCCTGGTGGAGGCCGCACAGGCCATGGGCTGCCGACGCAGGCACATCGTCTGGCATGTACTGTTGCCCGAGGCGCTGCCGGGCATCGTAGGGGGCTTCACCATTACCTTGGTGACCTTGATCAACTCGTCGGCGATGGCCGGGGCGATTGGTGCCGGCGGGCTGGGGGATATCGCCTATCGATATGGCTACCAGCGTTTCGACAGCCAGATCATGCTGACCGTGATCGCCATGCTGGTAGCGTTAGTGGCGTTGATCCAGTTGGGCGGGGACCGCCTGGCGAAGGGTTTGAACAAGCGTTGAGGTCTGGGGCTGCTTTGCAGCCCGCTCTCAATCCCAGCGAAGATCCTCAGCCGGCACTGGCCGCCCGAACCAGTACCCTTGACCCAACTGGCACTCCTCCTGCAACAGGAAGGTGGCCTGTTCCGCCTGCTCGATGCCCTCGGCATGCACCTGCATACCCATGCTACGGGCCAAGGCAATGATCACCCGCACAATTGCGATGTCATCCTCATCCAGTGGCAACCCAGCTACAAACCCTTGGTCGATTTTCAACTTCTGCACCGGCAAGCGCTTGAGCCGCAGCAGTGACGAATACCCGGTGCCAAAGTCGTCGATGGCCAGGGTCACCCCCAGCTCGCGCAAACGGTACAGTTGCTCCAGTGCCACTTCAGCGTCTTCCATCACCGCGCTTTCGGTCACTTCCAGCTCCAGCAAGGCCGGAGCCAGGCCGGTGTCGTGCAGCACCTCGGCTACCTGCTGATACAGTTCGTGCTGGCCAAACAGGCGGCTGGAGATGTTCACCCCCACAAATGCCAGCTGCCGGCCTTCAGCCTGCCACTGCACCATTTGCCGGCAGGCCTGGCGCAGCACCCAGGTATCGATCTCGGCAATCAGGCCGGTGCGTTCGGCAATCGGGATGAACTCACCCGGCGGTACCAGGCCGCGCCTGGGGTGCTGCCAGCGCACCAGCGTCTCGACCCCGACCTGTCGGCCTGATGCCAGGTCGTGTACCGGCTGGAAGTACACCCGCAGTTCATCCTGCTCCAGGGCCCGACGCAATTCAGCGGCGGTCTCGACCCGATGCTGTGCATGGGCGGTCAGCTCTTCGGTGTACAGGGCATAGCAGGCCCGCCCGTTGCTTTTGGCCTTGTACAACGCCGAGTCGGCATTGCGCAGTAACTGCTCGGCACCCAAGGCATCGCTGGGGTACAGGCTGATTCCGACGCTGGCGCTGATGAACAGGCGATTGCCCTCGAACTGAAACGGCTCACGCATGCGCTCGATGATGCATTGCGCCAGCTTGCCCGCCTGGCCGACCTGCTGGCAGTTCTCGGCCAGCACACCGAATTCGTCGCCGCCCAGGCGCGCCAGGGTCATACCGTTACCCAACACCTCGCCCAGACGCTCGCCCGCCAGCTTCAGCAACTGGTCGCCAATGGTATGGCCCAGGCCGTCGTTTATGCTCTGGAAATGATCCAGGTCCAGCAGCAACAAGGCGCAACCGCGCTTGTTGGCCTGCGCCGCCGCCAATGCCTGCTCTACCCGGTCGGTAAACAGCAGGCGGTTGGGCAGGCCGGTCAGCGGGTCGTGGTGGGCCAGGTAGGCAAGTTCCTGTTCCGAATGTTTAATGGCGCTGATGTCACTGAACACCGCCACGTAATGGCTGAGCTCACCTTCGTCGTCGCGAATGGCGCAAATAGTCTGCCACTGCGGGTAGATTTCACCGCTTTTGCGCCGGTTCCAGATTTCACCGCTCCACTCGCCCTTCTCGGCCAGGGTGGCGAAAACCTGCTGGTAGAAGGCCAGGCCATGGTGGCCGGACTTGAACTTGTTCGGGCGCTGGCCGATGACCTCATCCTGCTGGTAGCCGGTGATGCGCATGAAGGCACGATTGACGTGCACGATAAGGCCCTGGCGGTCGGTCACCAGCACACCTTCGAGGGTACTGTCGAACACCGCGGCAGCCATGCGCAGCCGTTCACGGTCTTCACAACGCAAACGCGCGCCATGGCCGATGAAATTGAGCAGGCGCACGCGCGACACATAGATCAGCACGGCACTGAGCAGCACCCAGACCACCACGTTGATCTGCCGCCCCACGGTCAGTGCCAAGGGGTCGTCAGTCATGCTGTGCAGCATCACCTCCGCCAGCGCAAGCCAGAGGATCGAGAGCACCACATAAAGCGCAGCCATGCGCAAGGCGTCGCGAACGGAAACAGACATGTCGGGTGGGAAAGGCCATCAAAAAGGAGTGGGTATTATAAAGGCTGAAACATGTCGTGACCTCCTATCTAAACGGTTGACTGGTTTTATTTCCCCGCCAAGGGATAATCAGCCCTTCCCCCTGCATTTCGAGGGTATTTGCACCTATGTGGTATAACGGCCTGCTCGACCTGTCGGCTTGGCAACTGGTCGGCATCACTCTGTTGATGACCCACGTGACCATTGTCAGCGTCACGGTCTACCTGCATCGCTACTCCGCGCACCGGGCCCTGGAGCTCAACGGCGCGCTCAAGCACTTCTTCCGCTTCTGGCTGTGGCTGACCACGGCGCAGAACACCCGCGAGTGGACCGCCGTCCACCGCAAGCACCACGCCAAGTGCGAAACCCCCGACGACCCTCACAGCCCGGTGTACAAGGGCCTGGGCACAGTGCTGCGCAAAGGTGCCGAGCTGTACCGTGAAGAGGCGCGCAACCCCGAAACCCTGCGCATTTATGGCAAGAACTGCCCGGATGACTGGATCGAGCGCAACTTGTACTCGCGTTACAAACTGGGCGGTATCGCACTGATGGCGGTGATCGACCTGCTGCTGTTCGGCACCATAGGCATCACCATATGGGCGGTGCAGATGATGTGGATTCCGTTCTGGGCCGCCGGTGTGGTCAACGGCCTGGGGCATGCCCTGGGCTATCGCAACTTCGAATGCCGCGACGCTGCCACCAACCTGGTGCCATGGGGCATCGTCATCGGCGGAGAAGAACTGCACAACAACCACCACACCTATCCCAACTCGGCCAAGCTCTCGGTCAAACGCTGGGAGTTCGACATGGGCTGGGCGTGGATCCGCCTGTTCTGCCTGCTGCGCCTGGCCAAGGTGCAGCGCGTGGCGCCCATCGCCCACCGGGTGGCCGGCAAGGCCAGCCTGGACATGGACACCGCCATGGCCATCCTCAACAACCGCTTCCAGATCATGGCCCAGTACCGCAAGCTGGTGATCGGTCCGCTGGTGAAACAGGAACTGGCCCGCGTCGACGCCTCGGTGCGTCACCGCTTCCGCCGTGCCAAACGGCTGCTCTCGCGCGAAACCAGCCTGCTGGAAGATCGCCACCACGTGCGCATCGAGTCCATGCTCGCGCACAGCCAGGCACTGAAAACGATCTACGAAAAGCGCCTGGCCCTGCAGCAGATCTGGGCGCGCACCAGCGCCAACGGCCACGACATGCTGGCGGCCATGAAAGACTGGGTACACGAGGCCGAAACCAGCGGCATCCAGGCACTGCGTGACTTCGCAGCACAACTCAAGACTTACTCGCTGCGCCCGACCGGCGCCTGACCGCCGTTGATCGGCACGCCTCTCAGCGGGGCGTGCCGTTCGGAACTTAGCCCCCACCTCTCCACTCGAATCTGGAATATCGCCTGCGTGGCGGGCCGGATGCTGGCCGCACGCCTTCACGTTGAGACCTGCTCCGTGCACATGGCCAAGAACATTCCAACGATATTTCCCGGCACCCCACCTCCCGAAGCCGCCCAGACCTTGCTGGCGTTACTCCACGCCCAAGGCGAGGTTGCCCGCCTGAGCGAGCGCGATCAGCTGTTCAGCTCGTTGCTCGACAGCGTCAACGCTGTGCTCTGGGCCTTCGACTGGGAAACCCGTCAGGTGCTGTACGTGAGCCCAGCCTACGAGCGCATCTTCGGCCGCCCGGTCAGCCTGGTGCTGGCTGACTACAACGAATGGCGTGACAGCATCTACCCCGACGACCTCGAGTTCGCCGAACGTAGCCTGGCCCAGGCCCTGCTCAAGGGTGCGGTGGAAGACCGCGAGTACCGCATCCTCAATGCCGACGGGCAAATACGCTGGCTGAGCGACAAGTGCTACATCAACCAGCAGCACGATAGCGACCGGGTAATCATCGTCGGTATCGCCGAAGACATCACCGAGAAGAAGCAGCTTGAAGGCGAACTGCAGCGCCTGGCCACCACCGACGTGCTGACCCAAAGCAGTAACCGCAGGCACTTCTTCGAATGTGCTCAGCAGGCCTTCGACAGTGCTCGCGAGGACGGTACACCGCTGGCTTTCCTGCTACTGGATATCGACGACTTCAAACGCATCAACGACAGCTATGGCCACCAGGAAGGCGACCAGGTGCTGCAACACATCGCCGACAGCGGCAAGGCCGTGCTACGCCGGGGCGACCTGTTCGGGCGCATTGGCGGCGAAGAATTTGCGGCGGTGTTTCCGGGCTGCAACGCTCAGGTCGCGGAGCAGATTGCCGAGCGCTTGCAGCGGCAGATTCAGCACTTGAGCTTCAGCCATGGGCAGCAGACTTACGGGGTGACTGTGAGTCAGGGGCTGACCGGGCTGACCGATGAGGATGTGACGCTGGACAGCCTGTATGCTCGAGCCGATGCGGCAATGTACAGGGCCAAGCGCCAGGGCAAGAACCAGATAGTCCGCGGCTGATCAGGCGGCACGGAGTAGGGCACCGGCTTTGGCCGGTATTCGCGGACCCGGCGCCACATCTGTGGGAGCGGGCAAGCCCGCGAAGGGCCGCAATGCGGCCCCGAATCTCAGCTGGAGACCTCGGCCTCAGCCATCGGCGGTTCCTCCTGCGGCTTTGCTTCCGGGTTCTCCACTTTGCGCAACCGCCTAAGCTCCGGCAGGCCAAGCTTGAGCAGGCGCGCCGTCTTGCCGCTGGCCACCTTTTCCAGTCCTTGCTCAGCCGGCAGCCGCGACAACTGCCCAGCCAGGTTCATGGCCAGGATCTCCAGCGAGTAAACTCCACCACCCAACTGGTAGATCGCAGCGATCAACTCGCGCAGTGCCAGCGGCAAACGCCAGCGAGTACGCAGCGCCGAGCCGAACGCCGCACCAAACTCCTCCAGCGATTGCTGCACATTGCGCTCGTCCAGATCGCCCCCGGCCAGCCGCCACTCCTGCAGGCAGCGCAACACCGCCAGGTCGCCCAGGCAATGCAGCAAGCCCGCGCAATAACACCGCCCCTCGTCCAGCTCGAGCATGCGCGCCAAAGTGCGACCATATTCGGCAGTGTGCAGCGACAGGTCCCAGTAACGGGCCGCGTGCTCCGCCAACAGTGGGTCGCTGAGGCGTGCGCTGCGCTTGAGGGTCATACCCAGAATCAGGTTCATGCTTTGGGTACTGCCAAGCTTGTTCAGGGCCTGCAGCAACGTCTGCACCGGGGCTTCACGGTGCAGTGCCGCACTGTTGGCGGCAGCGATCAGCACCGCCGTGACCTGCGGGTCGTTAGACACCTCCTCTTCGAGCACTCTGAGGTTCAGGCCCTGGGGGTTGAGCGCTCGATTGATCGCAACCTGCACATCGGCCAGCAGCGGCCCGCCATCGGCGCTGGCGCGGCGCTGCTCAAGGTAGGCTGACAGGCTGGCACCCGCCTGCAATGCCGGTACCGGGCAGGCAATCTCCTCGCCAACGGCCAGCAGCAACTCTTCCAGGCGTTTGCGCAGGTTATCCAGATTCAACGGCTTGCTCAGGTAAGCAGTGGGGTGCAGGGGCAGCGCTTCACGCACACTGGCGCTGTCATTGCGGTTACTCATGAGAATGAACGGTACCCCTGGCCCTTTGGCGCGCACCTTGCGCAGCAGGTCGAGGCCATCGACACCGGCCAGCTCGCGGGCGGCGATGATCAGGTCAGGCTTGCTGGACAACGCACTGAGTGCCTGCGAGCCGTCAGTGCATACCTGCAGGCGGGCATCACAACGCACGCTGAGCAGCATCTCGCTGAGCAAGTCCCGTACCCAAGGATCGCCTTCGACAATCAGTACGCTTGGTGGGGTGGGGGCTGCAGCACTCATCGCCAACTACTCCTGAATACCCTGACACACAGTCCGTCGCAGCTTCCAAAGCGAGTCCTCCGACAACCATAGCGCTACATGGCTTTTCTGGGCATAAAAAAACCCGCCTGGGCGGGTTTTTTCTGAAGCACGTCACATCAGGCGATTTCAGCGAAGCACTCTTCGATGATGGCCAGGCCTTTGTCCAGCAGCGCGTCTTCGGCGGTCAGCGGAACAAGGATACGCAGGACGTTGCCGTAGGTGCCGCAAGACAGCAGGATCAGACCCTTTTCGCGAGCCTTGGCGACAACCTGGCCAACAGCGGCAGCATTCGGGGTGTGAGTGCCTTTCTCGAAGACTTCGACGGCAATCATCGAGCCCAGACCACGGACGTCGCCGATGATCGGGTGCTTCTTCTGGATTTCGCGCAGGCCGGCGGTCAGGCGCTCACCCACAGCCTTGCTGCGGTCCAGCAGTTTTTCTTCTTCGAACACTTCGATCACAGCCAGGGCCGCGGCGCAAGCGATCGGCGAGCCGGCGTAGGTGCCGCCCAGGCCGCCTGGAGCGATGGCGTCCATGTACTCGGCCTTGCCGCACACACCGGCCAGCGGGAAGCCGCCAGCGATGGATTTGGCGAAGGTGGTCAGATCAGGCGCAACGCCCATCTGTTCCATGGCGAAGAAGGTGCCGGTACGGCCAGCGCCAGTTTGTACTTCGTCGGCGATCAGCAGGATGCCGTGCTGGTCGCACAGGGCGCGCAGGCGTTTCATCAGCTCTTTCGGCGCTGGCAGGAAACCGCCTTCGCCTTGTACTGGCTCGAGGATGATCGCGGCGATGTCGCGCGGCTCGGCGTCGTTCTTGAAGATGCGCTCGACCGAGGCAATGGCGTCGTCAACGCTGATACCGTGCAGTTCGCTCGGGAACAGGGCGCGGAAGATACCGCCTGGCATCAGGCCCATGCCAGCGGAGTACGGCACGACCTTGCCGGTCAGGCCCAGGGTCATCATGGTACGGCCGTGATAACCGCCGGTGAAGGCGATGACGCCAGCGCGGCCAGTGGCAGCACGGGCGATCTTGACGGCGTTTTCAACGGCTTCGGAGCCGGTGGTGACCAGCAGAGTCTTCTTGTCGAAGTCGCCTGGGACCAGCTTGTTGATCTTTTCGCACAGCTCTACGTAGGGTTCGTAAGCCAGCACCTGGAAGCAGGTGTGGCTGACCTTGGTCAGCTGCTCTTGCACGGCTGCAACCACTTTCGGGTGCAGGTGGCCGGTGTTCAGTACTGCGATGCCGCCGGCGAAGTCGATCAGTTCGCGGCCTTCAACGTCGATCACGGTCGAGTTCTTCGCGGTGTCGACGAAGATCGGGTGGATCTGGCCGACGCCACGTGGGACGGCAGCTACACGACGTTGCATCAAGGATTCGTTGGTTTTGCTCATAATGCCCTCATTGCGCCGTCAGGAATGGCGCTTTTATTCGGGGGTGGCTGGGAGTGCTCGCGAACAGTATTCGTTGATCGACTGTCGTGAACGCCCTGGCCACCAGGTACTGCAATGTAAAAAAGGCCAGCGAGACGTCGCTCTCGCGCCCCGCTGGCAGAGGTAAAGCCTTTACCGTGCGATCAGACGCTGATGCACAGGTATTTGATTTCGAGGTAGTCCTCGATACCGTACTTGGAACCTTCGCGGCCCAGGCCCGAAGCCTTGATACCACCGAACGGCGCCACTTCGTTGGAGATCAGGCCGGTGTTGATACCCACCATGCCGTATTCCAGGGCTTCGGCGACACGGAACACACGGCTCATGTCACGGGCGTAGAAGTACGAGGCGAGGCCGAACTCGGTGTCGTTGGACATGGCGATGACTTCGGCTTCGTCTTTGAAGCGGAACAGCGGCGCCAGTGGGCCGAACGTCTCTTCCTTGGCGACAGCAGCGGTCTTCGGTACGTCAACCAGGATGGTCGGCTCGAAGAAGTTGCCTTCGATCAGTTTGCCACCGGACAGCACTTTGGCGCCTTTGCTGACGGCGTCCTCGATGTGCTCCTGGACCTTGGCGACAGCCTTGCCGTCGATCAGCGGGCCAGTGGTGGTGCCGTCTTCCAGGCCGTTACCGATCTTCAGCTTGGCAACTGCAGCGGCCAGCTTCTCGGCGAACGCGTCGTAGACGCCGTCCTGCACGTAGATACGGTTGGCGCAAACGCAAGTCTGGCCGTTGTTGCGGTACTTGGAGATGATCGCGCCCTCGACCGCCTTGTCCAGGTCGGCGTCGTCAAACACGATGAACGGGGCATTGCCACCCAGCTCCAGGGAAACCTTCTTGATGTCCTTGGCGCATTCTTCCATCAGCTGGCGACCGATTTCGGTCGAGCCGGTGAAGGACAGCTTGCGTACCAGGGAGTTGCCGGTCAGTTCGCCGCCAACTTCGCCGGCGCTGCCGGTAACCACGCTCAGCACGCCTGCCGGGATGCCGGCACGGTGGGCCAGCTCAACCAGGGCCAGAGCGGAGTATGGGGTTTGCGAAGCAGGCTTGAGCACCATGGTGCAGCCAGCGGCCAGGGCCGGGCCGGCTTTACGGGTGATCATGGCGGCCGGGAAGTTCCACGGGGTGATGGCCGCGGTAACGCCGATTGGCTGCTTGATGACAATCAGGCGCTTGTCTGGCTGGTGGCCCGGGATGGTGTCACCGTAGATGCGCTTGGCTTCTTCGGCGAACCACTCGATGAACGAGGCAGCGTAGGCGATTTCGCCCTTGGCTTCGGCCAGCGGCTTGCCCTGTTCGGTGGTCATCAGGCGAGCCAGGTCGTCCTGGTTCTCGATCATCAGTTCGAACCAGCGACGCAGCTTGGCCGAACGCTCTTTCGCAGTCAGGGCACGCCAGGCCGGCAGGGCCTTGTCAGCGGCTTCGATGGCGCGGCGGGTTTCCGCGGTGCCCATCTTCGGCACGGTACCGATGACTTCGCCGGTGGCCGGGTTGGTCACCTTGATGGTCTGGCCGTTGTCCGCATCCAGCCACTCACCATTGATATAGGCTTGCTGGCGGAACAACTGAGCGTCTTTGAGCTGCATGTCGGCTTCCCGAATTGTTGATTGTTGAAAAGCGCCCAAGGCAGGGCATCGAGCGTTTGAAATCTCAAACGAATGCTAAGCGGCTGCTGGGGTGTTGGACAATAGGCTGTTCGAAAAAAAGAACGAATGGTTGAACAGCCCATCTGAAATCACCCGCAGAATGGCCGCTAAAGGGTAGACGATGCTGCGGCCAGACTCGGGGCGAAGCCAAAATTCGTTTCACTGCTTGCCACGGCCAATGTTCAACACACCCTGATGGTTGGCTGAAACGATGATGCTGTCGCCATCGGCTGCGTAGTCGACGGTATTGACGTGGGTCCAGTTACGGCCGGTACCACCCCGGCCGACAGTTCGATCGGTATTGCCGTGTATCCGCCCCCGGGTATTGCACAGCCAACACGGTAAAAACAGCTACAGATCAAGGCGATGGACGTCAACGACACAGATGGGTATCATGCGTGCGCGTTGCACTCGTAGCTCAGCTGGATAGAGTACTGCCCTCCGAAGGCAGGGGTCGTGGGTTCGAATCCCGCCGAGTGCGCCATATCAAGAAAGCCCTGGGCCTGAGCCCGGGGCTTTTTCGTTTGTGCGCCATGTCACCTTTCTGGTACTCCCGTGCCACGGGTCATTGATGTTAGCGTGGGCGTCTTCCCGTTCTCTGAACGGGTAACCCATAACAATGATTGGCGAAGGAATGCGCACAACCATGCAGTTGAAAAAACTCACCGCCACCACCCTGTTGCTGGCCAGCATCGGCCTGTTCACCCAGCCTGCCCAGGCCAACCTCACCCAGCAGCAGTCCGCAGCTATCGTCAAAGCCTTCGACGGCAGCGACCCAAGCGACTTCAAGCAATTCCTCGGCAAGCTCAAAGGCAGCGACCTGGGCAAGGCCGACAACCTCGAGGCAACCGTCGACGCCTACCTGGCCAACAAGCCATTGGCCGCCGGGCAACAAGACGAGATCAACCGCCTGCTCGGCCTGTATACCCGCATCAAGTATGGCAAGGCCGCTACCGAAACCCTGCGTGAACTGGTAGCCATCCCCACCTTCAACGTCGAGGGTACGCCGCAGTACGAAAACCCTGAATTCCTCAAGATCGCCGACAGGATCAAGGCCTTGGCCGACAGCTTCGGCCTGGCCTTCCGCAACATCGACAACCGGGTGTACGAGATCTCGCTTGGCAGCGGGAAGGAAGTGATCGGCATCCATGCCCACGCTGACGTAGTGCCGGTCAACCCGGATAACTGGAAGCTGGCCGATGGTACGCGCCTGGACCCGTTCAAGGTCACCCTGGTGGGTGACCGCATGTACGGCCGCGGCACCGAGGACGACAAGAACGGCATCGTGGTGGCGATGTACGCGCTGAAAGTGGCCAAGGACGAAAACCTGCCGCTCGCCCGGCAGTTCAAGCTGCTGATCGACACCACCGAAGAAACCAGCGGTGATGCCATTCCCTACTACTTCGAGCGCAACCCTACGCCCGATTACAACCTGGCCCTCGACGGCGGCTACCCGGTAGTGATTGCCGAGAAGGGCTACGGCACGGTCATGGCCAGCTTCAACAAGCGCCCGGCCAGCGGCAAGGGTGCCGAGATCGTCAACCTGACCGGTGGCCTGGCGACCAACCAGATCCCGACAACTTCGGTTGCGACCCTGATTTCTGACAACCCGGCACAGCTGGCCAAGCACCTGCAGCAAGCCGGCGCCAGATATGTGAAGCAGCATGGAAGCGACTTCAGCATCGACGCCAAGGCCGACGGCAAGCAAGTCTTGCTCACCGTGACCGGTGTTTCCGCACACTCTTCGGAGCCGGAATCCGGCATCAACCCGGTGGCGCGTATGCTCGACTTCATCAATGGCCTCGGCCAGCAGGTGTCGCTCAAGCACAACCACTTTACCGACGCTGCCCGCTATGCCGCCGACAACTGGGGCCTGGACTACCTGGGCAACAAGCTCGGCGTGGCCTTCAAGGACCCGTTCATGGGCCCGCTGACCACTTCGCTGACCTTTGTCGGGGTGGATGACAAAGGCTTGAAGCTGGCGGTAAACCTGCGCATTCCCAAGGGGAAGCCGATCGCCACGATCAAGGAAGAACTGGCCGACAAACTGGGCAAATGGACCCGGCAAAGCAACACCTCGGTGGCGTTCGATTACAGCCTGGACGAACCGATGTACCGTAACCCTGAAGGCGAATGGGTCCAGGCCCTGCTCGCCGTGGCCACCGAGAACCTGGGTATGAAGCATGAGTTCGGTACCTCGGCCGGCGCGACTTCGGTGCACGATCTTCCCAACGGTGTGCAATTTGGCCTGGCGATGCCGGACGTGAAGTACACCGGGCACAACGACAACGAGTTCAAGACCGTGGAACAGTTCATGCTGGACCTGCAGATAGTGAGCGAAATGGTGGCGCGGATCGGGCAGATGCCGAAGCTTTGATGGGCAGTACGGCCTCTTCGCGGCTTTAGCCGCGAAAAGGCCGTTACAAGCGAACAGCAATGACGTTTTTCAATCGCCTCCATGCCGTTTCCTGCATTGCCGTGCAGAGCGCCGTACCGGATGCTTTAGTTACTCCGAGACAGTGCTTTTTTCACCCGCAGAGGCCCGTATGAAGACCGTCGAACAAATCCTCAAGACCAAGTCCCAGCACCAGACCGTCTACACCATCGGCCCGGATGACTCGGTGCTCGACGCCCTGAAACTGCTGGCGGAGAAAAACGTCGGTGCGCTACCTGTCGTCGAGGGTGGCCAGGTAGTGGGTATCGTCAGCGAACGGGACTATGCGCGCAAACTGGTCCTCAAGGGCCGCTCTTCCGCGGCCACGCCGGTGCGCGAAATCATGAGTGAACCGGTGGTCACCGTGGCCCCCAAGCAAAAGCTCGATTTCTGCATGAACCTGATGACCGACCGCCACCTGCGTCACCTGCCGGTGGTCGAAAACGGCAGATTGCTCGGCCTGCTGTCGATCGGTGACCTGGTCAAGGAAACCATCGCCGAACAGGCCAGCCTGATCAAGCAAATGGAGCAGTACATCCGCGGCGAATGAAGCGCCTCAATGGTAGGCGCGCTCCAGCTCGTCCAGCTGATGGTCGAAGCTACGCAAGCGCGCCGACCAGGTGTACACCAGCACTTCCAGGTCACGGTTGAGCACTGCCGTATTGCCGTGGCCGCTGTGCGTCGGCTCGCCGAGGTCCAGCTGGTAGCGTTCACGGGCCATCGCCTGTGCCACGCTGGACAGGTCGCGAGCATTGGCCAGCCAGTGGTGATGGCGGTCATGGATTTCGCGGTCGAGCACCCGGCACTGGCGCTTCAGCGCATCCAGGCTCTGCTCCAGCGGTGTGCCCCTGAGCTCGCCCATGACCTCTTCGAAGGTACGCCCCGAATGCCAGTAGCTGCCCCAGAAATAGCGGTCGAAAACCGTCTCGACGCGGCGTAGTGCAACCTTGGTGTTCCAGATGGTCAGCAACGTTCGCCCCTGCACCACTTCGCGCTTGTTCAGGCGCAGCTGCTGCCAGGCGATCCATGTCAGCGCCACCAGAGCAACCGCCACAGTGACTGCTGCAGCGGCATACAGGAAATGCACCGCCTGGTCCATCTGTTGCGTCTGCCTGATGCCATAGAAGTAACTGGCCGTCAGGGTGCCCAGGATCGTCACGGAACACCAGAAACCTGGTGCGTAGGGATCTTTCATCGCGCTATCCCCTTATTGTTTTCCTGAGCATAGCAACGGCCGATCACTCGTCAGGTGCCACTCGGCGCTTTATTTTCGGGGGCGGCGCAATGCTTCGTTGAGTTGATCGAAGGGCACAGCCCAATCAGAATCGTCAATGATGCTTTCCTTGAGAAATGCACGCTGAGCGTCGGTCCAGAACGGCGCATCCACCAGCTTGATCTCGTTCTTCAGCGGGGAATGACTGGTAATGAACTGATCGATACTCTTGGGATCGTCGGGCAAGCCCAACTGCTTGAACAGGTCGGCAAAGGGATGGATCGGCGCTTCCATGGTTCCTCCTGAGCGCCAGGCAAGCCGTCCACGACGCCCGCCTGGCATTGGTTTGAAAACATCAGCACAGCTCGCACACTTCGGCGTGCGGCACCAGTTTCATGTACTGCTCCATGCTCATGTGAATCAGGTGATCGTGATCACCCGCCTCCAGGTAGACATCGCCTTGGCGGGTAAGACTCGGGTCGAGCAGCATTTTTATCTGGTAAGCATCGCCAAGGGCCGGCACAGCACCGCGTTCGCAGTCATTGAACAGGCTCGGCAGACCGCTTTCACGGGTCAGATGCCAGGCCCCGGACATACGCACCTTGTCCATGTCCAGATGCCGGTTGGCCGGTAGCACGGCCATGATGTAGTTGCCGTGACGGTCATCGACCATCACCGCCTTGGCGACCCGTTCGGCGGGCACGCCGGCCATACGGGCTGACTCCAGGCTGGTGGCAGAATGTGGGTGGGGAATGATGTCGTAGTCGCAGTTGGCCTTGTCCAGGCTGGCCTGCAGGGTCTTTGCCATACGCATGATGCACCTCCGGTTTCGCCCCCCAATCTTCAATTTTAGGCCGGGTACGGGTGGTCGGGGCTAAACTTGTGTAATACGCGCAAATGAGGTGACGACAGGTGATCGCCCACTGCTGGCGCTGGCTGTTGCTGCTGTTGTTGCTTGGCATCACGCCAGGTGGCCAGGCAGCGCCCGGCGCGGTGTGGGTGCTGGGCATCGACGACGCCATCGGCCCGGCCAGCGCCGACTA
>AZIG01007434.1_pt1 | contig 16774 bp, 15 predicted proteins | sample 359071 | NCBI WGS metagenome assembly AZIG01 (sample SAMN02429714, study PRJNA222667) | marine sediment metagenome | biome: Sediment sample; isolation source: enrichment culture of sample MGS-AQ(UA) from oil contaminated terminal site... | place: Jordan: Aqaba | collected 2011-05-15 | depth 18 m m | reverse complement strand
TGTTGTGCGGGCCTACGTTGTCGTCACGCTGCAGGCTGACCAGTTGGCCGGACCGGTCGACCACAGCCACCACAGCGGTTCGCTGCCGGGCGTGGCAGGCCGCGAGCGTGGCATCGGCCAGTTGATTGGCCAGTGACAGCGTGAGGTCGGGGCGGCTGGCAATGGCAACGGTTTCGGCCTGCACGGCACCGGCGCCAAGGCCGACGGCCAGCGCAAGGACTGGTTTGGATATGTGCATCTGCGGAGTCTCCTGGGTTGCTCAAGCACAGCCGCATCCTGCAGCGCCCAGGCCATCGGCAGCATTGCCGGCAGATTACGCTTTTGTAATGGGCATCCGGCGCGCTTGGCTCTACTCTGTCAGCCTGAACGAGGAGAACACGATGCGCATTCTGGTGGCAGAAGATGAACCCAAGGCAGCCGAGTACCTGCAACGCGGACTGAGCGAGTCCGGCTTCCAGGTCGACATCGCGCTCAACGGCCTTGATGCGCGCCACTTAATAGAGGAAGACCGTTTTGATCTGGTAATACTCGATGTCATGCTGCCCGGTATGGACGGCTGGCAGTTGCTGCGTCTGATCCGCAGCCGCGCCGATACGCCGGTGCTGTTCCTGACCGCCCGCGACAGCGTTGAGGACCGGGTAAAGGGTCTGGAACTGGGCGCCGACGACTATCTGGTCAAACCGTTCTCCTACGCCAAACTGCTGGCCCGCGTGCACAGCCTGCTGCGCCGTGCCCCCTTACGTGAGGTCGAGTTCTACCGGCTGGCGGATCTGCAGGTCGACCTTCTGCGGCGGCAGGTGCACCGCCAGGGCCAGCGCATTCATCTGACCAACCGCGAATTTGCGCTGTTGCAGTTGCTGGTCAGCCACCCCGGTGAAGTCATGTCGCGCAGCCGCATCGCCTCGGAGGTCTGGAATATCAATTTCGAGAGCGACACCAATGTGGTTGACGTTGCCGTGCGCCGTCTGCGCGCCAAGCTTGATGACCCGTTCGATCTCAAGCTGATTCACACCGTACGCGGCATGGGTTACAAGCTGGACGAGGCGCCATGAACCGTTGGCGGCGCTCCCTCAGCCTGCGCCTTGCGCTGGCCTTCGCACTGGTCAGCCTGCTGGTGCTCGGCGGCATCGGTCTGTATCTGTACCGCTCGCTGCAGCAGGAAATCGCTTGGCGCGATGACCAGACCCTGCTTGGACGGCTCGACCGCATGGCGAATCTGCTGCGCGACGCAGCGGATATACAGGCGTTGCGGGCACGACCCGAGCTGTACGCCAACATGCTCGGCAACACCGAACATTTCCTTTGGGTGCTCGATAGCAGCGGCACGGTGCTGATCAGCATCAATCCCCGCGAAATGCCATTACCGGATCTGCACGCCGGCCCGGAGCCGCATTTTCAAGAGGGCTCGGGTGAGCCATCCTATCGACTGGTTACCCAGCAAAGCCGTATCCACGGTCAGACGCTGACGCTGGTAGCCGGGCACCTGCTCAGCGAGCGCGAGAACATGCTGGCGGCCTACCGCACCAATCTGGTCCTCGCCCTGCTCTGCGCAAGCCTGCTCAGCTTTGTGCTTGCCGCCCTGATCAGCCGGCGCGGTCTGCTCCCGCTGCGCCAACTCGCGGCACAGGCCGCCGAGCTGGATACCGCTCGACTGCACACCCGCCTGCACACCGGCAGTACCTACGCCGAACTCGATGGGCTTGAGCACAACCTGAATCAGGCGCTGACACGTATCGACGAGGGCTATCAGCAGCTGATGCGCTTCTCGGCCGATCTGGCCCACGAGATGCGAACGCCGCTGAACAACCTGATCGGCCAGACCCAGCAGGTGCTGAGCAAGGCCCGCTCGGTCGACCGCTATGAGCAGGTGCTGGAGTCCAACCTGGAGGAGTTTGAACGCCTGGCGCGAATGATCGATAGCCTGCTGTTTCTGGCCCGCAGTGAGCACCCGACCACCGCTGTGCGACGTCAAACGGTCGATCTGCACGATCTGACTGCACGGCTGTGCGACTACTTCGAGGACATGGCCGAGGAGCGCGCTCTGAGGCTGCAAAACCACTGCGAGGGAAGCCTGCAGGCCGACCCGGAGATGCTGACCAGAGCCCTTGCCAACCTGATTGCCAACGCCATCCGTCACGCCGACACCGGCAGCGACATTACCATCAGCAGTGCCCACAGCGAAGGCCAGTGCGTGCTGACGGTAACCAACCGGGGCGCCCACATTGAACAGCCCCATCTGGCCCACCTGTTCGACCGCTTTTATCGGGCTGACCCTTCGCGCAGCGCGCCGGGCAGCACCGGCGGGCTGGGACTGGCCATAGTGCAGGCGATCATGCGCCAGCATGGTGGCCACGCCAGCGTCGCCAACGAGGACGACGGCGTGCGCTTTGAACTGGTGTTTGCGCTCACCGCAACATGACAACCCTGTAATCCCCGAGTCATCCGGCGGTTGCCGGCAGTGCCCTATCGTAGCCGGGTAATGCGGTGACGGTCACCGCGCACAGCCCGGAGAGAATCCCCGATGAAATACCTGATTGCCCTGACCTTGTCTGCCCTGTTCATGACCACACTGTCAGCCCACGCCGAAGATGGCAGCGAACGCCTGCGCCAGATGCACGCCAAGCACCTCGAACGCCAGTAAGCCCTCTCGCTGCCACTCCCGACCGTCAGCCTCGCTGACGGTCGCCCCACTCCTCCCTTTCGGCTCGCTGCCAGGCCGTTGTACAACACCCGCCTCTACGGCTTTCCTGCCTTCACGCCATCCCCGGTAAAACATCCATCGCGCGGGTTTGTGCCGATAAAGACACAGGTAAAAGTTATTCAAATGCTGTACATCACAAATATTACGTATAGGATTTGTCGTTAGCGCCCGGTGCTCGTCCGGCCACGCCCTGGTGCGTTGGCGTAGTTAACGGTATCAGGCAATCTTGACCCGAATACGAGGTGGAACATGAAACGGCTTCTGGTGCTTTTTTGCTGTCTGTGGCTTGCCAGCTGCGGCAGCGTCACGGTGCAGGATTATGCAGGCGAACAACCGAAACTGGATCTGATCAGCTTCTTCGACCGGCCCGTCGAGGCCTGGGGCATCTTCCAGGACCGCAGCGGTCAGGTCATCAAGCGCTTCCATGTCGACATCACCAGCCAACGCGACGGCGATCGCCTGATTCTCGATGAGCGCTTTCTCTACAGCGACGGCACCACCCAGCAGCGGGTCTGGACCCTGACCCCGGACGGCACCGACCGCTGGCGCGGTACCGCCGATGACGTGGTCGGCGAAGCCATCGGTGAACTGGCGGGCAACGCCCTGCGTTGGCAATACCAACTCAACCTGCCGGTCGACGACACTACCTATGTGGTGACCTTTGACGACTGGATGTACCTGATGGACGAAGACACCCTGATCAACCGCTCAAGCATGCTGAAGTTCGGCGTCGAGCTGGGCCAGGTAACGCTGTTCTTCCGTCGCCAGAACTGATGACAGCGCTTAAATCATTCGGCAACGGGTATCGCGCACTGGTCATCGGCGCCAGCGGCGCGCTGGGTCAGGCCTTCTGTGATGCGCTTGAAGCTGATCCGGGGTGTGCGCTGGTGACGCGCTTGAGCCGCAACAGCGCGCCCCCGCTGGATTTGGAAGATGCAGCCTCCATTCCCCGGGCTGCTGAGGCCGTTGCACAGCACGCGCCGTACCACCTGATCATCGTCAGCAGCGGCCTGCTGCATCGCCCGGGCATCCGGCCGGAAAAGAGCCTGTCAGCACTGGATGCAGACGCCCTGCAGGCGGTTTTTCAGGTCAATACGCTGGGGCCGGCGCTGTTGCTGCGCGATTTCCTGCCGCTGCTGGATCCTCAGGGCGCCATGGCCTTGCTCTCTGCCAAAGTCGGCAGCATTGGTGATAATCGGCTGGGTGGCTGGTATGCCTATCGCGCGTCCAAGGCGGCGTTGAACATGCTGATCAAAACCGCCTCCATCGAGCTGGCTCGACGTGCGCCCAGGGCGCGGCTGCTGAGTCTGCATCCGGGCACCGTCCAGTCAGCTCTGTCCCAGCCGTTTCGTGGCGCCGCTGCAGCGCGTCCCGCCGCACAGGCGGCCCGGGAGCTGCTGGCCGTTATCGACAACGGCACGCCAGCCGATAGCGGCGGTTTTTTCACTTACAACGGCGAGCGCATCGAGTGGTAACCGGCAGTCGAGGGCTGCTGCATGGCTGGAGAGTCAGGTTTGCTGCGCACCTCCCTCTCGCTAGCCCTGGCGCACAGCCCCACCGCCACTGTCCTTGACCTTGTAGAGGGCATCGTCGGCCAGCTGCAGCAGCGCATAGCGATCAGGACAGTCCTGCGCCTGCTCGGGAATGCGACTTGCCAAACCGACGCTGGCTCTGACCTGAACCCCATCAGCGCAAACAAGGTGCAGACGATCAACCTCGTCAACGATTTTTCGCGCAACTGTCTCGGCCCCGGCGGCATCGGTATCCGGCATCACCAGCACGAATTCGTCGCCGCCAAAGCGCGCCGCCATATCTGTTTCCCGGCGCGCGCACGCCGCCAGCACTGCGCCGACTTTCACCAGTGCCTGATCTCCTTCAAGATGGCCCAGGCTGTCATTGAAAGACTTGAAGTTGTCCAGATCGATGATCAGCACGCTGATGGGGCTGATCGCACGCCGGGCACGACGCCACGCCTTGGCCAGGAAGGTCTGAAAACCGCGGCGGTTGGCCAGTGCGGTCAGAGGGTCGTGGTGAGCTGAGTGTTCGGCTGCCTGCTCGCTCAGCTTGCGACGGGTGATATTGTGATGACTGAGGACGACGTAAACCTTGCCTGAAAAAAGGGTACGTGCGCCCCTGAGAATGAACCACTGTTTCGCTTCAGGGGTATGGCACGGATATTCGTGATAGAAGGTCTCCGCGCGACCGGATATCAGATCTTCCAGTGCATCCGCGACGGATGAGGCATCGGCGTCTCCGCAACGGATGGCCGAACGGCAGACACCGAGATAATTCTGCCCAGTCCAGTCAAACTCCGGAGCCACGCCATTGGACTGTGCCACAGTGCGCCAGGTGTGATTAACAAAAACGATTACGCCCAGTTCATTAAGCACCGCAATCTGGTCTTCCAGACCGTCCAGTACCGCACGAAAGAAGCCGTCAGTGGCACCTTCGCCTGCATTCCCTACTCGCTCGACTACTACTTCAGCGGCCATTATTCACCCCTAGAAACCGGCGAGTGCGCGTAACGCGAACCCAACCGGGCAAGCATATCAGCAACCCTGTTCTCCCGGGCATTTATGAATACGCCATTATCAGCCCCAGCTCTTCGCACAAGCGCCGCGCAAAGATCCGCTGACGTAGCCAAAGGCGTATAATGCCGAGCTTTCCGCCACCACAGACACGCTGCTCCAATGCCCCGGATTACCGAGAACCTCAACGACTGCGCTGCCCGGTTGCGCGCCGGCCAACTGGTCGCGATGCCCACCGAAACGGTCTACGGACTCGCCGCTGATGCCCGTCAGGACACGGCGGTGCAACAGGTATTCGCACTCAAGGGCCGCCCTGGCAACAATCCGTTAATCGTGCATCTGGAAAACGCCGCACAGGCCACTGAGTGGGCATCTGTCGTACCGACTGCAGCCAAAGAGCTGATGGCCGCGTGCTGGCCGGGACCGCTGACACTGGTCCTGCCCGCACGCGACGAGGTATCACGTCTGGTCACCGCCGGCCAGGACAGCGTCGCCCTGCGGGTTCCGGCTAATCCCACAGCACGGGCGCTGCTGAGCGCATTTGGCGGTGCTCTGGTTGCGCCGTCGGCCAACCGTTACATGTCCATCAGCCCGACCTGTGCAGCCCATGTGGCGCAGCAGTTTGCCGGCAGTGACCTGCTGATTCTCGACGGAGGAAGCTGCCAGGTAGGCCTGGAATCGACCATTGTCAGCGTTCTTCCGGGTGATCGCCCTCGCCTGTTGCGCACCGGCATGCTGGGCCAGTCTGCACTGGAAGCTGTTCTGGGTCAGCCGCTGGCGGACCGGGACGGTGGCCCTCGTGCACCGGGTCAGCACCACCGGCACTATGCACCGACAACCACCACGCTGACGTTCCGGGAGACGCCAACTGAAGCGCTTGGGTCGGCGGATAGTGGCTGGCTATGGTGCACAAACGCGCAACCCACCCATGGCCCGGCACTGGATCTCGGCGCAGATCCCCACGTTTATGCTGCCAACCTGTATGCAGCACTCTATGAGCTGGACGCACTTGACCTGACGCGCCTGTATATTCAATTACCGCCGTCGGACGCGGCCTGGGCGGCAGTGCACGACCGACTGGCGCGTGCCAGCCAGCGCCTGAACTGAGTGGCTATTGCGGCAGAGCTGGCGTATCGGATGGTATCTCGGCAAAACGGCTGAATGCCTGCGCTGCGGGAGACGGGTTCTTGGTTCGCCAGCGCACCAGGTACCAGCGATTCGGAATCGGAAACCCCTCCACATCAAGCTCGACGAGATTGCCAGGCGCGGTATGAATAAGGGTATGCCGTGACAGAATGGCGATGCCCAACCCTGCGGCGACAGACTCCTTGATCGCCTCATTACTTTCGATCGTCATCTGCGGACGCACAGTCCAGCCAAAACGGGCAAAGTGCTCCTCGATAGCCAGCCTTGTGCCCGATCCGGGTTCTCGGCTGAGGAAGGGCTCATCAACAAGCTGCTCCCAGCGCAGGCGTTTGCCGGCATACCGATGCCCTGCAGGCGCAATAACTACCAGCGGGTTGTCAGCGAGGGGAATGACATCCAGATCAAGGTGTCTGGGTGGCTGGCTGAACACATACAGATCATCCAGATTGCGTTCGAGGCGGCGAATCACCTCGGAGCGGTTGGCGATATTCAACTCCACCTCGACCTGGGGATACTGACGGCAGAACGGTCCCAGCAGGCGCGGTACCAGATACTTTGCCGTGGTAACGGCGCCCAGACGCAACTGGCCTGCAGTCAGGCCGTTAAGGTGGGCCAGGCGCATATCCAGGTGATCCAGCGCGGCAAAAATCTGCCGGGCGCCAGCCTGCACTTCTTTACCGGCATCGGTCAGATGCAGGCGCTTGCCAATCTGCTCGAACAGCTTCAAACCGAGCGATTGTTCCAGTTTGGCAATCTGTGTCGATACCGACGGCTGGGCCAGATGCAGCACGCGTGCCGCCTCCGTTACGCTGAGACGCTCGGCAACCACCAGAAAGGTTTCCAGCTGTCTGAAGGTCGTTTGGCGCGTGTGGAAATGCTGTCTTTTCATAGCTTTTTGACTATGGTTTCCTGTCAAATAATCTATTTTTTACTATAGCCATTACTGTTCAAACTGCATGCAAGATCCCTGCAAGGAGACCTTGCTCATGAACATCACTTTCGCCCGTCCAGCGCATCAAGCGGCCCAATCTCCGGCGCATTGCGTCGCTTTCCTGACCTGCCACGACAAGGCGCATCTGGTCTCCGATGCCCTGGCTCCGCTGGGTCTGGATGTCCAGCCGATCAGCAGCTACGACACCGATAATTTCGGCACCTTCAGCCGGGAAATACCACGCCAGGGCAGTGCCCACGACACCGCACTTCGCAAGGCCAAACTGGCTTGTTCTCTGGCAGCAACCCGCTACGGTCTGGGCAGCGAAGGCAGCTTCGGCCCCGATCCGCATCTTGGCTGGATGCCATGGAATTACGAGATCCTTTGCCTGTGGGACAACGAACGCCAGTATGCCGTCTACGTCATGGCCAGCTCGGGGGCTACCAATTATGCGCAGGGCGAGATCGACAGCCTGCAGGCCGCAGAATCCTTCATGCAAAGGACCCGCTTCCCTTCACATGCACTGATTCTCGGGCGACCGGATGAACCCTGGTTCCAGAAAGGCATCCGCGACCGCGACTGGTTGCTGGACAAGATCGCTACCCTGCTCACTCAGCACCCAGCGGTCTGGCTCGAAACCGACATGCGGGCCCACCTCAACCCCCTGCGCCAGCAGATGATCCGCGAGGCAGGCGAGCAACTGGCAAAACAGCTGGGCAGTCTTTGCCCTCGCTGCAGTGCGCCGGGCTACGCCATCGCACGCAGCGAGCCTGGCCTGTCATGTGCCGATTGCGACCTGAGCACTCCCCTGGCGGCGGCCTATATCTGGGAATGCCCCGCGTGCGAGTACCAGGAACGCATCGCTACCAACCAACTCGCCGACCCCGGGCACTGCGAACGCTGCAATCCGTGACGACAATGGCCGACCGGGCGCTCGGCCATACCCTTCCTGCATAAGCTGCAGCCAACATCATGTCGCACCCGGACAGATAACCAACTGCCCGAATTCCAGGCGCGCTGCACCGCTTGGCGGTACAGCGCGACCACCCACTCTATTCAAACCCGGGCAGCGGCTGCCAGCCCCCGGCCGTGCGACGCTCCAGCCGCAGCGGCGTGCCATCCATGCGCAGCAATTCAAGCCAGCCATTGTGGACGAGGTCACGCACCGCCTGATGAGTGGAGATCACCTCATCGATCATCGCCCGGGGCGCTTCAATCACGGCCTGCAGCCGCAGCGGCCGATGCATCCACTGCTTGCCATCGTGCAGCGATTGTTTGGCGAGGCCGATCCGCAGATCGCCGCCGTTCCCCTCGAACACGCCGATATGCCCCCCCACCACGTTGTGAAGCAGCTTGTTGCCACTGCCGAACCGCAGGTTGTCCGTAGTGGACGTGAAGTACTGAAGGTTGATCCAGTGGGCTACCACCATCGGCGCGGTCATGATCAGCTCCAGCACCCCGCCGCCTTCGTCCTGACGCCAGTCATAGTCATGCAAAAAGGCACGCCCCTGCAGATCGATACCACGGGTTCTGGAACGCGGCGCGGCAATAAATGCCGCATTGCCGGCCAGCCCCCACTCCGGCCGGGTCTGGGCCCAGTCGCGCGCACGCCGGCGCAGGCGGCTCAACAACCTATCAGGCTGGTCCTGCAGTGCTTCCATTCCAAGTCCGGCGGCTCGCTGCTGACGCACCTTGGCTGTGGCCGTATCCAGCGCCTGACGCAATTGCTGCCAATTGGCCTGAAGGGCCGCCGGAATCGCCTCAGGATCGAAAATCCGAATTTCGTCCGTGGTTGTATTGTGCAACCCGGCCAGAGCATGAAACTGGGGTGGCAGGTCGACGCCCCGCTCGCGCAGCTGTGCCTGCACAGCCGGTTCGTTGAACAGTCTGGCCAGCAGACGCGCATTGACCTCGCCGCTTTGCCCGCAACAGGCGCCGCAATCCAGGCCCGCTGCCTGCGGGTTGTTACTGCTCTGACTGCCGTGTCCGAGTAACACAACCAACGCCGGCACCGCTCCGTAAATCCCCATGGCCTTGAGAATACGCTCGGCCAGATCACCCTTCTGCGCTGCTGTCATGGCCGGTAGCTGCGGTGCCAGCTGGGCCCACTCGCGCAGCTGCAGGGCGCTGCGGTGCGGCTCAACGTCGTTGCCTGTTATCCCGAAGGTACGCCCCAGCAAGGCACCGGCGTATCCAAGTCCGATACTCTCAACCATGGTAAAGGTTGAAGCGGGCAGTCGTTCGAACAGTCGCCAGCGGTCCCGGCGGGTCAAACGGCTCTGACGCAGCAGGGTCAGACGCTGATCCCTTGCCGCATCGCCACTGCTGTCACTGACCTGGAGCTGAGGCGCCAGCAGACCGGGTAGCTGCGGGCGTGTCGCTCCTGTTCCCAGCGGCGTGTAAGCAATCGGCAGCCCGAAAAAGCCGGCAAAGCCCGCCGTTTCGATTGCCGGACAGGTCTGCTCCAGCGCCCGCCGCATCGGCTCGGAACGCACGTCGATACAGAAGAACAGCTTGGCTACCGGAACCTCGGGCGTCGCTGACGGCTGCGTCTGACACAGCCGGTTATGCAACTGCTCCTGCCACGACAGTTCCTCGGCCCGCTGCCACAACTGCAAAGCGCGCCAGGCAGCCGATGGCGGCTGGTGCAGACGGGCCTGCCAGTCCGCACGCCACTGTTGCCAACGGCTGCCGTTGCCGCGCTGACGATCATCGACCAACGACTCCCAGGCCGCGCGGATTGCCAGCAGCGCCATGACGGAGTGATCGTCCTCCCCCTGCAATCGGGCCTGCCAGCGCAGATAGGCACACCAGGACGCCCAGCCCAGACTGCGCAACAGCAAACAATCGAACCACAGGTGCCACTCATCCGGCTTGAGCCCAAGACGCTCCACCGCAAACGCCAGCGCGGCAAGCGGTTCGCAAGGCAGCTCTTCAATACGCTGATGCAGTTGCGGGCAGGCACTGAGCACACTCAATCCCCTGTCCTCCAGCATGCTGGCGCGCCAGGCCTGGTAAAGACCGGCGCTTTCGCCTGGCCGCCAGTCTGCCTGTTCGTGGTCGAACCAGGCCGCACAGCACTGACCAATCTGCTGATTGATCAGTACCGGCCATCCCGGCAGCGTAATACCGGGATCGGCCATATCCTCCAGCAGCGGCAGCCCGTTGAGGTCGGCCGGCGACTCATCCAGCGCCCGCAACAATTGCTCGACGCTGAGTGATCCCCCCTGCTCGGTTTGCGCTTGCAGAAGATGACGTTCGGCAATGACCCCGTCATGCCAGGCCCTGCGGTAGTCGTCGGGCTTGAGGGTCAGGCTGATACCTGCGCGCTGCCAGAGCTGCTCGGCGACGCTATGCCACGCCTGCTCCCTGCGCTCCCAAAGCGGGTTGACGGCGATCATGCGGTCCAGCGGCCAGGTCGGCGCTATCTTCGCACAAGACTGACGAACGGCATCGTGCAGTGCGTCCCGGTCGAGGCCGGTGAAGGATTCAAACGCGGTCATTGGCGATCTCCATGAGTCGGGGCAACAGGGTGCAGCGGGCGCGGAGGCCATACCCGGAAGGTCAGGCGGGTGAAGTGTTCATCAAGGGAGAAACCGGCGAATGCCAGCGGATACAGACGCTTGGCCAAAGCACCCGCAGGATTGGCCAGAATCTGGGCCTGAATCAGATACAACGTCAGAAACAGCGCAACGGCGAAGATGTTCAATGCGGCAGGGGCCGGGCTCAACTGCTGCGCCAGTATCCATCCGGCGATCTCATGCCAGAGCAGATAAGTGCCAAGCAGCAGGCAAAACATCAGCAGGCCGTACCCGAGTTGGCCGCGACGCAGGCACCAGGGTGCGAGACCAACGGCCAGGATGGCCAACGCTACCAGGGGCAATTGATGTCCCGGCAACAGGTTCGTCACGAACGCCTGCAGTGCAATCAGCACGCCGCCAGCCAACACAATGGCCACAAGCAGGCTGCTCAGCGCTGGAACCGGGACCTTCGGATGCAGCGCGTGATGACGCGCATGAGCAACCGTTTCTCCGGCTGCCAGGAAGGCATAGGCTTTATAGAGCGAGTGGGCCAGCAAGTGCACCAGCGCCAGTTCCCACAGCCCAAGCCCGCATTCGAGCAGCATCAGCCCCATCTGCGCACAGGTGGACCAGGCCAGGCGTACCTTGATGCTTACCCGCGTCATCATGACCAGTGCCGCCAGCATTGCGGTTAAACCGCCGACCACTACCAGCAGGGTCTGCGCCGGTACCGTTACGGAAAACAGCGGTGCGAAGCGCAGCAGAAGAAAACCACCCAGATTGACTACGCCTGCATGCAGCAGAGCTGATACCGGCGTCGGCGCCTCCATTACCTGAATCAGCCAGCCATGCACCGGCAGCTGTGCCGACTTGAGAATCACCGCCATGGCAAGCAGCAGTGCGGCCAACTGCATGTCCCAGCCTGGCTGACCATCGGCCTGCAAGCGCACGTCAAGCACCTGCAGGATGACGGCGATATTGCTGTCGCCCGCTGCTCGCACAAGCAGAACAGTCGCCATCAGCATGCAAATATCGGCAAGCCGGCTGGCGAGAAATTTCTTGTGCGCGACCACAATTGCCTGTGGCCGATCGCGATAGAAGGTCAACAACTGATGCAGGCACAGACTGGACAGGATCCAGGCACCCACCAGCACATAAAGGTCGGTGCTGGTCACCACTGTAGCTACGCAGGCCAGGGTCCCCAGCAACGAGAGTACGTAGCGTCGCTGCCCTGCCTCACCCTCCAGGTAGCGATGGGAATACCCGACGATCACCATGGCCAGCAGACCAATCAGACCAGCCATCAATAACGCCAGGCGATCATTGCGTAGCCCATCAGAGGCTGCCTCAAATCCGCCCATGACGACAAACAGCAGGGCCAGAAAAGTCGCAACGCGTGCAGGCAACCATAAAGCCCGCACGGAGCGTGCGAGGACAACCGGCAGCAGCGCCGCCGCATAGATCATCGGCAGCAACTGAAGCAGGGAAATGGACAAACTCGGCATGAAAGGCACTCCGCAACAACGTGACTGGCCAAGTGTCGGGGAGTGCTTGAAATAATAAAAATAGATAGATAAGAATGGATTATTAACTTAAAGAGAATGAACTTGATGCGTCGACTGAATTTCCACCACCTGCACTACTTTTGGGCCGTCGCCAAAGAAGGCAATCTGACACGTGCTGCCGAAAGCCTGCATGTATCCCAGTCAGCCCTGTCGACCCAGATCCGCGCGCTGGAAGATCAGTTGGGCCATGCACTCTTCCTGCGCGCCGGGCGGAGCCTGCAGCTCACCGAAGCAGGCCAGCTGGTGCTTGATTACGCCGAAAACATCTTTGCCCTTGGCAGCGAACTGCAAACCACACTGCAAAGCAGCCGGCAGGCCAGCAGGATATTGCGTATTGGTGCGGTGGCCACGCTGTCGCGGAACTTCCAGGAAAACCTGCTGCGACCCTTTCTCGGTCGTGACGATCTGCGCATCACGCTGGAATCCGGCAGCATCGATGACCTGCTCGAGCGCCTCACCGTGCATAAACTGGACGTCGTACTGACCAACAAGGCGGTGAGTGCAGATAACCAGCGCAGCTGGCAATGTCGCCGGCTCGCCCGTCAGGCAGTGTGCCTGATCGGCCCGCCCCGCAAGCATGCAACCCCGTTTGATCTGCAGCGCGATCTGCAACGGGTGCGCTTGATCGTTCCAGGCCCCAGCAGCGATGTGCGCAGCCAATTCGAGGTGTACTGCAACAGCAACGGCCTCAAACCGACCATATGTGCAGAAGTGGATGACATGGCCATGCTGCGCCTGCTTGCCAGGGATTCCGGTGACGTTGCCCTGCTGCCGGCGGTCGTCGTGCAGGACGAACTGCGCAGCGGCGCGCTGCAACTCTACGCCGAGGTACCCGACGTTGCCGAGCAATTCTTTGCGGTCACCCTGGAGCGCCAATTCAGGCTGCGTATCCTGGACGAGCTGCTCCAGCAGGCAGCGCAGGAAGCGTGACCGGCCAAGGCTCTCCCATGCTCAGAGCCACAAGAACCCGGCGAAGTCCCGCCCGGCTTCAGCAAAGTCGGGCGGGCGGCAGCTGATTGTGGCCACCGCGGCATCTCAGGCTGCCAGTCAGAACAAGCCGGACATACTCCGGCGCTAGAATACAGTGCTGATCAGATAGGTCGTGTAGGCCACATAGGCTGTCATTAACGCAGCCCCTTCCACACGGTTGATACGCCCGGCGCTGCGAAATCCGTAGCCAACAATAAACAGCGATACGGTCAGCGCAATCATCACCAGCATGTCTCGGTTGAATACCTCCGGCCCGACAGACAATGGATGAATCATGCCTGCGATGCCAACCACAGCCAGGGTATTGAAGAGATTTGAGCCCAGAATGTTGCCGAGGGCGATATCGTGCTCGCCTTTGCGGGCCGCGATAACCGAAGACGCCAGCTCAGGCAGCGACGTGCCCACCGCAACAATTGTCAGGCCGATTATCAGGTCACTCACGCCAAACACGTGTGCGATCTCGACGGCACCCCAAACCAGGATCCGGGAACTGACTATCAGCAGTACCAACCCCAGAATCAGCCAGTAAACCGCCCGGCGAATTGGCATGACGCTCTGGTCCAGCTCCTGCTGCATTTCGCTTCCCAGCGCATCACTCTGCTTGCGCAGCCCCTGCCAGATGGTCCAGGCCATCAAGCCGGCAAACACGCACAGCAATATGACGGCGTCGAGTCGGGAGATATGACCATCCCATAACTGCCATGCAGCCAGCGCAGTCACCGCCGTCAGAATCGGCAACTCCTTGCGAAGCACCTGCGAATGGACGGCAATAGGACTGATCAACGCGGTCACACCGAGGATCAGGGCGATATTGGTTATGTTTGAGCCATACGCGTTGCCCAGTGCGATCCCCGGGTTTCCCTGGGAGGCAGCCAGCGCCGATACCACCATCTCTGGGGCCGATGTACCGAACCCCACGATCACCATGCCGATCAGAAGCGGCGGCATACCGAAATGGCGAGCGGTTGAAGCCGATCCTTCGACGAAACGATCAGCACTCCAGACAAGAAGAACCAAACCCAGAACAACAGCAATGATTGCCAGCGTCATATAGACATTTAACTCGCTGAGAAAATAGAGGGTTATCGACAACGAACAAAACTGCAGATCCTGCCAGCGTGCCACGTGCCTGCATCATCCGGCACACGAACGCCCGCTGGTCCACGCCAAGCTATCAGAAGACAGGAACAAATCACATACAGCGCCACCCATACCGTATCGAAATAACGGATAGGCAGATCTGGATACAACAAAGCCCCATCAATGGAGCCCTTACGTCAAAATACGCTGGTAAAAACGTCAGGTACTCAAGAAGAGAGAGCGGATAACAACAGTAACGTCCAAAGTGCGAAATTGAAACTCAACGCAGAGTGCTTCAACACTCAATGCCTAGCTCGTTACAACGTTGCAGCGTTGCAACGGCATCTTCGATCATGCCTGCCTGCTCTGACGCCTGCAGGAACACACGAAGCGCTCCGGAATCATTAACTTGATCAAGCCGGACATGTTGGCGACGCAGAGGCTCCGCCATTGGCAGCCCCAATTGCTCAAGGCTTGCAATCACGAAAAGTAGGGCATCGGGGTAAAGCGGAGTGTTGCGCAACCTTTTGAGCCGCTCAAGGGCGTCTTCGTGGCGACCGGCAGAAAAGAGCTGTTTAGCTTCATCAAACTCTGCCTGATGAATCGATTGCTGGTCAGGTAGTGCAGGATACTCGACCTTAATATCCCCCAAGGGAACTTGGCAGACTGCAGTCTTCCAGCCCCTTGGGCTTTTCAAAGCCCCGTATTCGACATGAGTGAACCGCAAGGACGGGGCACTACTCCGGAACAGACGAGCTGCAATGGCACTGTCGCCACTCAGCGACTCCGTTAACCTATTCAGCCATGTCCGGCGTTCGGGATACCCCAATGCGGCGTTGCAGTACATATCGCCAATGCTTTCTAGACTGTCTCGGTACAGCACTACACCATGACGTTTGCCTCCCGCCTCAGCACTAGCCTCTGCACGGTTTGATGTGATCGAACGAATCTCGCTCGCTCGGAAAACCGAGGTGAGCTCTGGACTTTGCTGAACGAGGGCGTGAAGTGCCTCTGCTGCTGGCTCGGCAAGAGCCACGTTGCCAGCCAACAGCAAAGTGAGCGCAATCATGCGAGACATTCTGTATCTCGACTTAGAAGTCATTTCCCTGCACTACGCGCCCGCTTGGTCCCTTGGGATTCTCGCTCTCCGGAGCAATCCCCCCCTCAAGCCGCATTGACCTCCCCGCAGGCGCACCAACCGCCCCAACGCCCCCCGACCGGCCGGCAGCACTCCGATTTTCCTGGCCCGCCTGCTGAGCTGCGGCGGTAGCTGAAGGCATATAGATGGATATCGTGTTCATCCAATAACCATCCTCACTTGGGAATGTTTTAGTCTTGACCCCTGGAGGCAAGTTTCCTGATGTAATTGATCTATATTCATCCGATTGAGTTACTGTATTCAGGAAATTGGCACGGGTAGCATCATAGATAACCGGATCCATGGGATTGCCCTCACTGTCAGACGGGATTTCGAATTGTTCAGAGCTCTCGATCTGTGACTCATCAAACCCACCTTCCCAGTAAACCTGACTCCCCTGCAGGAACGCGACCAGGGCATTATTGGCACGGAGCTGCGATTGACGCCGAGCCATATTACGCATGTTGTTCATCATCGAGGGGTCGCGATTCTGGCGAACGATCGCACTACCAAAGCCGATCACAATGGACTCACCGTTATCAGGGTTATGAATGAGTTTGGCGCCAATTGGCGGAACCACACCGGATGAGATCTCCCTTGCGACATGCGTGAATGCGGATTCCGGATCCCCAGATACCAGCACCGCCCCACCTACACGAGAAACGGCTGAGCGAGTTTTGGTGCTACTTGCCAGGCTAACGGTAATCTGGTTGGCTTGATCGTCATCTTTAACCATATAAGTGACAAACCCGGCTAGAACACCTTTAGCCACTTCTGCACAACTTTCTGACTGACTGATCGCCGTGTTGGCTGCCCCCTCAACGCCACTATCGATCGCTATCGTATTTGACCTGGCGGCCTGGTTGCAGACGTTCTCGAAGCCTTCGAAGCTCTTGACCAACTGCGACTGAGCATCTGCAAATGCGCGCACATAGGCTGCACGCTTACTGAGCAGGGTCGCGTTGAGGTTTTCTGAACGTCTGTAGTGTGCAGTAGAAACGGCAATAGTCCCGAAACCAGTCTTCGTCTGGACGGTGCGAATACCCTCTCCATCTTCATCGAGAATATGCTGGTACGCATAGCCAAGTCCGTCCTGCATGCTTTCGGCAACAATCACCTCTCCTTGAGAACTGAATCGCCCCGGTTTTTGTGGAGGCCGTTTCGTTTAAGTCAG
>AZIG01000876.1_pt1 | contig 17116 bp, 5 predicted proteins | sample 359071 | NCBI WGS metagenome assembly AZIG01 (sample SAMN02429714, study PRJNA222667) | marine sediment metagenome | biome: Sediment sample; isolation source: enrichment culture of sample MGS-AQ(UA) from oil contaminated terminal site... | place: Jordan: Aqaba | collected 2011-05-15 | depth 18 m m | reverse complement strand
TTCAGCAGGCCGCGGGCGGCGATGCGTCGCAGCCGCCGGGGCGCCCGCACTTTGCCGAATGGATGGTGCAGGCCGGTCATGTTCGCGACCACGGTGAGGCATTCCGCAAGTGGCTCGGTGCCGGCAAGCTCGGCGACATTCGCCAGCATTGGCCGACCGTCGCCGAGGTCGTTAGCCAGATTCGGGCTGCCGGCGGAGTAGCGGTTATTGCGCACCCCTGGCATTACGGGCTGACCCGCAGCAAGCTGAGAGCGTTGCTGCGTGAATTTGCCACTGCCGGAGGCCGGGGCATTGAAGTGGTGAACGGCAAGCAACCGGTCGACCAGGTGGCCTATCTGGGCAAGCTGAGTGTCGAATTCGGTTTTCTGGCCAGTTGTGGCAGCGATTTCCACAGTCCGGATTCGCCCTGGACCAGCCTGGGTAACATGACGGCTCTGCCGGCCGATTGCGATCCGGTCTGGGAGGATCGTGTGTTCTGCGGCTAAACTGCGGGTAAACCATTTCAGAGACGGCTCATGAGTCAATTCTTCCAGATCCACCCGAATAATCCGCAAGTCCGCCTGATTCGTCAGGCGGCTGACATCGTTCGGCAGGGTGGCGTGATTGCCTACCCGACCGACTCGGCCTATGCGCTGGGCTGCCAGTTGGGCAACAAGGCCGCGCTGGAGCGAATTCGGCGCCTGCGTCAGCTTGATGACAAGCACAACTTCACGCTGGTCTGTCGGGACTTGTCCGAGCTGGGTGTCTACGCCAAGGTAGACAACACGACGTTCCGCCTTCTCAAGGCGGCGACTCCCGGGCCCTATACCTTCATTCTGAATGCCACCAGTGAAGTGCCTCGTCTGTTGCTGCATCCCAAACGCCGCACTATTGGCCTGCGCGTGCCGGATCACCAGATCACGCTGGATCTGCTCGAGGCGCTGGGCGAGCCTTTGCTGAGCGTAACGCTGATCCTGCCGGACGATCCGTTGCCGCTGACCGATCCGGAGCAGATTCGGGATCGGCTGGGCAAACTGGTTGATCTGATCATCGATGGCGGAGCCTGTACGGTCGAGCCAACGACGGTGATCAGCCTGCTTGACGGTGAGGCGGAGTTGCTGCGCGAGGGGCGCGGTGATCCGGAGCCGTTCGGTCTGAGTCGCGATGAAAACCTTGACTGATTGCTGTCGGGCGCTGACGCTTGGCGCTTTATCGGTATAATCGCCGCTGGTTAACCATCTCAATACGTCTTTTCAGGAGTTCCCCTTGAGTTCTGTCGATTCGCAGCGCCGGGTTTTGTCAGGCATGCGTCCCACCGGGCGTTTGCATCTGGGCCACTATCACGGTGTGCTGAAAAACTGGGTGAAGCTGCAACATGAGTACGAGTGCTTCTTCTTCGCTGCCGACTGGCACGCGCTGACCACGCACTACGAAGATCCGCAGAGCATCGAGCAGAACGTCTGGGACATGCTGATCGACTGGCTGGCAGCCGGTGTCAGCGGTACCTCGTCAACCCTGTTTATCCAGTCACAGGTGCCCGAGCACGCAGAGCTGCATCTGCTCCTGTCGATGGTGACGCCGGTCAGTTGGCTGGAGCGCGTACCGACCTACAAGGATCAGCAGGAAAAGCTCAAGGATCGCGATCTGGCAACCTACGGCTTTCTGGGTTATCCGCTGCTGCAGAGTGCCGATATTCTGATTTACCGCGCCGGCCAGGTGCCGGTTGGTGCTGATCAGGTCGCGCACGTTGAGATTACCCGTGAAGTGGCGCGTCGCTTCAACCATCTGTACGGCAAGGAAGTCGGCTTCGAAGAAAAGGCCGAAGCAGCCGTCAAGAAAATGGGCAAAAAGGCCGCCAAGCTGTATTCCTCGCTGCGCAAGGCCTATCAGGAGCAGGGCGATGCCGAGGCGCTGGAAACGGCTCGTGCGTTGTTGAAAGAGCAGCAGAACATCACTCTGGGTGATCAGGAGCGCCTGTTCGGTTATCTGGAAGGCGGCGGCAAGGTCATCCTGCCCGAGCCGCAGGCGCTGCTGACGCCTGACTCGAAAATGCCGGGTCTGGACGGTCAGAAAATGTCCAAGTCCTACGGCAACACCATCACCCTGCGCGACACCACCGATGAGGTATCCGAGAAGGTGCGCCGCATGCCGACCGATCCGGCCCGCGTGCGCCGCAACGACCCGGGCGATCCGGCCAAGTGTCCGGTCTACCAGTTGCATCAGGTGTATACCGACAAGGCCACCCACGACTGGGTGCAGGAAGGCTGCCGCAGCGCCGGTATCGGTTGTATCGATTGCAAGAAGCCGATCATCGACGCGATCAGCGCTGAGCTTGAGCCGATGCAGCAGCGCGCGGCGGAGTATGAAGCCAACCCGGACGCGGTGCGCATGATCCTCAACGAGGGCACCGAGCGCGCCCGTGACGCCGCGCGGGACACCCTGATCGAAGTGCGTCAGGCCATGGGCCTGCAGTACCGCCAGTAACCGATGGCTGACCCAACGCAGGACGCTGAGGTCAGCCCCGACTCCGATGCCCCGGTGGATCGCTCCCGGGGTGTCGGGCGGCAGCAGGAGCTGCCCCTGGCTGTCGTCTACGGCGAGGCCTACACTGAGGTCCCGCAGGATCTGTATATCCCCCCTGAAGCCCTTGAGGTTTTTCTCGAAGCCTTTGAAGGCCCGCTCGATCTGCTGCTCTATCTGATTCGCAAGCAGAACATCGATATTCTCGACATCCCGGTTGCTGAAATAACGCGTCAGTACATGTCCTACGTCGAGTTGATGAAGGCGGTGCGGCTGGAGCTGGCGGCAGAGTATCTGGTGATGGCGGCGATGCTCGCCGAGATCAAATCTCGCCTGTTACTGCCGCGCCCCGAGGAAATGGAGGATGACGAAGGCGACCCGCGTGCCGAACTGATCCGCCGGCTGCAGGAGTACGAGCGCTTCAAGAAAGCCGCCGAGGATATGGATGCACTGCCGCGCATGGGCAGGGAAACCTGGGCTGTACGGGTCGAGGTAGGTGAGCTGCCCAGCCGGCGTGCCCATCCGGAGGTCAGCATGCAGGAGCTGCTGCTGTCGCTGTCCGAGGTATTGCGCCGGGCAGAAATGTTTGAAAGCCATCAGGTTACCCGCGAGGCGCTGTCGACCCGCGAGCGCATGGCCGAGGTGCTTGACCGGCTCAAGTCAGGGCAATTCGTGCCCTTTGTCAGCCTGTTCACCGCCAGCGAAGGCAAGCTCGGCGTGGTTGTTACCTTTATGGCGGTGCTGGAGCTGGTCAAGGAACAACTGGTTGATCTGGTGCAGAACGAGCCGTTTGCACCCATTCATGTCAAGGCGAGGGGAGAGGATGAGTCAGCCGCCGATTGAACACATCATTGAAGCCGCCCTGCTGGCTGCCGGTCGCGCGTTGTCGATCGACCGTCTGCGTGAACTCTTTGATGAAGACCGGATGCCGGGTTTTGACGACGTTCGCAAGGCGCTGGAAAAAATTGCTGCCAGTTACGAGGGGCGGGCGATCGAGCTGCGCGAGGTTGCCAGCGGCTGGCGCCTGCAGGTGCGCGAGGCTTACGGCCCCTGGGTGGCTCGGCTCTGGGAGGAGCGCCCGCAGCGTTATTCCCGCGCTCTGCTGGAAACCCTGTCGCTGATTGCCTACCGCCAACCCATCACCCGCGGCGAAATTGAAGACATCCGCGGTGTAGCGGTCAGCACCCAGATCGTCAAAACCCTGCTGGATCGCGAATGGGTGCGTATCGTCGGGCACCGAGATGTACCGGGCCGCCCTGCGATGTACGCGACTACTCGCCAGTTTCTCGACTATTTCAATTTGCGCAGCCTGAACGAGCTGCCGCCGCTCGCGGCGGTGCGTGAAATGGATGAGCTGGACCTGGAGCCCGAGCTGGCGTTGTCTGGAGAGGGCGAACAGCCAGTGTCTGCTGATGGGGCAGTGGATGAACCCTGGCTCCCGGTTGAACCGCTCAAGCCACTGGATTCAGAAGAGGGGCAGAGCGGTTTCCGTAATCTGCTTGATGAACTCAATGCGATGGAAGCCAATCTCAAGAGTGATTTTGATGACATGCCGGTCTCGGACATGCCGGTAGCGGACGTGCCGGTAGCGGACGTGCCGGTAGCGGACATGCCGGTCGCCGATGAGCACGATCGACCAGATGATTCCGACGAAGAGCCTGTGAACTGATATAGCTGGCGCAGGGCGTCGGTGTTATCCTGCTCGGCTTTTATCTACACCGGGAGGTGCTCCAATGACCGACGAATTTGAAGTAAACGATAGCCCGGCGGCCCCCGCCGCAGGCGAAAAGCTGCAGAAAGTGCTGGCCCGCATGGGGCTGGGCTCGCGCCGCGAAGTGGAAGGCTGGATCGCAGCTGGTCGCGTCAGCGTAAATGGTCAGCGCGCAGAGCTGGGCTGCCGTGTCGACAGCATGGATCAGATCAGTGTCGATGATCGCCCGCTGCGGCGTGACCTGAGCACCGAGGTTGTGCGCCGCGTGATGCTCTACAACAAGCCCGAGGGCGAGGTCTGTACGCGCGATGACCCGGAGGGTCGCCCGACGGTCTTTGATCGTCTGCCGCGTCTCAAGCACGGCCGCTGGATCAATGTCGGCCGTCTCGATATCAACACCAGCGGTCTGCTGCTGTTCACCACTGACGGTGAGCTGGCAAACCGGCTGATGCATCCCTCCTGGCAGATGGACCGCGAGTACGCGGTACGGGTCATGGGCGAGGTCGATGACGAGATGATCGAGCGTCTGAAAGAAGGCGTGATGCTCGAAGACGGTCCGGCCAAGTTTACCGACATCGTGTCTTCCGGCGGCGAAGGTATCAACCGCTGGTTTCACGTCTGCCTGATGGAAGGTCGCAATCGCGAGGTGCGCCGTCTGTGGGAATCGCAGGGCGTGCGCGTCAATCGTCTGAAGCGGGTGCGCTTCGGGCCGGTCTTCCTTGGGGCAGAGCTTCCGGTCGGTCGCTGGCGCGAGCTGAAACAGAACGAGCTGGATGCTCTCAGCATGGAAGTGGGGCTGGAGCCGATTGCCCTGCCGGCGATGAAAACCAGCGACAAGGAAAAACTGCAGCGTCTGGCCCGCAAGCCGTCCATGCATCAGGCTCGTCAGCCGCGTGGTGGGCGCAAGCCGACGCGCTCGCGCTGAGGTGTTTGTAAGCAGGCGTGACAGATTACTGTCACGCCGCGTCATCTCCGGGTTTCGGCGTCATCGGTTCGCCCTTTGCACCGTTGTTGATTGCTTAGCGTTTTGCTACAGTGCGCTGTCAAAAATTTATTGTCGACAGTGAGGTTGGCATGGCCAGCGCAGGGAAAGCGAAGAAATCGGGTGGGCGTTCGACTCAGGTTTCTGTATTCAACCGTCATCCGTTAACAGTTTTGATGTTGGCTTCGGGCATGATGCCCGGCTGGAGTCTGGCCAACGACATCACGCTGCACACCGGTAGTGGAGGGCAGACCGCCACCACGATTGCGGTCAACGGCGCCAATACCGACATCACCACCGCAACGGTGCGTGGTCAAACCGGCTTCAACTCCTTCGGTAACTTCACTGTCGACGCCGGCAATACGGTCAATCTGCACGTGCCCGGTGGCGCGAGCAATCTCGTCAACCTCGTCCACGACTCGCGCGCGGTCATCAACGGTACCCTGAACGGCCTCAAGGGTGGCAAGGTGGGCGGCAATATCATCTTTGCCGACCCGCACGGCTTTGTTGTTGGCGCCTCCGGTGTGGTCAACGTCGGCAGCCTGACCGTCACCACGCCCAATACCGCGACCATGGACGGGCTGCACCGGATTGCGGCAGTTGATGGTGCTGTGACCGACAGTCAGGCCGATGACTACGTCGCCAGGTTGGCTGCCGGCGAGCTGCCCAGCGCCGAGCTGGCCAGTGATGGCAGTAATGCGATTGTCATTCGCGGCATGGTCAATACCAACGGTTCGATCAACCTCCACGGTGCTTCGGTACTGGTTGAGGCCACTGCCAACCTGCAGGCCGGCACCGACGTTGCCCGGACTGTGTTCAACAGCACGGTAAATACCGAGGGCCTGGCGATTGGCGACGCGGTTGCCCGTGCTGATGGCGGAATCGTTATCACCGCGACTGACAATGTCGAAATCTCCGGCGAGCTGGCTGCGCTGATGGCCGATGACTCGGGGGCGCAGGTTCAGATCGCAGCTCGGAAGTCGCTGGAACTAAATGGCGATGCGTTGATCAGTACGCGAGGCGAGAATGGGCAGGACGGCGGTAATGTCACCCTGGAGGCGCCGTCAATTACGCTCGCCGACAATGCTCAGGTGGTTACCCGCGCCACCGGTGCGGGTCGCTCGGGCGATATTGCGCTCAACGCGCTCAGTGATATCAGCTGTACCTTCTGTGACGAAGACGCCGAAGCTCAGACCCTTGATGACCTGAAAACCGGCATTCAGTATCAGGCCAATCCCTGGTTATCCGCCAATCTGGGCAAAGCCGAAATCATCGTCGGTGAGAACGCTGTGCTGGACGCCGGACACGCTACCGGTGACAACGCCGGCGACGTTACCCTGGATGCCTACGGGCTGAACAGGCAAATGGCCGGGTACGCCGAAGCCGGTGCGCGGATTGATGTTGACGGCACTATCACCGGACGTAATGTCACCATCACCGCTGACGCGCGGGCCGAGGTTTCTCGCGACATTCTCGGCATGCTGCTCAGCAAGTACGACCTCAAGGACGACATCGCCCAGCTGGCTTCCGACAATGGCTGGAGCGAGGCAGAAACCTGGGCCAATGTGCTCGATACTCTGGCCGATCCTATCAAGGCCTACGCCGGAACGGCAGACACCAACGCCTTTCTGGAAACACCGACCAACTTTTCCGAACTGACCCTGCTGGTGCCGAACCTGTCGGCCTACATCGCCAAGGCCGACGCTGTCGTTGATATTGGCGCCACAGCCAATATCAACGCCAGTAACGATCTGACCGCCTGGGCAACCACCCAGCGCGCGGTAGACAGCTCCACCTGGAGCATTCCGGTACTCGGCAAGAAAATTCCCTTCGGCTTCGATGCTGCCTACGGCCAGATTTCCGGCCTGACCGAGGTCGTGGTGAACTCGGGCGCTACGCTCGATGTTGGGCGGGACTTGTCGGTAGTCGCGCACAGTGACAACAGCCTGTCGGTCACCGCTGCTGCAGAAAACAGCGTTGATGGCGAAGGCAGTGCACTCAAGACCATGGGTCTTGGGTTCGGCATGGCGATGAGCAATATCAACACCCGCGCGGTGGTCGCCGATGGCGCCAACCTGACGGTGGACCGGGATGTCAACGTACTCGCGCTGACCGAGCAGGAGCTGGAGACCAGTGTCAGCTTCAAGGCCAGTGGTGAGGGTGCAACCGGCGGCCCCGCAGTTGGTGTATCGCTCTTCAATAGCGATACCTACGCCGAGTTCAGTGCCGACCTGGACGGCGCGCGTAATCTGAATGTCAATGCAGCCAATGTGGTCTACAAGCAGATTACCTCGGTCACCGTCTCTGCCGGTGCCTCCGAGCCGGGTTATCTGGACAAGCTCAAGGAAAAGGCCAATGAGCAGGTAGCCAAACCGGTTACCGACTACCTCGGTGATAGCCTCAAGGACTTTTTTGGCATCAAGCCCGAGTCCAAGGAAGAGGGCGGCGCCAAGCCGACAACCGACAGCAAGTTCCGTCTGGCCTCGGCAATTGACGTAACCCTGTCCGACCACAGCGTCAAGTCGGTATTGGGCGGTGGTAGCAGTGCACCGGTTATCGACATCAGTGGCGACTTGGCCGTCCAGGCCTGGCAACAGCAGCAGAATCTGCACAACGCCGCCGAAAGTACGGTCAATGCCTCCGCCAAACGCGATGATGGCAGCACCGATGGCGCCGCGGTGTCGTTGAGCGTCGCTGCCGTCTATACCGAACTCGATCAGCAAACCCACGCAATCATTGGTGACGGAACCGAGGTAACCGCCGGCCGAATCGGCGTGGGTGCGCGTTTTGATCAGCCCGTCGGGCTGCTGGGGCTGGACCGCTGGAGTTCGCTCAAGCAGGTCTATGCCAACCTGAAACTGCTTGCTGAGGGTGGGCAGGCCGTTATCGGCAAGATTGCGACCCAGTATGCCAATTCGACTGGCGAGGCTGACAAGCTCGGCATGGCCGGCTCGTTGTCTATATTGCAGAACCGCATCGATACCCTGGCCTGGGCCGGAGACAACGTCAATCTGACTGCTACCTCCACCGACGATGCCCCCTGGGCGAGCCTGCTGGCCGCAGTGCTGCCCGAACTGGACAGTACGACAGCGCTGGAAGCGCGTCGGGAGGCACTGCGCACTCTCGGGTGGGAGTGGTCTGCTCCGCTGCAGGTGACCGCCGACAATCAGCTTGAGCAGTTGGCCATCTCGGGGAACTTCGATGCGCTGTTCGGCACCACGAGTGAGGATGGTGGCGCGGTGGGCGCCGGCATCAATATCCAGATTACCGGTAATCAGGCAGTCGCAGGCATTGGCGCCAACGGCAGCCTGACTGCCGAAGCCATCAATGTGGAGGCGCTGCAGAACGAACTGATCATCGCGGTCAGCCCTTCTGCGGGTAAGGGGGCCAGTGTTGCCGGTAACGGCTCAATCGTCGTCAGCGTTGTGGACAGCACCGTGCATGGCTCGATCCACAGCAGCACCGATGTGACTGCCGATACCGTAAATATCGATGCAGAGCATCAACTGGGTCTCTGGAGCGCCGCCGGCGCCATCGCTGCCTCCGAAAACGTCGGTGTTGGTGCGGGTGTTGCAGTCAACGTCGTCAATACCGACGTCTATGCCCTGGTGGGCGACAATAAGGGCTGGCGTCCGGATTATCTGTCTGACGGCCTGAACGACAGCAGCAAGGGTACATGGCTGGTTAACGATCTGACGCTCAGTGCGCAGAGCTCTGGCCAGAGCGGTGCCTTCTCGATTGCCGGTGCATTGGCGCGCTCCGAGCAGGAACAGGCCCAGCAGGACGAGGTCGCCAGCGAGAGTGGCGGTGCCGATGCCGGCTCGCAGGAGAAGGCCGGTAGCCTCGGCGAGGCGATCAAGACCTCGCTCACCAATGGTTTGGCGCTGATTACCGGCGAAGTGCAGAACGCCAAGGACAAGGCCGTTTCCTCCGGGGAAGCGGCAATGGACAAGATCGGCGAATACTGGGAAAAGCTGCAGACCGCATTCAATGGTGACAGCAGCAGCGACGGCAGTGACGGTACTACCAAGGAAGGCCTGAGCCTCGCGGCTGCCGCCTCTGCCAGCGTCAACGTATCGGGACAGAAGAACCGCGCTCACCTGGGCAACATCGTGCTGGATCCGCGGGATGCCGCCGGCAGCAAGGTCAATGTGCTGTCGCTGAACCAGACCCACCAGTTCAGTGGCTCCGGCGCCGGTGCCCTGACCCTGTCGGGCGGCGACAAGAGCCAGCACAGCGCGGCGCTGTCCGGTGCGGTTGCGTTCAATCAGCTCAAAAACGTCACCGAAGCGCTGATGCAGGACACCGTTCTGCGCAGCAACGATCTGCTCAAGGTGCAGGCTGCCAGTGGTGGCGATCAGATCGCCATGGGGCTTGGGTTGTCAGTCGCGGCCGGTGGCGAGACTAATGTCGCGGTCGCGCTCTCCGGCTCGGCCGGGGTGTTCAATAACAAGACCCGTGCCGCGGTAATCGATAGCCAGATCGAGCAGCGCGCTGCAGCGCCAGGCGTCATTGGGGTCAACGCTTACGATCGTTCCCGCTCGCTGCTGGGCGGTGGTGCCTTTGCTGTCAGCAAGGACAAGGGCGGCAGTGGCGGTGGCTCCATGGTGCTGGCCATTATGGGTAACGAGCTGGAAGCCGAGTGGTTGGGCAGCTCCGCAACCGATTTTGACAGCCTGGAAGTCAAGGCCAACAGTGCCTCTCGCGTTTTGGCCGGTGCGCTGGCTGTTGCTGCCAGTACCGGACAACAGAGTGGCTCCGGTGCCGGCTCGCTGTTCGTCGTGGTGATGAACAACAAGGTCAAGGCGAACGTCGACAAGACAGGCAGCAATGACTCCTCGCTGACTGGTGCAAACGTGACAGTTGCTGCAGCCAGTGTGCCGGGTGGCGACGCGTTGAACGATATCTTCAACTACGACGCCAGCGCAGACACCACGCTCAGTGAAACCGGTCTCGATATGACCGGCAGCAACGCTACCTCACAGATTGAGGTGGAAGCTGAGACCAACGATGAGCTGTTCAGTGAAGACGGTATTGATACCAATACCGACGAGACATCAAGCACTGCCGATACCACTACGCGTAACCTGTTCGACAGCGGTGATATCGCGGGTGAGGCGGTACTGGCGATTGCCGGCAGCGTTGCCGGCACCGGTGGCAAGGCCGCTGTGGGTGGCGCCATTGGCGTGGTGTACAACGGCAGTGATTACAGTGCCAATGTCGCCAACACCGATATTGACCTGACCGGTGATCTGGCGGTTGTCGCACGCAATGAAACCGATGTTCTCGCCGGCACCATTGGCGCCGCGGGGGCCACAGATATTGCTGTTGCCGGCTCTGCTACGGCCTTGATCGGCCGCGGCTCCGTATCCGCCGAGCTGGATATGACCGGTCGCACCCTGAACGCCGACGATCTGACGGTTCAGGCGCTGAAAACCGGCGGCTTCTACTCGCTGGCCGGCAGTATTGCCGGCAGCAGTAACACGGCTGCCGTTGGTGCGGCATTCAGCATCAACGACATGCAGCAAAGCGCGACAGCGAATATCGTCGGTGGCACCTATGAATTGACCGGTGACGCCACACTCAGTGCTGCGCAGCAGAGCCGAATCATTACCGCTGCGCTGTCCGGTTCGGTCTCCGCCAGCGGCTCCGGAGTCGGTGCCGCCATGACCTACAACCGCATTGCCGACACGACCACCGCAGAGCTCAGCTCGGCGCTGCTGAACGCACGAAATCTGACCATTTCCGCCAGTCAGCCGAATCTCGGTGCCAGCATCTGGTCGCTGGCGTTCAACCTGGCTGCCGGCGGGGGATCTGCCGGCGTTGGCGCCGGTGTGGCGGTCAACCTGATTGACGCCGAACGCGAAGCAAAACTGAGCAACAGCACTGTCAATCTCAGCGGCAATGCTGCTATGACATCGGCCCTGGATGGCGAAATCTGGAGCATCGGTATCGATGCCGCTGGTGGTGGGACCGCGGGCGTGGGTGGCTCCTTCGCGGCCAACAACATTAACGGCAGGGACGAAGTCAGCATTTTCGGCAGCACCGTTAACGCTGCCGGCAGCAACCAGACATTGTCACTGGATGCCAGCGCAGGTCAGGGCTTGACCATCGCTTCGCTGGCCGGTTCGATTACCGGAGGCGGTACCGCTGCGGTGGGTCTTGCTGCGTCGGTCAACCGCATTGCCGCTGATCGCCGCGCAGTGATCGGAGGCGGTAGCCTGATTGATGGCTTTGCCGATGTCAGCCTCAAGAGCGGTGTGCAGCAGGCGATCTATTCGATCGCTGTTGCCGGTGGAGGTGCCGGTACGGTAGCCGTTAACGGCGCGACCACTACCAATATTCTGGATGGCGAGGAGCGGGCAGAGATTCTCGATAGCCAGCTCGACAACGTGGGTAACCTGTCGCTGTCTGCCGCGGAAGGGGACCGCACCATCTGGGGCCTTGGTGCGGTTGTCAATGGCGCCGGCACCGCTGCGGTCGGGGCCGCGAACGTCAATAACTTCATCCTTGCCAAACGAGTGGCGAAGATTGACGAGTCGGCCATCGCACTGACCGGAACCCTGAATCTGAGCAGTGGCGGTGATGCGCTGATACGCTCCGCCGCGTTGGGTGGCGGCGGTGCCGGCACTGCCGCAGTCGGCGCCTCCATCGCGGTCAACGTGGTGGCTGGCGAAGAGTCTGCCAGCATTGAAAACAGCGATATCGACGGTGCCAGTGAACTGACGGTCGAGGTAACTCGCGGCGAGGTCGATATCAAAACCCTCGCCGGCAACGTGCAGGGCGCCGGCAGCGGTGCCGGTGCCGGAGCGGTCGCTGTCAGTACGGTTACTCAGGTGCGTCAGGCCTGGATCGGCGACAGCTCTGTGGATCTGGCAAGCGGCGCCGATGCCCGTGTCGAGGCGCTCACCCAAGCCAACATCGATACCCTGGCGCTCAGCGGGGCCGGTGCGGGCACTGCCGCTGCCGTTTTCTCCAATACCAGCAACAATATCGATGCGCGTACCTATGCGCGGGTGCTCAACAGTGGCGGTGACGCGGACCGGATGCTGGTCAGGGCGCGTGATGCCTCCAGCATCAATTCGCTGTCGGGTGGCATTGCAGCCGCCGGCAGTGTCGCCGTCGGCGTCGCGACGGCGGTGAACCGCATCAACAACGATATCGAAGCCCGTGTCTCCGGCCGCCATACGGACGGCGGATTCACGCTGAATGACCTGGCGGTGCAGGCTGAGTCGGATGCCGAGATCAATACCATCTCGGTCTCCGGCGGCTTCTCCGGTACCGCTGCGGTAAATGGGGGTATCTCAACCAGCATTCTGGATACCCGCGCGCGCGCGCTCATCGATGGTGGTGCGGCAATTCTGGCCCGCAACAACGTCGCAGTGACGGCGTTCAACAATGACACCGTCAATTCCTATGCCGGTGTTGTCGCCGGCAGCGGCAACGCGGCTGTCTCCGGTCTGGTAACAGTGAATGTGCTGCAGAGCGAAACCGAAGCAGCGATTCGCGGTGCCACAACCGAGGTAACCGCGCTGGCACTGGGTGCCGGCGTGTCGGTTGATAACGGCGAAGTAGCCAATGCGCCGGATACCGATGCCTGGGCTGATGCCGAACAGTTCAATCCTGTGCTCAATCTGCAGACCGGCTCAGAGCTGGTCAAAGGGGTGGCGGTAAGAGCCACATCGCTGCAGCAGACCGGTCAGACCAGCGTCAGTGCTGCCGTATCTCTGGTCCCATTGGCCAGCGCCTCGGTTGGTGGTGTGAGCAATACCCAGGTACTGGGTGGCTCCACACTGGCGGCGATTGATGATGCGCAGATCAACCAGTCCAATGCGGGCGCTGCAGCGGATCAGCAGGTCAGCGTGGGTGCCGCCAGCCATAGCTACAGCTTCGGCGGTGTGCTCAACGCGGCGCTTTCGCTTGGCGCTGCAGCGGTCGCTGTGACCGCAGATACCGGCGTGATCAGTCGCGACGTTACCGCACGGGTGCGTGGCGCCAAAGTCACCAGCCGTGGTGCGATGGACGTTGATGCCAGTGCTACCAACTCGGCCAGCAGCATTGTTGTCAGTGCTTCCGGTGCCATTGTCGGTGTAGCCGGCAGTGCCGCTGTGCTGGTGCTTGAAGGCAACACCGAGGCGCTGGTCGATGGAGGCAGTGATCTGACCGTTGGCAGCCTCAATGTGAGTGCAGATGCGATCAACAGCCTGGCGCCCAGTGCCGATACCGCCAGTGGTGGCGCGGTTGGCGCCGGTGCCGGTGTGGCGGTAGGTTACAACCGCAGTACCGTGCGTGCCTGGCTGGGTGCCCAGCAGGGCAGTAGCGAGGCCCGCACCAAGATCACCAGCCCCGGCGCAATCAGTGTCGAGGCCGACAGCGTGACCCGTCTGCTTGGCAACAGTGTCAGCGTCAGTGGTGGTGGCGCTGCCATGGCGGGCTCGGTGAACGTGTTTATCGTTGAGAACGTCACCGAAGCCGGAGCCGGCAAGCTGGATCTGGGTACGTCTGCGAACCGGGCCGGCAGTCTGACGGTAGACGCCTACGACAAGTTGATTGCGCTGAGCAATGCCGGTTCTGCCGCGATCGGCAATGTATCCCTTGGCGCCAGTGCCAACGTGCTGGTCGCCAACAATGCGACCCGCGCGATGCTGCTCGACTCGCAGGTGTATACCACCGGAGAGGTGAAGGTTGCCGCTGCGCGCGATGTGGATGTGCAGCTTTACACCGTCACCGGTGGTGTGGGTGGCAGTGCTGCGCTGGGTGGCAGTGTCGGTCTGCTGATGCTGGGTTCCGGCGCGACCTCGGTCGAGGGTACCGATCCGCTGGATGAATTGAACAGTGGCGGTAACGGCACACTGTCCATGGTTGACGGTTTCACCAGTCGGGAAACCGCCGAGACCGGCTATGACACCGTGGTGTATGACAGCGCAACCGGTGAGTACGTCATCGAGCGTCGCAGTAACACAGACGAGACCAATCTGCTCAATCGAAGCGGGCAGGTCGGCTCAAGTTCGGATCGCCTCAAGGCAGGCACCACCTACTCCCACGAGACGCTGGCCCGCATCAAGGGTGGGCGTGTTGACAGTCAGGGAGCCGTCACGGTCAGCGCGCTCGACTCGATTGCAACGCGCAATCTCACCGGCTCCGCTCAGCTGTCAGGCAGCGCGGCAGTGGGCGCTGCGGTGGCCTATACCCTGTCCAATGCCCGGGTGAGTACCGAGGTCGATGCGACCGTACGTGCCGCTTCGCTGTCGGCGACGGCCAAGAGCAAGGCCCTTAACGGCGAGCCTGCAGTCAAGGTCGAGAGTTACACCGGCGCTGCGGGATTTGCTGCCGGTATTGGTGCGGCTGTATCGGTTGCCGATATGAACAACACCATCGGCGTCAATCTGGGTGGTGACCAGCAATACGGCAATGCTCTCAGCGCGACTGCAGAAGATACCCTGGGACTCTCGGTGAAGGCCGATGGTGCCGCTCTGGGCGCCGTGGCAGCCGGTCTGGTTATCGGTACCGGTCTGCGCGACAGCACTGTGGGTGTCAACGTGACGGCAGGCAGCAGTCTGACGGCCAACGGCATCAGTCTGTCGGCCAATGGTGCCGGTTTGCTCAGCGTAGATACGGTTGGTGCGGCGGGTGGTCTGTTTGCCGCAGGTACCGCCGTCGCGGCGCTGGGTATCGACAGTACCCGGGTTGCCACCGAAGTGGGTGATGGTGCCATGCTGGACGGCAAGGCCGGCGGCGTGACAGTGCAGGCATCCGCAGCGCCGCAGATTGATGTCAGTGCCATCGGCGCAAGTGTGTCTGCAGGTGCCGGCGTGGGTGCCTCCTACGCCCGGGCGCAAGGCAGCACTCGGGTCACGGCCAAGCTGGGTAATGCCGTTGATATCAAGGGCACCGGCGGTCTCAAGGTCGCTGCCAAACTGGATAACCAGCGCAGCGGTAACGAGGTTGATCCCGACGAGGCAGCGGTCCGGGCGCGTTCGGTTGCCGGCAGTGGCGGCCTGTATTTCTCTGCCAATGGTTCAGTTGCCGAGGCGGTTAACAGCTCTACCGTCAGCGCTACCACAGGAACTGACCTCAAACTGCCCTCCGGTCGGGTTGAAATCGATGCCCGTAGCGAAACCCAACAGTACGCCGAAGCCACCGGGATTGCGGTCGGTGGGTTGGCGGTTGGGGCATCTGTTGCCGAGGCGCGCTCGACAACCACCACCGAGGCGAAGCTGGGTGATCGCGCCAATGATCGTCAGGGCGCGTCGCTGCTGACTGATCTGGTCGTCTCTGCCGACGGCGAGGACATCAATCAGGCCAAGAGCATCGCGGGTAGCGGCGGTCTCGTCGCGGGCAATGCCACCATCGCCCGGACCCGCACTACCGGGAACGTGTATGCCGAGATCGGCAAAGCCGTTGACATTGCTGCCGATAGCCTGGCGCTTACCGCCAAGTTCAATGCCCTTTACGGGACCCATGCCAACTCGGTCAACGCCGCGGTAGTGGGCGGCAGTGGTGCCAGCTCCGATAATGAGGTGACAGTCACTACCCGAGCCAGGGTCGGTAATGATGCCGAACTGTACCTTGGGCAGGACGCATTGCTCAGCGCCAACTCCAACATCTACACGCGTCATCTTGGTTCTGCTGCCAGCGGTGCCGGTGGCGGCGTGATCAGCGGCCAGGCGGTCACCAATCGGTCTGATGTGACGGCTGATTCGCTGGTGGATATCGGCGAACGGGTAATTCTGGTTGCCGGACTGGCCGGTGGCGATTATGACGGCAAGCTGATTGCCCGTGCCTTTACTCGCCATGAGGTAAACGAAAGTGTCACGCTCAGCACCGGTGGTGCGATTGCCGGCGGCGGTGCGGACAACGTTCACGATGCCAGCTTTACCAATGCGGTCAACGTGGGTGATGGGGCAACCCTCACGGCCTATGGTCAGATCGGTCTGGGTACCTACACCCTATCGTCGTCAGCTATCGAATCCCTGGTCAGCACCTGGGGAGCAGCAGGTGTCGGTGTCGCGAATGCCAAGGCCGATATTGCCAGCCAGCAATCCGTGTCCGTAGGCGAGGGCGCGACGCTGTCTGCGCTGGGCAATATCGATCTGTCGGCAGGCCGTGATCCCGAGGGGCTGTGGCAGACACGCATCAATGCCGATACCGTAGCGCACAGTGTCGTGCGCGGTATTATTGCGGTGCCTGATGCGCGCGCCGAGAGTCTGATCACTAACGTTGCCGGCGTTTCCGTTGAGCAGGGTGCTTCGGTTCTTGCCGCGCGCAACATCACCGCAGGCGGTTACAACGGGCTTAACGCCGCGCTCGCCGATGGCGAGGCACGAGGTTATCAGCTCGGTTTTATCCCGGTTACCAACCGTGACAGCAGAACCAATGTCGTGCGCGACAGCTTCGCCCATCTTGATGGTAACTTCCTGGCCGGCCGTTATAACGAGCTGATCATCGATATCGCGCCCAACGGTAATGTGACCCAGAGTGCCGGTTTGCCGGTTCTGGTTCTCAGCACCAGCAGCTTTGTTCCGACTGATTTCCTTGACAGTTACTCGGGTATTGACCCGGTTACCAAGCAGATCCTGCGCAGTACCATTTCCAGTTCGGCCACCGGTTCGGTGGAGCTGGGTTCCATGCTGGCGGCAGGCGGTAATATCACCGTCAATGCCGACCGGCTATCGGGCGCCGGTACCCTGACGGCCAACGGCGGTCCCAAGATCCAGGTGACCAACCGCAGCAGCAAGTATCTGCTGGTAGGTGACGTGCTGATTCCGGATGAGCCGGGCGGCCATGTGCTGTTCACCGGGGGAGCCGATCGCTCGCGCTTCACCAGTGGCACCGTTCGGGAGGTCAACGCGGATCGGCGGGCTCAGGTGCGCATTGACAACAGTTACATCGGCAACTCGGGCAACGTCAGCTATGGCCCGGCT
>AZIG01005664.1_pt1 | contig 17371 bp, 13 predicted proteins | sample 359071 | NCBI WGS metagenome assembly AZIG01 (sample SAMN02429714, study PRJNA222667) | marine sediment metagenome | biome: Sediment sample; isolation source: enrichment culture of sample MGS-AQ(UA) from oil contaminated terminal site... | place: Jordan: Aqaba | collected 2011-05-15 | depth 18 m m | reverse complement strand
CTGATGCGAGCGCATGCCGGCGCCAGTCACATGCGGTTCAGCCCCGCGGGTGCGGGGAACGCCGCGATGGACGAGGACGAGGCCGGGCAGATTGCGGTTCAGCCCCGCGGGTGCGGGGAACGCTATCGACCTGGGCGACGGCTTCTATCTGAAACCGGTTCAGCCCCGCGGGTGCGGGGAACGCCCCAAGCCGCGCTCAATGGTCTGCTGCGACGGCGGTTCAGCCCCGCGGGTGCGGGGAACGCTCAGCAGCAGGGCAACTTCGCCCGGTTTGTCAGCGGTTCAGCCCCGCGGGTGCGGGGAACGCGTTCCGCTGGCTGGCATCGAATGTGGACAGCGCGGTTCAGCCCCGCGGGTGCGGGGAACGCTCCATCGTCACGCCGTCAACGGATGCCAGCAGCGGTTCAGCCCCGCGGGTGCGGGGAACGCTGCTCATGTGGCCACCTGATACACTACTGCGACGGTTCAGCCCCGCGGGTGCGGGGAACGCCGGGTCATAATCGACGCAGAAACGGACATACCCGGTTCAGCCCCGCGGGTGCGGGGAACGCTATGCTGGAATCGAGCAATCGCGGCTATGCGGCGGTTCAGCCCCGCGGGTGCGGGGAACGCGTTTGCAGTGGCGTCACGCTTTACGCCATTTTGCGGTTCAGCCCCGCGGGTGCGGGGAACGCATGGACCTGAAGACCACGGCAGATATGTCGCGCGGTTCAGCCCCGCGGGTGCGGGGAACGCGCGTTAAACCGCAGCAATCAGCTGACGATCTGCGGTTCAGCCCCGCGGGTGCGGGGAACGCTGCTCAAGCAATTCGTTCGCCTCTTGAACCAGCGGTTCAGCCCCGCGGGTGCGGGGAACGCTAGCTATTCTGCCAGTTGCCAGCCTCCCAGACCGGTTCAGCCCCGCGGGTGCGGGGAACGCTCATGACGGGCACGCAGGATGCGCCGGGCATGCGGTTCAGCCCCGCGGGTGCGGGGAACGCAGGTGCGGACATGAGAATAGAAAACAACCTGACGGTTCAGCCCCGCGGGTGCGGGGAACGCGTGGTCCAGGGCTACCAGAACCGGGAAACCTGCGGTTCAGCCCCGCGGGTGCGGGGAACGCAGTGGTCAGCCAAGCATGGCCGATCGTTCGCGCGGTTCAGCCCCGCGGGTGCGGGGAACGCTTTTCCGTCTGCTGTAGCGGCCTGTGACACTGCGGTTCAGCCCCGCGGGTGCGGGGAACGCATGACCCGAACAATTGAGTAGCCAACAATCCACGGTTCAGCCCCGCGGGTGCGGGGAACGCCTCGATCCTGCCGACGAGGTTAAGGTTCGCGCCGGTTCAGCCCCGCGGGTGCGGGGAACGCGCTCTGCGTTCATCGCTGGCCTGAGCCTCCCCCGGTTCAGCCCCGCGGGTGCGGGGAACGCACTTCCAGCAACCGATTGATTCTCCGAGAGAAAATCGGCCGCATAAAATCTACCAAATTTTCTTGTTAAAGATCAGCTGATTCTGGGGGTAAAAAAGCGACGAGATGGAGGCCATCAAATTCAACCGGAATGCGGCGGTTGGCGCCCAGTGTCTGAAACTCATAACCGGACTCGTGGTTGCTGGCCCAGGCCATGACGACGTTGCCATCTTCATAGCCTTCACTCAGGTGCTGCCAGATCATTTCCCGCGTGCGGCGAGAGACGTCGCCAATATAAACCCCGGCGCGCACTTCCAGCAGCCAAATCGCCATGCGACCGCGTAGGCGCGGCGGAACATTTTCGGTGACGACTACAACAAAACTCACTACTGCGTCCTATGACCGGCATCGCCGATGCTGTCAGCGTTTGGTATCGCTGGCGGAACAGACTCCGGCGGCGCTTCAGGCGGTGATATTTCACCTGCCGAAAGGACGTCTTCAATCATGGGGATAATCTTGCCAAGCAGTTTGCTGCTGCGGAAATAATCGCGACAGGCCAGGCGCACATCGCGCTCAGGCTGGGCAGGTGAACCAGCTGCGATGCGAAAAGCCAACGGCACCACGCTGTCAAACTTGAACAGGTCAGCAATGTCGTAAACAAACGACAGCGGTTTGCCAGTGTGAATAAACCCGACGGCCGGCGCGTAGCCTGCGGCCAACACCGCCGCCTCGGTGATCCCGTACAAGCAGGAAGTAGCAGCAGACAGGCAACGGTTAGGGATATCGGCCGCATCCCACTGCTGCCGGTCATAGTTGCGCGAGCGCCAGCTCACGCGGTACTGCTTGGCCAACAGTTTATAGGTTTCACGCACCCGCGCCCCTTCAATGCCACGCAGTTGCTCGACGCTGCGACGCGACGGCGCCGGCTCACCGAACCGCACCTCGTACATGCGCCGCACCACCTTGAGACGTAACTCATCATCCAGTGCCAACTTGGCCTGATACAACAGGCGATCAGCCCTGGCGCCGCCCGGCTGACCACTGGCGTACAGTCGCACGCCGGACTCGCCAACCCATACCAGCAGCGTGCCAACAGTAGACGCCAGATGCACCGCGGTATGCGACACCCGCGTGCCGGGCTCCAGCATGATGCAGGCGACGGAGCCGACGGGGATATGCATGCGCACGCCGTTCTTGTCGATCACCACAAAAGCGCCATCCTGCACGTCTATCTGCCCGTACTGCACAAAGATCATGGAGACACGATCCTTCATGGGCAGAGGTTTGAGCGGCGGTAGCATATTGCCGGCCATGGCTATCTCCTAAAGCAGATAAGGGCGCATCCAATCTCAAGCCAAAGGGCGTACCAGCAGTAGCCCGCAGCCGAAGCCCTTGCTGTGCCCCACCCCACTACACAACGCTCGCTGCAGCCGATCAGGATCAGTCACGTGGAGTACGCCGCTGTAGTCCAGAGTGGAATACTCAATCGCCTTGCCTTTACGCCGCAATCGCTGCTGACGATAACCCGTCTGCAGCACGCTGCCGGCATCCACTGTCACCCCCCACTGCTCAGCACGCTCCAGCAACCACTGCCGTCCCGCCTCGGCCAATGCATCAGCCTGCCCGCCGTGGGATGCCTCCCGCAACTGACGCTTGGCGTGCATCAGCACGTCGTGGCGGCGGGAGCGACCGTCCTGCTGACGGACACTCACCGTGGGGTTGGCACGCAGATCAAAGCGCAGGGTCTGGCCGACAGCTAATTGGGGTGAATATTCCTTGCTCTGAATCTGAAACAACCCGGAATCGCCCTGCGGGGGGCGGGCAGATACAACATAGAAGCTGCGCTCGTCCTCCAGCCGGCGAAAGATGAAATCGCGCTCCATCCCATCACCGGGAAACAACCGCCAGATCAGAGCATGGTCGTGATAAGGCTCGCCGTGACGCATCAAGTCGCGCAACCAGGCATCCTGCCGCGCCGTGGCCTGCAAACGTACATGGGAAAAGAAATGCGTCATGCGCGTTCCTCCCCACCCAATGCCACCCATTCACGACGAGAGGTAAACTGCCAACGCCGCCGCGACAATGGCTGATCATGGCGCTGACTTTCGTAACTGGCGTTCATCCCCGCGCTCATACCGTCCTCCCAGTAAAAGCGCGGTTGACCTGGCCGCAGCAAGTGCGCATCCAGCGGGCTAGGCCAGGCTACGGCCTCCGCGCGTCGATCAGCCAGCGCCAGCAACGATGGCAACTGCGCCGTCGAGAACAACTCTTTCAGACTCGACGCCAGCACCAATTGAGGGAACAACGGCAGGGCCAGCGGGCAGGACTTGCGGCCAAGATACAACGTGAATGTCGGCTTGCGCAGCGCATCGGCCAACTGAGCCAACGTCACTGGCGCGCCGGGCAGCGCCTCAACAGCCACCAGGGCCAGACTGTCGCACCGGTACTCGCGGCTGGTCAGCATAGTGTCGACCTTGACCGCCGCCAGTTCCTGTCGGCGTGAGCGAAACTGAAACTTGCGCGGCGGTACACCTACCTGAACCGTGTGGTAGTCACGCAACGGCGAGCCGGTGCACTCCAGCTTGATGCCAAAGCGATATCCCTCACTCAAGGCCTGCTGGCCAGCGGCATCGCTGCGCTCAATACCCAGGGCAGCGCCCAGCAACCCCAGCAGCGCGGAACGCGAGGGTTGCACCGCAGAGTGCCGAGTCTCGCCCACCGCAATCTCGCCCCAGCTGGCTAGCGGCCCATAGAGCCGCAGCAGTAGATACTCAGTCATGGGCTTACTCCGCAGCAACAAAATCGAGCAACTCCGCCAGCGAACCTTCGCCGCTCAACACATTGATCTCGCAGCGGCTATCGGCGCAGGCACCGTAAACTGCATCCATGTTGTCCCGCACACGTTGCAGCGCACTGATGGCATCCGTCGCATAGTCGGCGCCGGCCACCGGTTTGACGTAGGCCAGCGACAGCGAGCGCGGCTGATCGCTGCCTTTTTCTGCCAACGCGTAATGGGCGCGAGCACGGCTGGCGAAACTATTTTGCTTGCCACTGGGGCCTACCTTGAGCGCCGCCTCGGTCAGCGCCCGCAGTGCTTTGGCAGTCAGCGTCTCATCGCCGCCCAAATTGCGCTTGAGCAAATCACGATCAATGCAGATGTATTGGTAGAACACGGCAGCAGCGAAGCCGGCTTCGCCAATGTGTCCTGCGCCGGAATCATCACGATTCAGGTCATCTACCGCCGTGAAGTAGTCATCCTCAATCGCAGAGGCGTGTACGCCAATAGCATGGGCCACCTGCACGGCGGCTTCGCCATTGAACGCGGTTTTAGAGGCAAGCATGCGGCCGAACATGGCGATGTCTACAGCACTTTGGTCGTGCAGCAAGGCGTCCAATTCATCATCACTGGGCGCGCGCTTTTCCTGCGCCAAGGTGGCCACCAGAGCATCCAGACTGGCGCGCTCTTCGGGCGCAACGTGTACCAGTTGCTCAATTTCCAGCGGGTTATCCTTTTTCACCGCGCCGTAGACCTTGGCGATCTGCCCGGCCCAATCACGCGCCTGCTTTTCGCTGACGCCGGCTTGCAATAGCGCCTCGAATGCTTCGCTGCCAAGACGTTTGGTGCGCGTGCCAATAGTCCCGGCCAGTTGCTGCTGAAACAGCTCAGACGTACGCCAGGCACGCTTAAGACTCTGGGACGAGACCCGCAGACGCTCAACACCACCCAGCCGGGCAGTTTTGGGGTTGCCGAGGTCGTCGCGGTTCAGGTTGGCTGGCGGATAGGACGTCAGCAGATGCAACTGGACAAAGCGGGTCATTGGGACAGCTCCTTGTTAAGTTTGGGGTCTTGCGCAGCGCCCTGCTCCCGGGCGCTGAGGTAATAGTCGTAGGCCCAGCGAAATTTAACGCCCTGGCTGGCGGGCAGCCCCGGTGCGGCGCTTTCGATTTGCCAACTGAGTAAGTCATCGGCCAGCCGAGCCACATCGGCTTGACCACCAGCCAGCTGCACTGCGCGTCGCCATTGCTTGAAAAGCTCCAGGCTATTGCGGCTGCGCTGCAGGGTTTTGAAACGTAGCTCACTCATAGGGGAACGCTCCTTGCCGCTGTTCTCCCCCAAGTGCCAGGCCAAACTCCGGCCATCGTCGAGATCGGTTTTTACCAGCGCCAGCACACCCGCCACCCAAGCCGCGCGCTCGTAGCTGCGCGGATCATCCGGCAATGCGCCTCGCTCGCCGTTCAAAGCCACCAAGCGGTCAGCCAGTAGCAGCGTGGCAGCGTGGACCAGAAGCTCATCGACGTCAGCACACCGCCGCAGCTGCGCCCGCTGCCCGCGGCCCATGGCCCACAATTCGCCGGGCAGCGGACTATCGCCCTCCTCGCGCGGCTGCAACGCGCGCCACCAGTCGCGCACCCAGCGTTGCTGCGCCTCGTTCAGCCTTGGCTTCCTCGGCTTCATGCTTCCTCCTTGTCATACAGGTTAACGAGCGCCCAGAGCGGCTTGAGTGCCTTGCCGCTGTTCAGCTCCTTGGCCAGATCTGCCCTTGCCTTGACCGCGCGGCGCATGTCCAGATCTTCCAGCGGTGCGCTCAGCACCCACTGGTCAAACAAATGCAACACCAGTCTGCGTGTATCCAGCAGCCAGCGACGGTAGACCGGCTGCAGCAGGGCCTTGTTATCCTCAAAGTCCAATCGACTAAGCGCATCCAGCAAGTGGTAAAACAGCGGTTCCGAGCCCTGCCAAAAGCTCTGGGACACCGCCGGCTCTGCGCCCACGTCGCCAGGGCGACGGAACCACGCTGCCTTGACCTGACGATGCAGCGACGCAGCCATGTCGCTAGCCGAGTCCAGCACCAGTTTGACGCTGCGCGTAAAGTGCTGGATGTCGGTCTCGACGTAGTGCACCGGCAGCGTGCTGTCGTACCAGCACAGGGCTTTCATATTCGACATGTCAAAGCCAAAGCACCACAAACGGGTTTGCAGACGCCGAACATGAATGGTGTGGTGGCGGACCACCTGCGCGGCGTCGGGCTGGTGATCTTCGTTACCCAACACCAGCCCGAGCCAGTCGCGATATCCGCGTCCTGCCTGCCGGCCTTTAATGGACAACGGCGGTTTGGCACCCTTGGCATCGATGCTGTAAGGCGTTAAAGGGTGAGTCCAGGCGCCGGTGTAGTTAATGCCGCCGTGCCGGGTGCGGTAGTGACGAATGCGCGGTACATCCAGTGCGCCGCACACGGCGCAGTCGCCCTGATCCCGGGTGCTACCGTCTAAACGAATCCGCCGCGGCATACTCCAATAGGCCTGCAGCGGATGCACTGACTCGGGGGGCGTGTCATGCCCACCCTTGTCTTCACTGGTGCGCGTCGGCGCTAGCCACGGCAGCACATCACTCCAGGTGCTAATAGGCTCGCAGCCCAACACATCCAGCGGCAAAACATTCAGCCATAATCGCTGCCAAAGGCTGGCTTTGGCGTCGACCGGTTGCAGCAGGGTGGTCAGCGGCCCACCACCACGCAAGGACGTCCGGATACCACGGCCACCGGCAGGCGCGTTAAACTGCATGGTCAGGAGCGCCTGAGCGAAGCAGCCTTCACACAGACCGTGATCGGCTGTGGGCTTGTTGAAAAACAGGTTGCTGGTTGAACCAGCATCGATCAGCAATTCCTGCACGGGTAGCTGATTTACCTCATCCGGCAGATGCAGATCCTGCATAAACGCCACCCCATCAGCCTCCAACTCAAAAGCGTGGGTAATGGGCGCAAGGGCGGCCTTGAGCTCGTCGGCCGAAGGCGGGTTATGCAACCGCTCACGCCACTGCGCTAGGTCCTGCGGAGCATAGGCGGTTTGCAGCAAGCCAATCAGGAATTGGTACAGCGAGCCGCGGAAGTCGGGGCGCGGTGCATCAACATCCAGCCAGTCAGCCTGCCCCACCTGCAACGGCGACAGCTGTGCCGGGCTGCCGTCCGCTCTTTTCGCGCTTATCCATTGTTCACTCAGCAAGTTCATAGCCGTTCCTCGTTGGCTTTATTCATGCGTAGGCCGCTACCAACACAACCCAGCCTCGCGGTCATACACCATTTCGCGCAAACGTCCGCGCTCATCCAGTACCCGCCCCTGCCAGCGTTCACCTTCAGCCATCATTGGCAGAATTAAGGCGTCCTCTTCCAACAGGCGGGAGCGGCTGCGCAGTTGCGCCAGCGCTGGAGCGAAGCGCTGTTCCCACTCAGGCTCCAGCGTGTCCGCCAGATAGGCACCAACGCGCACCGCCGACTGCTCCCAAGGGTAGGCACCGTCAGAGCACATCGGCTGCAATTCGTCGTTACGCCAAACGGCCAGGTACAGCGTTCGGGTTTCGTCGCCCAGCCTGGTTGGCACCGCATTATCCTCGTACCAGCGATAACTACTGTCGCAGCAGTACCCCCTATCCAGTCGCAAGGCGTTGAAGTGCGCCTGACTGCGCATGGCCATATCTTTACCAATCTGCTCCCGGGTGGCGCGTTGTAATGCCTCGGGAATCGGCTCGACCGCACTGCCATAAACCGCCTCCACCAGAGCGCGCACGGAACCGGCCTCTCCTGGTTCGCCCGGCGTCTGGATACAGCCCGCCCGCAACAAGGCTCGTGCGCCCAGCCAGAGCTTGCCGATATCGGGATAGACAAAACACGCCTTGGGAAACAGCGCGGCATACCAGTCAGCCGACGGACTGTCATCGACAGGCGGCATGAGGACATGGAAAACCGGCGCGGAGCGCTGCTCCAACCCGTCGTCAGCCGGATCACCGCTGGCGGTACGCGCATGGCGCTGCAAGCGCCCGGCACGCTGGATCAGCAAGTCAATCGGTGCCAAGTCAGAGATCATCAGATCAACATCAAAGTCCAGACTCTGCTCTAAAACCTGCGTGCCTATCAGAATACGACCGGCACGCTCAGCCCCGGCTGAATGCTTGCCAAAGCGTCTAAGAACATCGCTCTCAATAGTCAGACGGTCGCCCATGGCGTAGCGACTGTGAAACAGGGTGACCTGCCCTGCGGGCAGTTGATCGGTCAGCATCTGATGGGCGCGCCGCGCGTCGTCCACAGTGTTGCGTATCCAGCACAGGCAGCTCCCGCCACGCGCCTGCTCAACCAGCAATGCAACGGCTTGCGCCTCATCGTGCAACGCCTGCACTGACACGCGCCGCCGTACCTGTGGTCGAGTTTGGCAAGCATGACTGGATAACGTTTGCCCTGCGCGCACAGCCAGCGGGTAGCGGGCGTCGTCCAGCACCGCCGGCTCCGCGACGCCGAGTCCGCCTTGATAGGCCGCCAACAAATCCGTACGCAGTGCCAGCGGCAGAGTCGCCGATAGTAAAATAACGCTACCACCCTGCCGGGCATGCGCACGCAGCAGGGTCTGCAACAACACCATCATGTAGTGGTCGTAGGCGTGTACCTCGTCAATCAGCAGCACCTTGCCCGCCAACCCCAGCAAACGCAGTGACTGGTGGCGGGCCGGCAGCACGGCCAGCAGAGCCTGATCCAGCGTACCCACGCCAACCTCCGCCAGCAGGGCCTTCTTGCGATTATCCGCCAGCCAGGCATTGCATTGCACGGTGGCCGAGCCCTCCCCCCGGACATAACGGCAGTCGTCGACCGGCGAGTCTGGCAACACGCTATCGCGGAAGCCATCAACCAACTGACGCGCACCGTGAGACAGAATCAATGACGGCGCGCTGCCGGCTTGGTAAAGCTGTCGATAGACACTGCCAACCCGCTGATACATCTGATTGGCCGTAGCCATACTTGGCAAGGCGAAGTACAGCCCCTGCGCATGACCTGCCTGCATCAGGCGCTGAGCCAACAGCAGAGCGGCCTCGGTCTTGCCCGCACCAGTCACATCCTCCAGCAGAAAAAGCTGCGGCCCATCCTCCAATTCGACGGCAGACGCATACTGCTGCAACGGCGTTGGCTCGGTAAGATAATCAAACAGCTCAAGCGGCTTAGCCCAATGCCGTACCGGCGCAGCTTGCAACCCCGCCGCATTGATTGCTTCCTGCGCTTGGGTGCAAGCCTTACGCCAGTATGACTGCAACGGCTCACGCCTTATTTGATAAGGGAAATAGGCCTGATTGGAACCAAGCCAATCCGCCAATACGGCCAGACCTGCCAACCGCCAGCCGTGGCGCCGCAATATTCTCTCTTGCCCTGCCTTGGGTGCCGGCAAACCCTCCGGCAACATCCATCCAGCCAGTTCTGCAGCAAATGCCCCAGCCGCGCGTCGGTCGGCACGCAGAAAAAAGTCACTCGGCAGCAAAGGCACCAAACCGCCGCCATCGACCTCCTCCGGAGGCTTGCCATGGTGCCCGACCATACAACGCACCCAAACGCCCCAAAAATCATCGATGCTGACTGGCAACGCTGCCAGCTCTTCGCTACTCGCTAGATCCTCGCTCCAGAGCAACCACCCCAGGGTGTCGTGGCGCTTGTCATAGCGCTTACTTGGGTCGGGCTGCACAAACTCAGGCGGTAGATCAGGCACAAGGCCTTGGAATGCGCGGGCAAATTTGCCCAGGTCATGTAATGCCAGAAAGAAGACAAACAGGGCCTCGACCTGGGCAACAGACCACTTCAGGTCGTCAGCCAGAGGCTGCAATGAGAACGAAGGCAAGCCAATCAAAACCCGGCCGCAGGCTGCCACGTCGAGAGAGTGATAGGGCAACAGATGAAACGCCGGTCCGCCCGGTGTGCTTGGCGAGGCCTTGCCCCAATAGCAATAAAAGGTGTTGTCTTGTGGCATCAACACATCCCTGTATATCTGGACTACCCGTCAACGCTTAGCGCCCGCTCGTCAGAATCGCCGGTTGCCCGGAAACTCCTGATGATCACCATGCCACCATCAAGCAGACTGCCATCATCCTGATGCGACAATAGCAGCATGCATCCGTGCATCTGTCCAGCCAGAGAAGCATATCGACACGACAGACACTGTCGCTGTAACGTAAGGCAAACAAAAAAGCCGGCCCAGAGGCCGGCAAAGGAGATCAGTCGATTACTGCGCGTAGCGATCAGGCGGCAAATACCGCAGGCCCTGCGCCGCGTAGATAGCCGCCATCCGGCCATCGAGAATCATGCTTTCCACCTCATCACCCAGCGCGTAGGCCAGTTGACGGTTGGAGTCGTGGACCGCCATACCCAGCTCCCACACCTGCTTGCCGATGTTCGGGTAGGCGTTCTCGGTCAGTTGCATCCCCGCCTGCGGATGCTGCGCCAGCAGCCAGTCGATTTCCGCCTGGGTGCCCATCACCGCGTTGACCTCGCCCTTGAGCATCGCATCGAAGGCGAGGCTGAGGGTGCGGTAGTGATGGGTCATGCCCGCCAGCCGACCGTTCATCACCGAGCCCAGATAGAACGATGGCACCGAGTCTTCTTCTACCCCGACCGGGTAATACTGGAAGATGGCGATGCTGGGGACGGCGTCGATCTTGCCTGGGTCAAACGCCGCCTGCCAGCGTTCGCGCTGGTAGGGCCCGAACATGTGCACCAGTTCGTTCTTCGGCAGACCAAGCTCATCGCGGCGGTTGCTGAAGTCCTGATCGTAGGGCACCCGCAACATCACATCGGCGACTTCGCCCGGGCGCAGGTAATGCCCTTTCCAAAGGTGGTTACGCAGGTCACCGTCAATGGTTTCGTCCGCCTGCATCCACTGGATACTCAGGCGGACGCCAAGCCCTTCGGCCAGCGCCTTGGCCAGCGCGACATCAACCCCGGCGGGCTCGCCGTTTTGCATGAAGCTGTAGGGCGGAAAGTCCTGATACAGCGCCACCCGCAGCTCGCCAGAGGCGACGATTTCGTCGTAATCACGGATGTGGGTGATGTTGTAAGCCTGCGCTGGCAGTCCCAGCAGCAGGCAGAGACAAAACAGCCAGGCGCGGACCATGGTGTTATTGCTCCACTGCCACGCTTTCCAGCCAGGTACGGATGGACCAGAGCGCTTCCTGACTCAGGAAGTCGGCCATCTTCGGCATGTAGACGCGTCCATCTCGGACCGCGCCATTGATCACCCGCTCCTTGAACCACTCATCGCCGTAGTCGCCGACTTCCAGGTAACGCAGGTCGGGCGTAATGCCGCCGGAGATACCTTCCAGGCCGTGGCAGGCCGCGCAGTTCTGGTTATAGGCCGAAGCGCCGACCTTGATCGCCAGCTCGTGCTGCGGGTGACCCTCACGGTAGGGGTTGGTTTCGCGCCATTCCGTGCCCAGCTCTTCCAGCCCCTTGGTATCTACTGCCTGAGGGGTGACATTGCCGTGGGCCAGCGCCTGACCGGCGGCCAGTGCCAGGCCGAGTGCGGTCATCTTCAGTGCGTTCTTGTAATGGTTCATACTGCTCACCTCGTGGCCGAATCGATTGCGCAAGTGCATTGCTGTCGATGGCCATGGTAGGAAGCAGCCGCAATCGGCCCAATGCTGCTTTGGTGGCCGCGATCTAGTTCGTTGGTAGTAGAAACCGCATCGAACCCAACCAGAAACCCTTGTTCTAGAGCGGCCACGACGGCTGCGACCGAACACCGCATACTCATTGGGCCAAATTCATTCCGCCCTAAGTCCTGCTCCCTTTCACCCGCTACCAAGCGCCACCGGTACGGGCAATTTTCCCGCCGCACCCGGGCTGTTTTCCGTATCCGCGCCCTGACACCACGCCCACCATGAGCCGTGGATCAGCCCTCGCTGAACACGCCAACGATCAACAGGAAAACTGCCATGAAAACAACAAGACTTCCCGCGCTGAAGCCCGTCAGCCAGGCCATCAGGGGCCTGGTATTCGCCGCTGGCCTCGGCCTCGTCGCGGGCCCTGCTGCGGCCACCCCGGTTACCTGGGAGGACATCGCCAACGACCACATGACCACCAACAACGTGCTGATGTACGGCCTGGGCACGAACGCCCAGCGCTACAGCCCGCTGAACATGGTCAACGACGAGAACGTGTTCAAACTGACGCCGGCGTGGTCCTTCTCCTTCGGTGATGAAAAGCAGCGCGGTCAGGAATCCCAGGCCATCGTCCATGATGGCGTGATCTACGTAACCGGCTCCTACTCGCGCATGTTCGCCCTTGACGCCAAAACCGGGCGGCGACTGTGGAGCTACTCGCATCGCCTGCCCGACGACATCCGCCCGTGCTGCGACGTGGTCAACCGCGGCGCCGCCATCTACGGAGACAAGGTGTTCTTCGGTACCCTTGATGCAGGCATCGTTGCGCTCAACAAGGACACCGGCAAGGTAGTCTGGCGCAAGAAATTCGCCGATCACAAGGCCGGCTACACCATGACCGGCGCACCAACCATCGTGCAGGACCAGGCCACCGGCCGCGCGCTGCTGATCCACGGCTCCTCCGGCGATGAGTTCGGTGTGGTCGGCCAGCTGTTTGCCCGCGACCCGGAAACCGGCGAAGAGGTATGGATGCGCCCGTTCGTCGAAGGTCACATGGGCCGTTTGAACGGCGAAGACAGCACCCCCACCGGCGACGTAAAAGCGCCCTCCTGGCCGGATGATCCGAACTCGCCGACCGGCAAGGTCGAGGCCTGGAGCCACGGCGGCGGCGCGCCATGGCAGAGCGCCAGCTTCGATGCGGCAACCAATACCATCATTATCGGTGCAGGCAACCCGGCCCCCTGGAACGGCTGGGCACGCACTCCGGAAGATGGCAACCCGAACGACTACGACAGCCTCTACACCTCCGGGCAGGTCGGCGTCGACGCCACCACGGGCGAGGTCAAATGGTTCTACCAGCACACCCCGAACGACACCTGGGACTTCTCCGGCAACAACGAGCTGGTGCTGTTCGACTACGAGCAGGACGGCGAGAAAGTACCCGCGACGGCCCACGCCGACCGCAACGGCTTCTTCTATGTAGTTAACCGCGAAGACGGCAAGCTGATGAACGCCTTCCCGTTTGTCGACAACATCACCTGGGCAAGCGGCATTGACCTGGAAACCGGTCGCCCGATCGAGAACGAAGGTCAGCGTCCGCCGCGCCTGGAAGAAGGTCAGGAGCGCAGCGAAGCGATCGAGGTATCCCCGCCGTTCCTCGGCGGCAAGAACTGGAACCCGATGGCCTACAGCCGCGACACCGGTCTGTTCTACGTTCCGGCCAATCACTGGAAGGAGGACTACTGGACAGAAGAAGTCAGCTACACCAAGGGCTCCGCTTATCTGGGCATGGGCTTCCGCATCAAGCGCATGTATGACGATCACGTCGGCATCCTGCGCGCGATGGACCCGCAGACCGGCCGCGTCGCCTGGGAGCACAAGGAGCCACTGCCACTGTGGGCTGGCGTACTGGCCACCGGTGGCAATCTGGTGTTCACCGGCACCGGCGATGGCTACTTCAAGGCCTTCAACGCCGAGACCGGCGAGCAGCTGTGGCAGTTCCAGACCGGCACCGGGATCATCTCCCCGCCGATTACCTGGGAACAGGACGGCGAGCAGTACATCGGCGTGACCACCGGTTACGGCGGCGCGGTGCCGCTGTGGGGTGGCGACATGGCCGAGCTGACCAAGCCGGTGGCTCAGGGCGGTTCGTTCTGGGTATTCAAGCTGCCCAGCTGGGCCAACGAGTAATCACCTGAAACGCCCTGCCCACCCGGGTGGGCAGGGCTATGGAGAAGAGCATGAAACTGCTTGTTCGTCTGACTGCCAGCCTGCTGGCACTGAGCAGCCCCGCGTTGCTGGCGCAGAGCGCTGACATTGCCGAAGAGGATATCCGAACCCTAAACGGCTGCGCCCTGATCCCCGGCACCCAGTGCCAGGGCGTTGATCTGCGCGGCGCTGATCTCCGCCACCTGGATCTGCGCAAGGCGGACCTGACCGGCGCCGACCTGCGCGATGCAGACCTGCGCCATGCAGTACTTGACCAAGCCAGACTCGACAACGCCCGGCTCGAAGGAGCCAACTTTACCCGTGCCAGCTTGCAGCAAACCGCCATGCGCGGCGCCCAGGCCGACGAAGCACAGTTTGTGGCCATCAGTGGCTGGAACCTCACTGCGCAGGGAGCCAGCTTCAAGGGCGCAGACTTTACTGGCGCCAGCCTGGACTTCGCGCGTTTCAGCGGTGCAACCATGCACGGTACCGTGCTGCGCGCCGCCAATCTGGAGATGGCCTGGCTGCCCAAGGCCGATATGGCCGGCGCCGACCTGCGCGACGCCAACCTGCAGGAAGCCAAGCTCAACCACGCCAACCTGACCGATGCCAACCTGGAAGGCGCTCGCCTGCATTACGGCACATTTCTGGACGTCACCATGCATGGCTGCCAAGCCTGTCCGGTTGATTGGGAATAACTCGGCTGCGACCTAAAGCCTATCGTCAGATGTGATTGCATTCTGCTAGTGTCTAGACAGAATGCAGTCACGCCATCGGTGGGGGTCGTTTGAAACCATATTCACAGACCTTTGAATCACTGCGCGACGACATCGCGCAAATGTACAGCAGTAACGAGCGCGAAATGGCGCTACTGCGGGGTACCCACCTCACCTCGGTAATTCGCGTTACGCCCGCGATGATGTTTGCCAACGTCGGCGCCGGCAGCTGTATTCTGCTGAGTTTTTCACCCGATATTCCAAGCGGGCTATGGGTCTGGTTTAGTGCTCTCACCCTGAGCTGCGTGCTGGCCTGCGTCAGTTGGTGGCGAATGCCGGATAAGGGTCTGATGACGTCAGGTGTGAGCCGAATAAAGCGCTCTACCTTTCTCGCGGCGGGGCTAGCCTGCCTTTGGGGTGTGATGATCATCCTCTGGTTCCCAACCAGTGGCGGCCTGCAGCAGATGACCATCTCGACACTGGTAACAGGAATGATCGGCGCCGGCGGGTTTGTTCTCAGCCCGCTGCCACGTGCCAGCATCATCTATGTCGGCATATACACGCTGGCCTCCCTGATCGGCCTGCTGTTTACCGGTCAAACTCACTTCTTTGCTTTCGCCCTGCTGCTGTCACTCTACTCGCCGATGGTAGTCATCGGTGCGCTGCTGTCGTGGCGAAAATCAACCGACCTGATCAATGCTCAGCGCAAAGCTGCACGCCAGGGCGAAATGCTCTCGGTGCTGCTTCAGGACTTCGAGCTGGATGCCGGTGACGCGCTGTGGGAAACAGACGCCGATGGCATGCTCAACCACGTTTCGCCGCGGCTGACCGAACTGCTTGAACTGGCGCCCAATGAGCACCTGGAAAAACGCTTCGTGGAGCTGCTGAGTGATCGCTGCGCTGAGTTGAAGAAGCAAGGCACCGAACTGATTGAATGTCGCCAGAACTTCCGTGCACTGCCGCTCAGCTTGCAAGGTCGCCGCGGAGTGCGCCACCTGGCCTTGACGGGCAAAATTCTTCTGGATGATCAAGGCCGCTTTGTCGGACGGCGTGGCATCGTCAGCGACGTGACCGACAAGGTCAACAACGAACGCATGCTGCAAACCCTGGCCCACACCGACTCGCTGACCGGCCTGGCCAACCGCTTCAAGCTGCGCGACACCATCAGTGCACTGGTCAAGCGCGATCAGTCACTGGCCCTGCTGTCGGTCGACCTGGACCGTTTCAAGAGCATCAACGACAACCACGGCCACAGTACCGGCGACGCCCTGCTCCAGGTCATCGCCCGCCGCCTGCTCGGTTGCGCCGGCGAAAACATGCTGGTCGCCCGCCTCGGCGGCGATGAATTCGCCCTGGTGGTCTGGCAGTTTGAGAGCAGCACAGAGATCACCGCCCTGGCCCAGAAGCTGATCAGCAACCTCAGTAACCCTATCACCGTCGCTGAGCGAGAGTTTCGCGTTGGCGCCAGCATCGGTATCAGCGTGCGTCCGCCGGGTGGTCCTCATCTGGATGATCTGATGGTGCAATCGGATATGGCTCTCTACACAGCAAAGTCTGCGGGCAGGGGCTGCTGGTCGCTCTACTCCGAAGAAATGGGCGAGCGCAGCCGGCGCAGACTGGCCATTGAAGAGGGTTTGCGACACGCCATTGAGCGGGGACAGATTCAGGTTCACTGGCAACCAAAGGTTGATCTCGCGAATTGGGAAATTGTCGGCGCCGAGGCACTGATTCGCTGGAGCCATCCCGAGCTGGGCAGAGTCGGACCGGACGAGTTCATTCCCATTGCCGAACAGTGCGGTCTGATTGACGGTCTGGGCCACTGGGTACTTGAGGAGGCTTGCCGGGCTGCAGTCAATGAGCTGCAAGGGCTGACCATTTCAGTCAATGTCTCGGCGATGCAGGTACAGTTCGGGCATTTTCTTGAGGACCTCAAGACCCTGCTGCAACGCTACCAGCTCGCCCCGCAGCGGCTTGAGCTGGAGCTCACCGAGTCGGTGATTCTCGATGACCCGGATCAGGCGCTGGCCACGCTCCACGCCATCCGTGAGACCGGCGTAAGACTGGCACTGGACGATTTCGGTACTGGCTACTCGTCTTTGTCGTACTTGCGCTGCTTTCCGTTCGACACCCTGAAGATCGACCGCTCATTCATTACCGAATTGCTGACCCGACAGGATGCCCAGGCCATCGTGCGGATGATTACTGAGCTGGCCATTACCCTCGGCAAGCGCACGGTCTGCGAAGGCGTTGAAACCGCCGAGCAGCTCAATGCTATCTGCGCCACCGGCTGCAACGAGGTACAAGGCTATCTGATATCCGCGCCGGTGCCACTCTCGGCATTCCCGCGCAGCCTGCCCGAGCGCCCCAGCGTTGTCACCGTCATGACAAGCGAGCTGCAAAGCTGACGCCGCCCCGCCTTGAGATGGCAGGTATAGCTTGCAGGCTCGGTCGAACGAGGGTTCTCACCGAGAGCTCACCGGATAAACAAAAACGCCCAGCTAGGCTGGGTAATGCTGTTCAGTTAGGCTTTTTCATGAGCTGTACCGGCCTTGAGGGAGGCGTTCTGCTGGACGGATACGGCATGTCGTGCTCATGCGAACACTACCTCAGCAGGGAAAGGCTTGGGCATGTTGCATCTCCCGGAGCCTTGCGGACGCGACG
>AZIG01005207.1_pt1 | contig 17452 bp, 17 predicted proteins | sample 359071 | NCBI WGS metagenome assembly AZIG01 (sample SAMN02429714, study PRJNA222667) | marine sediment metagenome | biome: Sediment sample; isolation source: enrichment culture of sample MGS-AQ(UA) from oil contaminated terminal site... | place: Jordan: Aqaba | collected 2011-05-15 | depth 18 m m | reverse complement strand
CGGTGGCGAGAGCCGCATTCCGCTGGACGACGAAACCGAGCGCACCTTGCGCGCAGCGGGCGTTGGTTATGACGACGTGTTGCCAGCCGGCCAGCGCTTGGCCGTGCGACGTACGGCCAACCTGCACACCGGCGGCACCCTGGAAGACGTCACCGAACGCCTGCACCCGGTGCTGGCCGATGCTGCCGTGCGCGCGGCACGCGCACTGGAAATTCCGGTGGTGGGGCTGGACTTCATGGTGCGTGATGCCGGGCAGCCGGAGTACGTGATCATCGAGGCCAACGAACGTGCTGGCCTGGCCAACCATGAACCACAGCCCACGGCCGAGCGTTTTATCGACCTGCTGTTTCCCCATAGCCGGCCTTTGGCGTAAACCCGTGCCGGCCTCTTCGCGGGCAAGCCCGCTCCCACAGGGATATCACCGCCCTTGAAGGTTGCGTTGTACCTGTAGGAGCGGGTTTACCCGCGAAGGCAGCACTGTACCTGTAGGAGCGGGTTTACCCGCGAAGAGGCCGACACAGGAGTAAAGGAGTCCCCAATATGTCCGAGCGACACCCCGAACCCGATCTCGACTACCTCAAACGCGTGCTGCTGGAAATGCTCGCGATCCCCAGCCCCACCGGCTTCACCGACACCATCGTGCGCTACGTGGCCGAACGCCTTGACGAACTTGGCATCCCCTTCGAGCTGACCCGCCGCGGCACCATTCGCGCCACCCTCAAAGGCCGGCAGGCCACCCCCGACCGCGCCGTCTCTGCCCACCTGGATACCATCGGCGCCAGCGTGCGCCAGTTGCAGGACAATGGCCGCCTGGCCCTGGCGCCCGTCGGCTGCTGGTCCAGCCGTTTTGCCGAAGGCAGCCGGGTTAGCGTGTTCACCGATACCGGGGTATTCCGTGGTAGCGTGCTGCCGCTGATGGCCAGCGGGCATGCCTTCAACACGGCCATCGACCAGATGCCGATCAGCTGGGACCACGTGGAAGTACGCCTGGATGCCTACTGCGCCACGCGCGCCGACTGTGAGGCACTGGGCGTGAGCATTGGCGATTTCGTGGCCTTCGACCCCTTGCCCGAGTTCACCGAAAGCGGCCACATCAGCGCCCGTCACCTGGACGACAAGGCTGGCGTAGCCGCATTGCTGGCAGCATTGAAGGCCGTGGTGGAAAGCGGCCGCCAGCCGCTGATCGACTGCCACCCGCTGTTCACCATCACCGAGGAGACCGGCTCGGGTGCAGCCGGCGCCCTGCCCTGGGACGTCAGCGAGTTCGTCGGCATCGACATCGCCCCGGTGGCGCCTGGGCAGGCGTCCAGCGAGCATGCGGTCAGTGTGGCCATGCAGGACTCGTCGGGGCCTTACGACTACCACCTGTCCCGGCACCTGCTGAAACTGGCCGGCGACCACGACTTGCCGGTGCGGCGCGACCTGTTTCGCTATTACTTCAGCGATGCCCATTCGGCAGTGACCGCCGGGCACGATATTCGTACCGCGCTGGTGGCCTTTGGTTGCGATGCCACCCATGGTTACGAGCGCACCCATATCGACAGCCTGGCAGCGCTGAGCCGGTTGTTGTCAGCCTACCTGCTGAGCCCGCCCGTGTTTGCCAGCGACTCGCAGCCGGCCAATGCATCGCTCGAGCGCTTCAGCCACCAGCTGGAACATGATGCGCAGATGGAAAGCGACACGCGGGTACCGGCGGTGGACAGCCTGGTCGGAAACAAAGGCTAAACGCCCTTGGGGCTGCAAAGCGGCCCCAACACCTCGAATGTTTCGCGTAGCATGCCCATACCTATTTCAGACACCACCCGACCATGCTGATCCCCTACGACCAACTGCAAGCCGAAACCCTGACCCGCCTGATTGAGGACTTCGTCACCCGCGACGGCACTGACAACGGCGACGACACCCCGCTGGAAACCCGCGTGCTGCGGGTACGCCAGGCGTTGGCCAAAGGCCAGGCTTTCATCCTGTTCGACCTGGAAAGCCAGCAGTGCCAGTTGCTGGCCAAACATGATGTGCCCCGCGAGCTGCTCGAGTAGCAGGCCAGGCCTGTTCAGGCCTTGCTCTGCTTGGACGCCTTGATGCGCTTGTGAACTTCGGCTCGATGCACCGGCACCTCACGCGGAGCATCCACACCAAAGCGCACCACGCCGTCCCGGGTCTCTACCACGACGATCCGGATGTCATCGCCAATCATGATGACCTCACCCACTTCGCGCCCAATTACCAGCATGTTCCGATCCTCCTGCGAAAGGGAAAACCGGAGCCTGCCTCGTAGGTATTCAGCTACTCAATAGCTCCACTGCGATTCAGAAGCACCTTACGCTTTTGCGTAACTTCTCCTACAGACCAATCATCGCGACTGGGCTTTTGCCCGCATTTTCACTGCCATTTCGGCCATCTCGTCATACAGCCGCTCAGGGGCCTGGCGTTTCAGTTGCCAGGCCTGGCGCCCTGCCTCATGGGGCAGGATGAGGAACTCGCCTGCAGCGACCTGCTGATGGATATAGTCGGCAATGTCCGCCGCACTGATCGGCGAACCTTCAAGCAGCTTGCCAACCTGTGCCTTCATCGCCGGGTTCGGCCCGCGGAACGAGTCCAGCAGGTTGGTCTGGAAGAACGACGGACACACCACGTGCACCGCCACCTCAATCTGGCGCAACTCCACCAGCAGGCTTTCCGACAATGCCAGCACGCCGGCCTTGGCCACGTTGTAGTTGCTCATGCCCGGGCCCTGCATCAGTGCAGCCATCGAGGCGATGTTGATAATGCGCCCCTTGCTGCGCTCCAGCAGCGGCAGGAACGCCTTGCAACCCTTGACCACGCCCATCAGATTGACGGCGATCTGCCAGTCCCAGTCTTCCAGCGACAGCTCGGCGAAGAACCCGCCCGAAGCGATACCGGCGTTGTTGACGATCACATCGACCCCACCGAACTTCTCTTCGCAGGCCTGGGCAAGGGCCGTCAGCTGGCTATAGTCGCGCACATCGCAGCGCTGGACGAAGCCGTCGCCACCGGCCTGGTGAACCTGCTCCAGTGTTTCGCGCAGGCCGGTTTCGTTGACATCGGCCAGCGCCAGGCGCCAGCCCTCACGCGCCCAGCGCAGGGCGATCTCGCGGCCGAGGCCAGACCCGGCGCCGGTGATCATGATGCGTTTTTGCATGGTCGCAGGCCTTGTTCTGACAAGTAGTCCGGTGAGTCTAATCAAGGCGTCGCCATCCGGCAGGATTCATCAGGGTAGTGAATGGGCGGGCATGATTGGGTAGACGGCTGCACGGGGATGGAATCTTTACCAACCCGCACCGGTCCGAATTATCGAGAGGCCAGCATTCTCAGGCTCTTGCCCCCTAATCACGCAAGGACTTTGACATGACCACGATCCTTATCATCATCCTGATTCTGCTTCTGATCGGTGGCTTACCGGTCTTCCCCCACTCGCGCAGTTGGGGCTATGGCCCTTCCGGCATAATCGGCGTGGTGTTGGTGATTCTGCTGGTTCTACTGTTGCTTGGGATGATATGACGCGCTGCGGATAGCCACTTCAACTAACCAGCTGAGGAATGGCAAGCGGGTCGCAACACCCGGTTGCCGTCCTACAGGTTCGCATCAAACACCATTGTCACGACGGCGTGATACTCGACACCAGGCAGCATGTCTTGTTCCTGGGTGTGGCCGCGAGGGTATACATGAAAATGCAACTGCCCTTGGCTGCCGGTCACACCCTCTGGCGGAACTTCCAGGCTCATGGCGTTCTCAGCCCCGCCAAAGGACATTGCCTGCCGATAGAGCGAACGGCCATTGTAGGAAACACCTGGCAAGGTAATGGCCAGATACAGCGGTATACCATGGCCTTTGGCCGACCGTAGATTGCACGTGCTATCCAGCCCCGTGCTGCACAGCGCCCAGACGTTGAACGGCCCACTGGCAGTCAGGCTGAAGGTGACGTCTTTTTCCAGCTTGTCTGCCGCACCCCGCCCTCGGCTCCCATGCCCCTGCGCCTGCCGGGGCACCAGAGCCACCTGCTCGGAACCCGGTTCAAAACGCACCTCAAGGTCATGCACCACCTCCAGTTCGACGTTGATCGCCACTGAATCGGCCGTGAGCCCTGAGACCGTTCGGCTCGAGCCCAGGCCTATATCCCTGTCAGGCCCTATCGAATAGACCACGCGCCCTCGGTACACGCCCGATTTCAAGCTCGCCGGTAAAGGCGTCTTCAGCCTGTAGCCCAGCGTAAGGTGACTCACGTGATAAGTGCTCGCATTCGCCGCGTTGACGTTGGCCCAGCACCCGTTGCTGGCTGGCGACCACAGAAACAGGCGATGGGCCGCGCTGGCCAACGCAACCTGGCAAGCACTCGAGTCCAGGCCCGTGCGCGCCGCAAGCGTCGGCGCCCCATCGTCCGAAGTTACCGCACCGCCCAGGTGGGTAATGGCAAAGTCCATGCTGACTTGCTCACCGGTCTGGTCACGGACCATCAGTAGCGTAGTCGGCTGGACAGGGGCCGAGAGGTAGAAGCCATCGGCGCCTTCGCCATCGACTGTTTTCGAGTACTCGACCCCCACATCCAGCAGATCCTGCAGCGGATCGCCACAAAGCTGCGGCAACTGAGTACAGACAGGGGACGACCGGGGCGTCAGGTTTTCAAACTGCCGGGTCTCGCCGCGGTAACGCAGCTTGAGCGTAATATCGGCCGCTTGCGCCCACGACGAACCCAACACGCCAGACAGCAGTACCAGCATTGCACACTTGCGAAACATGCCCCTACCTCTCACTCTGCCTTGAAGCTCATGGCTTTGCGTGCATCGCCTTCCACCCGTTCGAAGCGATATTCAACACCAGGCTTCTCGACGAACTCACGCTTACGCCCGGGGCGAAGATGGTGCTTGGCCGGAGGCTCACACTCTTCCTCGTTCAGCACACAGACCTGGACGTTGTCGAGCAGCACCGTCGCATTGCCCTCGTTGCGCACGGTCCATTTCCCACCCGCTCGCTCGATCGAGGTCTGGTACCGCGTGGCAGCAGGTTTGGTAATCAAAATGGTGCCGTAGCCAGCCAGAAACTGCACACCTGCACTGAGTTCTTTGCGGTAAGACTCAAGCTCCGTTTCATCCAGCGCGAAGCTGTCATCCCGTTCCGGTACTACCGGGATGAAACGCAACCGGTAGTAACGCTCCTGGTCTCGTTCACCGCGATACAGCAGCCGTACGGCCTGCATGCCACGTGCCGGGATGATCATCCGTGCTGGGCTGGCAACAACGCTGCGCTGGTCGAAGGGCAGCTCATCGACGTCCACCTCACGGGGTTCGGCCTGGCCGTCGTAGACCAGCTCCAGCACGCTGACCTTGACGAACGCAGTACTGTCTCCCCGGTTGTAGATGCGTTTGGCATAGGTGCCCTTGCCTGGTTCGAGGTAGTCATAGAGCGCGCCGACATCCAGCTGTGGCCCGGCCTGGGCAAACCACGGCAGCATCAGCGCTACGAACAACAAGGGTGACAAGTGAAATGTGAACCTGTGCATCTTCAACCTCTGTTTACTCAATATCGAATCCATCGACCCGGGAATCGGGCCCTCTACAGCGTCATGCCGAATGCCGGCTCAGCCCACACTGGGCACACACCGCTGATCACCCACGATCAGCAAGTCATCCTCGCGATCAAAGTTGTCCGGCGGTAATGTCAGAAGGCAGTTGCCTACCGTGCCATGGCGAATTTCCAAGGTGGGCCGTGACTCACTCATTTCCACGTTGAAATAGCCATCCACCTCGACAACCGTGCGCCCGGCGTCATTGACCACATGCGCGCCGTGCAGTGGCTGGCCTTGCCCGTCGAGCAACCGGCCAAATACAGTCACCGTTCGCATGACCTTCACTGAGTGGTACCCCACCCCACCGCGGTTGAGGTGATAGTCGACAGCGAGGGGTTGGATCTGTGCCGGCGGCACGTCCTTCGTGTCGAAGTCGAAGCGCACATGACCAGACTTGAACGCCGTCACCGGCACGATATTGCGCCCGGGGTGCAGCACTGCACTCATGCCCTGGCCATCGTTGGCGCGCAGCTTCACACCGTGCAGATCGCTTTCGACATCGATGATCAGGCCGGCTTCGAACGGCAGGCTGCTGCCACCCATGGCCAGCTTCCCGTCGCCCAACGCCAGGGTGCTTTCCAGGTTGAGGCCACCGCTGAGGTTATTGTTGAAAGAGGAACTCTGGGCATAGGCATCGCCCTGCAGCGCCTGGCTGTGGAACCGCCCATTGGCCGCCAGGCTGGTGCCATAGCCGTCGAGCGTCGCGCTGCCCCCCAGGCTGTGCACGGGGCCCAGGTCGACGTTCTGCCGATACCACAGCGAAGCGTAGGGGTCATTGCCCCCCTCACGCGAGGCGCGGCTACCCACATCGACCCCAAGCTGCCTGCCATCGCGCTCAAGCTTCATGCTTACAGCAACGTTGACGCCGCGGCTGCGGACACCGGCGCTGCTGCGCGTTCCAGGCCTGTCGAAAAGTGACAGGCGAACACTGCTCTGATGCCCCCGCAGTTTCCCGTAGAACGCCCAGCTCAGGTCGGCACCCAGGCCGCTTGCCGAGCCCGCACTGTGTTCCAGGCGCAGCGTCGCTGAACTGCGCGCGGTTATCCGCTGGTTGATCGAAAAGGCGGTGCGGCTGCGCACCTGGCGCTGTGAAGTATCGTCGCGACCGCTACTGCCAGGCTCCAGCCAGGTCTGGTTGTGGCTCAGCAACAACGAGCCCCAAGGGTGGGTGTAGGTCAACTGCAGATCGCCGCCGTTGCCCAGGCCCTGGGTCTGATTGAGGCTGGCGTAAAGCTTGAACCGTTCATGCACGTCCCAGTCCAGCGAGGTACCCAACTGCAGGTCAGCATCGACCTGTTGCACTGACAGCCCCAGCACCGCAGCAGGATGCATCAGGTAGTTGGAAAGGGCCCCGAACACCGGGCTCTGTTCACGATCGCCATCCCCGTTGCTCAGCAGCTCGACCTGCTGGCCCAGATAAAGGTTGTAGCGCCAGCGGTTATCCATGTTCCGCCACCGGCTGGGCTTGTAGATGGACACTTCGCTGCGCGAGGTCTCCAGGCCGTCTTCGAGCAAACGCAGCTCCACATCATAGATGCCGCCGGGCAATACCCGCGTGTCGAGCGCCTGTAAACCGGGCTGTACCGGCTGACTGTTGATCAGCGAACCATTGCGATAGATTTCGACGATACCCGGGCGGTTCGGCGTGACGTAGACCGGGATGGCGCTGGCTTGGCCATTGTCGACCAGCAGGCTGTCACTGCTGCCCAGCATCAAGCCAAGCGTGCTATCAGGGCGACGCCCCAGGAGGGTTGGCTGGCGCACGAGGCCTTCTGCGCCAGTAGAGAAGTAACCCAGCCGAAAGAAATGCGCTTCGTGCATGCTCTCTGCGTAAAGCTGGTTCATGCGGTAACGCATATCGCCTTGCTCAGATGGGCTACGATCCACGCGTGCATCGGCAAGCGTCGTCCAGTTATGCAGATTGCCCTGACCGAGCAGGCCGATTCTGCCCGTGGTCTGATTGCCATCATTGACCAGGTTGAGCTGGTTACGCAGCAGCAACCCAGCGTCGCTCTGCTCCGGGAGGCGGTGGAAGAGCGTGTCCTGCTCCAGCTTCTCGGCATTGGAGGTCAGCAATGACAACTGGGAATTGGCCAGGCTGTAATGGATAGCCTGCAACCCGTCCGGGCAGTTTTGCAGGCAGTCGCCCAGCATGCGCCCGCCCTCCAGGCGCTGTTGCCATAACTGCCTGAGTGTGGCCGGCTCTGTGCTCTGCTCAGTGTCGGTAAACGCCAGCAACTGCACACGGTTATCACGGCTCAGCACCACCATGGCATCGCCGAGGTAGCGTTGATCCAGCTCCACCCGCACGGCAAGTGGCACATCGAAAAAATGCGCCTCGAAGTCTTCAGGCAGACGCCCGAATGTATTCAGGTCAATGGCACCGGACGCGCGCTCGGCCGACACTTCGAAGGGCAAAAGGCAGGCAGCACCCAGCAGCCAGACAGCAACTGCCCTGCCGGATGCAGCAAACTGGAACATGATTCAATCCACTTCAACACCTACCCCTACACTGGTAAACATCCAGTAAGTTGAGGCAGGCGGCACTGCTTCAATCAAAGGCTGGTGGAGGAAGTTTCAAACAACACGCTCACTGTCCCGGTATAATCACCCTTCACATAACCATTTTCGGGCTTTATGGCATTAAACGTAATGGGAAGTTCTTTGCCGGCTTTAGCATCTTCTGCGTTCATGACCTCCGTGGGCGTCAACTCCATCTTTTTATCCCCAACAGTGATGATAAGATCAATCTTCTTGTCGGTTTGCTGGTCTTGCAGCGATGCTGTGTGCAGCAGGTGGGCCTGAATAGCGCCGACATCACTCTGCGCCGAGAACCTTTCACTGACCGCCTTGAAGTCTTCGCGCTCCGGCTCATATTCAAGCGTCACGCCTTTCTCCAGCCAGCCCCCTACAGGGGTCACTGAAAAATCATTCCCGGGAATGACCGCCGTCACTGAAATACTCTGGGTGATCGGCTCAGGGGCGGACGCGACAGCGGCACCGGCAAACAATGCAAGGAACGGGACAGCCAATACATAGGATTTCACATCAAACTTCCTTTAACGGTTGCACATCAAATAGCGGGGACCCTGGGGCACCCGAATGAAATTGCGAATCAGGGCGCCCCTGTTTCAAACATCAAGGTGGCTTGCGTGACATAGGTGCCGGGCACGCGAGTCGACGCCGATTCCCCCATCGGATAGAACCTGAACTGAATGGTTTTCCCCTGAGCGGCTTCAGCAGCACTGACGATTTCAACCGGCGCCGTGCCCATTCTTATGCGATTCAACATGATGTGGTATCGACGGGGCGCTTCTCCGCCATTTACCCGTGTAAACCGATACTCCGAACGATCTGTTTTCGCGTAAATCGGGCCGTAGGAACTTTTTACAAACACTTCTTTTTCAATTTGCTTGAAGACCCCCCTGTCCGGGTCATATTCAGCGTGAAGTACGTCTTCCCACCAATTGCCAACCGAGTTCACCTGAAATTCAGGTACCGACACGACAGCCTGGACACTGATGTCCTGCGGTATTTCCTTTGCCCCAGCAGCGCCCGCCACGCCAAGGAGAGCGAAGGTGATCAAACAGCGTAACTTCATTGAATATTCCCCAAATGTGCCGGCATCTATAGAGCACTTACGACATGAGGGAACTTTATGGGCAGAGCCTCACTCTGTATGTAGGCTGTTTCTGACTGCATAAAACAAAAAACGCCCCGACAGGCGGGGCGTTTTTCAATGCAGGGGATTGACGTTAGTGCGAGACCGCCCCGCTGGCACCCAGGCCAGTCTGCGAACGCACAAACTGCGGGAAGAACAGCGCGCGCTCATCCTCAGCCGCCTTGGACTTGTCGGTGACCGAGAAGAACCAGATGCTGACGAAGGCAATGGCCATCGAGAACAGCGCCGGGTACTCGTACGGGTAGATGGCCTTCTCGTGGCCGAGAATCTGTACCCAGATGGTCGGGCCAAGGATCATCAGCGTCACCGCACTCACCAGGCCCAACCAGCCGCCGATCATGGCGCCGCGGGTGGTCAGCTTCTTCCAGTACATCGAAAGCAGCAGTACCGGGAAGTTGCAGCTGGCGGCAATGGAGAACGCCAGGCCGACCATGAAGGCGATGTTCTGCTTCTCGAACAGAATCCCCAGGCCGATCGCCAGTACACCCAAAGCGACAGTGGTGATCTTCGATACGCGGATCTCGTCCTTGTCGTTGGCTTTGCCCTTGCGCCAGACGCTGGCGTACAGGTCGTGGGACACCGCCGAGGCACCGGCCAGGGTCAGGCCAGCCACCACCGCCAGGATGGTGGCAAAGGCCACCGCCGAGATGAAGCCGAGGAACACACTGCCACCCACCGCATTGGCCAGGTGCACCGCAGCCATGTTGTTGCCGCCCAGCAGGGCGCCTGCCGCGTCCTTGAAGTCCGGGTTGGTGCTGACCAGCAGGATCGCGCCAAAGCCAATGATGAAGGTGAGGATGTAGAAGTAGCCGATGAAGCCGGTGGCATACAGCACGCTCTTGCGCGCTTCCTTGGCGTCACTGACGGTGAAGAAGCGCATCAGGATATGCGGCAGACCGGCAGTACCGAACATCAGTGCCAGGCCCAGGGAGAATGCCGAGATCGGGTCCTTGACCAGGCCGCCGGGGCTCATGATCGCCTCACCCTTGGCGTGTACCTTGATCGCTTCGGTGAACAGCGTGTTGAAGTCAAAGCCCACGTGCTTCATGACCATCAGCGCCATGAAACTGGCACCGGACAGCAGCAGCACAGCCTTGATGATCTGTACCCACGTAGTGGCCAGCATGCCACCGAACAGCACGTACAGGCACATCAGGATACCCACCATGACCACCGCTACATGGTAGTCCAGGCCAAACAGCAGCTCGATCAGCTTGCCGGCGCCGACCATTTGCGCGATCAGGTAGAACGCCACCACCACCAGCGAACCGGAGGCCGACAGGGTGCGGATTTCCTTTTGCCCGAGGCGGTACGAGGCCACGTCGGCAAAGGTGTACTTGCCCAGGTTGCGCAGGCGTTCAGCAATCAGGAAAAGAATGATCGGCCAGCCGACCAGGAAGCCGATCGAGTAGATCAGGCCGTCATAACCAGACGTGAACACCAGCGCGGAAATACCCAGGAACGAGGCGGCTGACATGTAGTCGCCAGCGATCGCCAAGCCGTTCTGGAAGCCGGTGATCTTGCCGCCGGCAGCATAGTAGTCCGATGCCGACTTGTTGCGCTTGGAGGCCCAGTAGGTGATGCCGAGCGTGAAGGCGACGAAGGCCACGAACATGGCGATGGCGGAAACGTTCAGCGGTTGTTTCTGCACCTCGCCGGTCAGGGCATCTGCGGCCCACACGGCGGGTGCAAAGGCTCCGCAGGCCAGTACGGCCAAGGCTTTGACAGAGCGAGTCATTGTTGCGCCTCCTTCAGGATTTCCTTGTTCAGCTCATCGAACTCGCCGTTGGCGCGGCGCACGTAGATGGCGGTCAGGACGAATGCCGAAACGATCAGGCCGACGCCCAGGGGAATGCCCCAGGTAATCGATGACTCAGGACTGAGCTTGGCGCCCAGCAAATGAGGACCGTAGGCGATCAGGAGGATGAAGGTGCAGTACAGGCCGAGCATGATCGCCGAGAGAATCCAGGCGAACCGTTCGCGTTTGGTGACCAGCTCCTTGAAACGGGGGCTGTTTTGTATCGAGAGGTAAATGCTGTCGTTCATTGTTTTTGTCCTAGCAGCACAGGTAGGGGAAGAACCCACACCCTTACTTTATGCGGCTGCCGGACGCCAACCAGACGACCTTAGTCTTAGATGCAACGGTGTTTTACCGATTGCGTAACAAAGTGAAAACCTATTCGCGGGTAAACCCGCTCCTACAACGGCTTGCACACGCCTGTAGGAGCGGGTTTACCCGCGAAGAAACAACATTGGTCCTGGAAGACTATTACTTGCCAGTCCACTCCTTGACGCGATCAGGGTGCTTGGCTACCCAGTCTTTGGCTGCCGCTTCAGGTTTGGCCCCTTCCTGAATCGCCAACATCACCTCGCCAATCTCGTCCTTGGACTGCCAGTTGAACTTCTTCAGGAACTCCGCCACTTCCGGTGCCTTGCTTGCCAGTTCCTTGCTGCCGATGCTGTTCACGGTTTCCGACGCGCCATACACGCCTTTCGGGTCTTCGAGGAACTTCAGCTTCCACTTGGCGAACATCCAGTGCGGAACCCAACCGGTCACCGCAATCGACTGGTGCTTGGCATAGGCACGGCCCAGTTCCGCAGTCATCGCAGCGCCCGAACTGGCCTGCAATTTATAACCCGTCAGGTCATAGTCCTTGATTGCCTGGTCGGTCTTGAGCATCACACCGGAGCCTGCATCAATGCCGACGATCCTGTCCTTGAAGCTGTTATCGGTCTTGAGGTCGGCGATGCTCACTGCCTTGACGTACTCGGGGACGATCAGGCCGATCTTGGCGTCCTTGAAGTTCGGGCCGTAGTCGACCACGTTGTCCTTGTTCTTGGCCCAGTACTCGCCATGGGTCACCGGCAACCAGGCCGATAACATGGCATCGAGCTTGCCAGTTGCCACACCCTGCCACATGATCCCCGTGGCCACGGCCTGCAACTTCACGTCGTAGCCGAGTTTTTGCTTGATTACTTCGGCGGCCACGTTGGTGGTCGCCACGCTGTCGGCCCAACCATCCACGTAACCAATGCTTACTTCTTTGGCCATAGCCTGTGCAGCGCTCATGGCCATTACCAGGGCGGTGCCCACACCCAGTAAACGTCGCATTTTTTTCAAAGTTGCCATCAAAGCATCCCCTCGTCAGGTCTTGGAGATTGCATCATCGTCCTGCAACACAAGTCGACCTGATCCAGCTGCGACCTGTAGACGCCCCATATGCGACAGCACTATGCCATTAGCGCCATCGGCCGGCATCGGCCTGCGCGATCCTTGCATGCCAAAGGTTTGGCGCCGGGCTACTATCTAGCCTTTTGTGCCAGACGATGGACCGCCCGATGCCCAGCTGTAGCCGCCTGTTGTTAGCGTTGTACCTGCTTGTCTGCCTGCTGGCCCTGTTCGGGCTGGGGGGGCTCTGGTACGGGCTGGGCAAGCCAGTGCACCTGCCCGATGCGGCCAGCCCTGCACACAAGCTGCAATGCGCCTCGTACACGCCGTTTGACAAAGACCAGTCGCCTTATGACCAGCCGTTTCGCCTGCGCCCGGCGCGGATGGACGCCGACCTGGCGTTACTGGCCGAGCGGTTTCAGTGCATTCGGACCTATTCCATGAGCGGTCTTGAGGCAATCCCGGCGCTGGCACGCAAGCATGGCCTGAAGGTGATGTTGGGCGCCTGGGTGAATGCCCACCCGGCCGACACCGAGAGGGAAATCAACCTGCTGATCGCCGCTGCCAACGCCAACCCTGACGTGGTCAGCGCGGTGATCGTCGGCAATGAGACACTGTTGCGCAAGGAGGTGACCGGTGCCCACCTGGCCAAGCTGATCGCGCGGGTGAAGAGCCAGGTCAAGGTACAGGTGACCTACGCCGATGTCTGGGAGTTCTGGCTTCAGCACCCGCAAGTGGCCCCTGCAGTGGACTTCCTGACCATCCATCTGCTGCCCTACTGGGAGGACGACCCGCGAGGCATCGACGAAGCCTTGGCCCACGTCGCCGATGTGCGCCGGGTATTCGGCACACGCTTCGCGCCCAAGGACATACTGATTGGCGAAACCGGCTGGCCCAGCGAAGGCCGCCAACGCGAAACTGCGGTACCCAGCCGGGTCAATGAGGCGCGCTTTATCCGCGGCTTTGTGGCCATGGCCGAACGCAATGGCTGGCACTACAACCTGATCGAAGCCTTCGATCAGCCGTGGAAACGCGTCAATGAGGGCGCGGTGGGTGGCTACTGGGGGCTATACGACGCGGACCGGCAAGACAAGGGTGTGCTCGAAGGGCCAGTGAGCAACCTGCATGACTGGCCTCAGTGGCTGCTGGCCAGTGCCGTGCTGATGGTGATCATGCTGGTGCTGGCCGGGCGCCCCGCTACACCGATGGCGGCCTTGCTGCTGCCATTACTGGCGGCGTTTGGCGCTGCTTGCCTGGGCTTGTGGGGCGAGTTGATGCGTACCCACGCGCGCTTTGCCGGGGAGTGGTTATGGGCACTGATGCTGGCCGGGCTGAACCTGCTGGTGCTGGCCCATGCGTTGTTGGCGCTGGCAAGGCGGGCCGGCTGGCGTGAGCGCTTGTTCGCCTGGCTGCAGGTTCAAGCTGGCTGGCTGTTGCTGGCGGCGGGCTTTGCTGCGGCGGTGAGCATGTTGGCAATGGTGTTCGACCCACGCTACCGCAGCTTCCCCAGTGCGGCGCTGGCGTTGCCGGCGCTGGTGTATGTGCTGTGGCCGGTGCGGGCGCGGCGGGCAGAGGTGGCGTTGCTGGCGTTCATCGTCGGCGCAGGGGTGGCGCCGCAGTTGTTCATGGAAGGGCTGGAGAACCAGCAGGCCTGGGGCTGGGCGGTGGTGAGTGTGCTGATGACAGCGGCGTTGTGGCGAAGCTTGCGGATGCGCCAGGCTTGATACTGCATATCCCTCGAGCCCGGCGCGGACCTTGTGGGAGCGCAGCTGCTTACAATGGGGGTTGCCTGACCAGGCGCAACCCCGCCAGCACCAGCGCAAACACCGCAATGCTGGCGGTATACAGCACCAGCGCCGGCACAGCGAACACCAAAGCCAACACTGCCAGCCACCAGCCGACACGCGCGGAAACGAACTGGGCCAGTAGTGCAAGGCCCAGCCCGCCCCAGGCCATTACCTGATGGTGAATACCCAACCCCAGCAGCGCACGCACTTCGCACTGCCAGTACGCCGTTGGCACTGTGCACAGCCCTACCCACTGGTCATCCTCCATGAGGCCGTAACGCACGCCATAACTGGCCGCGAGCCAAAGCCCCAGAAACAGCACCAGCAGCGCCGTCGGCAGCGAACGAGACATCCTGTTCTCCAATAGCGGCAATCGAAAGCATCCATGATCGCTTATGCCCGGTTGTAAGGCAAAATCACACCCCGGCAGCTATGTTGCAGATAGCAAGTACGCCAAAGGCCACCGCAGCGGGCAACTTTGCCCGCCTGGCTGTGGTCCTAGCCTGCACACTGCTCGACCTTGCGTTCTTTTGGGGGATTAAATGCTTCGATCTTTGCGCCTCGCTGCCCTGCTCGGCAGCCTGCTCATGGCTGTGGCCGCTTCAGCGCGGGATATCGACGCTGCCAGCTATGGCTACCCTTTGACCAACCCGTTCGAGGCGACCATCGCCACCACGCCGCCGGACAAACGCCCTGACTTGCCCAGCGACGATGAAATCAATCAGTCCGACTACAGCCTGAACTTGCGCCCGGAACGTGAGTTCACCTTGCCCGACAACTTCTGGGCCGTGAAGAAGCTCAAGTACCGCCTGGCTCGCCAGGATCGCGAAGCGCCGCTGATCTTCATCATCGCCGGCACCGGCGCGCCGTACAGCAGCAGCATCAATGAATACCTGAAAAAGCTGTTCTACCAAGCGGGTTTCCACGTGGTGCAACTGTCATCGCCCACCAGCTATGACTTCATGAGTGCAGCCTCACGCTTTGCCACCCCCGGCATCAGCCAGGAAGACGCCGAAGACATGTACCGGGTGATGCAGGCCGTGCGCGCCCAGCATCCACGCCTGCCGGTCAGTGATTTCTACCTCACCGGTTACAGCCTGGGTGCGCTCGACGCCGCCTTCGTCAGCCACCTGGACGAGACCCGCCGCAGCTTCAACTTCAAGCGTGTGCTGCTGCTCAACCCACCGGTCAACCTCTACACCTCGATCAACAACCTCGACAAACTGGTGCAAACCCAGGTCAAGGGCATCGACCGCAGCACCACGTTCTATGAGCTGATGCTGGAAAAACTCACCCGCTACTTCCAGGACAAGGGCTACATCGACCTGAACGACGCCTTGCTGTACGACTTCCAGCAGTCGCGCCAGCACCTGTCCAACGAACAGATGGCCATGCTGATCGGTACTTCGTTCCGCTTCTCGGCAGCAGACATTGCTTTTACCTCCGACCTGATCAACCGCCGCGGCCTGATCATTCCGCCGAAGTTCCCGATCACCGAAGGCAGCAGCCTCACGCCGTTCTTCAAGCGCGCCCTGCAGTGCGACTTCGACTGCTATATGACCGAACAGGTGATTCCGATGTGGCGCGCCCGCACCGACGGCAACAGCATCCTGCAGTTGGTCAACCAGGTCAGCCTGTATGCGCTGGAAGACTACCTGCGCAGCAGTGACAAGATCGCCGTGATGCACAACGCCGACGACGTCATTCTCGGCCCGGGCGACATTGGCTTTTTGCGCAAGGTGTTCGGTGACCGACTGACCCTCTACCCCCATGGCGGCCATTGCGGCAACCTCAACTATCGCGTCAACAGTGACGCCATGCTGGAGTTCTTCCGTGGTTAACAAACTCCTCTTCGCCACTGCCCTGCTTGCCGCTGGTCACACCCTGGCCGCCGAAACCGCACCGCGAGCCAGCGTGGTCGAGGCCGACCCGCAGGTGATCGGTACCGCGCCCCTGGTGCCTGAAGCCGATGGCTTCCTCGACCCGCTGCGTGAGCTGAAATTCAACCCTGGGCTGGACCAGCGCGAGTTCGAGCGCTCAACCCTGGAGGCGCTGAACGTGTACGACCCGCTGGAGTCGATCAACCGGCGCATCTATCACTTCAACTACCGACTGGACCAATGGGTGCTGCTGCCGCTGGTGAATGGCTATCAGTATGTCACCCCAAGCTTCGTGCGCACGGGGGTGAGCAACTTCTTCAACAACCTTGGCGATATACCGAACCTGTTCAACAGCGTGTTGCAGCTCAAAGCCAAGCGCTCGGCAGAAATCACTGCGCGACTGATGTTCAACACCATTATCGGCGTGGGTGGGCTGTGGGACCCGGCGACCAGCATGGGCCTGCCGCGCCAGAGTGAGGACTTTGGCCAGACCCTGGGCTTCTATGGCGTGCCGGAGGGGCCGTACCTGATGCTGCCGGTGCTAGGGCCATCGAACCTGCGCGATACCACCGGGATTGTGGTGGACTATGCGGGAGAGCAGGCAGTCAACTACCTGAACGTGGCTGAAGTCAGCAGCGACCACCCGGAAATCTTCGCCCTGCGCGTGGTGGACAAGCGCTATACGACCAAATTCCGCTATGGCCAGCTCAACTCGCCGTTCGAGTATGAAAAGGTGCGGTATGTGTATACCCAGGCGCGCAAGTTGCAGATAGCCGATTAAGCCTGCTGCGGCCCTTTCGCGGGTGAACCCGCGCCTACACAGGTATTGGCGCACCCCCTTGTCGCGAAAGGGCCCGCACAGACAACATCAAATTGCCAGGAATTCACAAAGCTCGCGCTTCTTGGCCAGGGCATCGCGCCGCCCCAACTCGATCAGTTCACTGCAATAGCTGGCCTCGAACAGCAAATAGCTCAACACCCCCGCCCCGCTGGTGCGCGTTGCCCCCGGCCCACGTAAAAACAGGCGCAACGCCGCCGGCAACTCGCGGCGATGCCGAGCGGCAATCTCATCCAGCGGCTGGCTGGGCGCCACCACCAGAACATCGATCGGTGCCAACCCCAGGCGCCGGGCATCAAGGTGCGCCGGCAATAGCCCGCTCAAGTGGTTGAGGCGCTGCAGCAGTTCGATATCGTCTTCCAGGCTGTCGATGAATGTACTGTTGAGCATGTGCCCGCCGATCTGCGCCAGGCTCGGCTGCTGCCCGCTGAACACACGCTGGGGCGGCACCGGTGGCGCTGGCCGTTGCGGGTTTCCGCTGACCCCGACCACCAGCACCCGGCTGGCGCCCAGGG
>AZIG01004317.1_pt1 | contig 17628 bp, 14 predicted proteins | sample 359071 | NCBI WGS metagenome assembly AZIG01 (sample SAMN02429714, study PRJNA222667) | marine sediment metagenome | biome: Sediment sample; isolation source: enrichment culture of sample MGS-AQ(UA) from oil contaminated terminal site... | place: Jordan: Aqaba | collected 2011-05-15 | depth 18 m m | reverse complement strand
TTCCAGCTTCCAGCTTCCAGCTTCCAGCTTCCAGCTTCCAGCCAAGAATTGCGTCTTGCTGGCATTTCCCTTGCAAGCTCGGCGGCCGTTCACTATGATGTGCGCCCCAAACCCTATGTTCCACTCCTTGCCAGACTGTTTGGGCAGCTGGCTATAACCCGTAAGGAGCTTGTATGCGTCATTACGAAATCGTATTTCTGGTTCACCCGGACCAGAGCGAGCAGGTTAACGCGATGGTTGAGCGTTACACCAAGCTGATCGAAGAAGACGGCGGCAAACTGCACCGTCTGGAAGACTGGGGCCGCCGTCAACTGGCTTACCCGATCGACAAGGTTCACAAAGCTCACTACATCATGATGAATGTTGAGTGCAGCGCCAAAGCACTGGAAGAGCTGACTGAAAACTTCCGTTACAACGATGCCGTTATCCGTAACATGGTCATCCGTCGTGACGAAGCCGTTACCGAACAGTCCGACATGCTCAAGGCTGAAGAGAGTGGTCGTGGTGAGCGTCGCGAGCGTCGCGAGCGCAACGACGATAATGACTCCGGCGATAACGCTGACAGCAACGACACCGATGACAACGGTGACGACGAGTAAGTTTTTTCAGTTCCCATTCCAGAATTAAGGAGACGCTGCCATGGCACGTTTTTTCCGTCGCAGAAAGTTCTGCCGTTTCACCGCTGAAGGCGTTAAAGAGATCGATTACAAGGATCTCAACACTCTGAAGGCCTACGTTACCGAGACCGGCAAGATTGTCCCGAGCCGCATTACCGGTACCAAGGCTAAGTACCAGCGTCAGCTGGCCGTTGCTATCAAGCGCGCCCGCTACCTGGCTCTGCTGCCTTACACCGACGGCCACGGTCGTTAATTGGTAGCCAAAAGTAATTGATCAGGAAACCGAATCGGCATGCAGGGGCTGGCTGAGTTCATCATGCGCGGTCGCAGACAAGCCACACTGGTGGTGGGTTTGTCGGTCGCAGTACCCATGCTGTTCTGGTTTGGTGCGGTGGCAATGGCGTTGGTGCTGTTGCGCCGCGGGTGGTCGGAAGGCCTCCCGGTGCTGGGTTGGGCGTCCTTGCCTGCAGTTGCCTGGGCGCTGTTGGGTGATCCTACCCCGCTGATGGTGTTGTTGGGCTGTTCGGCGTTGGCGCTGTTGTTGCGCCAGCGCAGTGAGTGGTCACTGGTGACGATGGCGACTGCGCCGCTCGGGCTGGTTTTTGCACTGGTACTGCTGGTTACCCTGCAGGGCCCGTTGCAAGAGGTGGCAGATCAGATTCGCTCTGCGCTGCCGCAGATGCTGACCGAGTTGAGCGCAGAAATCGACGAGGCTGCACTGGCCCGCCTGCAGGCACTTATGGTGCCGCTGCTGGCCGGTTTGATGGGGGCTACCCACGCAGCCATGACACTGGTGTGCCTGATTCTCGCGCGCAGCTGGCAAGCCCGGTTGTTCAACCCTGGCGGGTTTCGCGACGAGTTTCACCTTTTGCGCTTGGCTCCGTGGATGAGCATCGTTTTGGCCTTGCTGGTGTTTGTTGGCCCGCAGTTTGATGGGCTGGCAATGCTTGCACCGATTGCCACAGTGCCGCTGCTGTTTGCCGGACTGGCGCTGGTGCATGGCGTTGTCGGTATCAAGCGGCTGGGTATCGGCCCGCTGGTGGTGCTTTACGCGACGCTGATTTTTGTCTGGCAAGTGCTGTACCCCCTGATCATGTTTTTGGCGTTTATTGATAGTCTGTTTGATTTCCGTTCCCGCTTGCAGCCGGCTTCCGGTGCCAGTGGAAACGATGACTCAAACGGTCAAGGTTGAATTTAAGAGGTCATCGCAATGGAAGTTATCCTGCTCGAAAAGATCGCGAACCTGGGTAACCTGGGCGACAAAGTCGCTGTCAAGGCTGGTTACGCTCGCAATTTCCTGCTGCCTTTCGGCAAGGCTACTCCGGCTACCGCTGAAAACGTTGCCGCGTTCGAAGCACGTCGTGCCGAACTGGAAAAACTGGCTGCAGAGAAGAAGGCCGAGGCTGACGCCCGTGCCGCTCAGCTGGCTGAACTGACTGTTACCATCGCCGCCAACGCTGGCGAAGAGGGCAAACTGTTCGGTTCCATCGGTACTCGCGACATCGCCGATGCCGTTACCGCAGCTGGCGTTGCCATCGAGAAGAGCGAAGTTCGTCTGCCCGACGGCGCGCTGCGCAACGTAGGTGAGTTCGATGTCGTCGTGCAGCTGCACACTGACGTTGAAACCACCGTCAAGCTGGTTGTTGTAGCCGGCTGATAACGGGTTGCACTGGCAGTGCTCGCCCGTGGCGGGTGATTTGCCGGTGCATTCTCGTTAGACTTGTCACACGGCGCCTGTCTCCGGACAGGCGCCGTGTTGCATTTCTGTACCAGCCGTTTTGAGCGCCCTTTCATGACTGACACACTGTATAGCGAACATCCGGAACTCGATCTGCAGACCGCAGCATTGAAGGTACCGCCGCACTCCATTGAGGCCGAGCAGGCTGTGCTGGGCGGGGTCATGCTGGACAACATGGCCTGGGAACGCGTTTCAGAGCTGCTCAGCGAAAGTGATTTCTATCGGCACGATCACCGAATGATCTTCAAGGCGCTGGTGCGCCTGGCCTCGCGCAACCAGCCATTCGACGTGGTGACGCTGGCGGAAGATCTCGACAAGGAAGGTCTGATTGATCAGGTGGGCGGGCTCGCCTATCTCGGCCAACTGGCCAAAAATACCCCTTCGGTTGCCAACATCAGCGCCTACGCGCAGATTATTCGCGAGCGTTCAACGTTGCGGCAACTGATCAGTGTCAGCACCGAAATTGCCGACACCGCCTTCAATCCCAAGGGAATGCAGGCGACCGAAGTGCTCGATGAAGCCGAGCGCAAGATTTTCTCGATTGCTGAAAGCCGCCCCAAGACCGGCGGCCCAGAGGGCGTCAACAGCCTGCTGACCAAGGCCATTGACCGAATCGATACCCTGTTCAACAGTGAAGGCTCGATTACCGGCCTGTCCACCGGGTTTACCGAGCTGGACAACATGACGTCGGGCCTGCAGCCGGCTGACCTGATTATTGTCGCCGGTCGTCCGTCGATGGGCAAAACTACCTTTGCGATGAACCTGGTCGAAAATGCAGTGATGCGCAGCGATAAAGCTGTACTGGTGTTCTCCCTCGAGATGCCGGGCGAGTCGCTGATCATGCGTATGCTCTCATCGCTTGGGCGCATTGATCAGACCAAGGTGCGTTCCGGCCGTCTTGATGACGAGGATTGGCCGCGCCTGACCTCGGCGGTCAACATGCTGAATGACCGCAAGCTGTTCATTGACGACACCGCCGGCCTGTCCCCGATGGAGATGCGCACACGCGCGCGTCGTATCGTGCGCGAGCACGGCGATCTTGGCCTGATCATGATCGACTACCTGCAGCTGATGCGCATTGGTGGGGCCAGCTCGGAAAACCGGACCAACGAGATTTCCGAAATTTCCCGCTCGCTCAAGGCGCTGGCCAAAGAGTTCAACGTACCGGTTATTGCGCTGTCGCAGCTTAACCGCTCGCTGGAGCAGCGCCCGAACAAGCGCCCGATCAACTCTGACCTGCGGGAATCCGGCGCGATCGAGCAGGACGCGGACGTGATTATGTTCGTCTACCGTGATGAGGTCTATCACCCAGATACCCAGGACAAGGGTATCGCCGAGCTGATCATCGGCAAGCAGCGTAACGGCCCCATCGGCACGGCACGGATGGCGTTTCTGGGCAAATACACCCGTTTTGAAAACCTCGCACCCGGTTCCTATTCCGGCTACGGGGAGGAGTAAGCATGGCGGTCAGCATTCCGGTCGCGAAGCACCAACTGTTCGACTACCCGCGTTACTGGGCCGAGTGCTTCGGTCCGGCGCCTTTCCTGCCGATGAGTCGGGAGGAGATGGACCTGCTCGGCTGGGACAGCTGCGACGTGATCATTGTTACCGGCGACGCCTATGTCGACCATCCGTCGTTCGGCATGGCCATTATCGGGCGGCTGCTCGAGGCGCAGGGTTACCGCGTTGGTATCATCAGCCAGCCGGACTGGCACAGCAAAGATGACTTCATGAAGCTGGGCAAGCCAAACCTGTTTTTCGGTGTGGCTGCCGGCAATATGGACTCGATGATCAACCGCTATACGGCTGACCGCAAGGTGCGCTCCGATGACGCCTATACGCCCGGTGGCAGTGGCGGCAAGCGCCCGGATCGTGCCAGCCTGGTCTACAGCCAGCGCTGCCGTGAGGCTTTCAAGGACGTGCCGGTTGTGCTCGGCGGGATTGAGGCATCGCTGCGCCGCATTGCCCACTATGACTACTGGCAGGACAAGGTTCGCCATTCGCTGTTGATCGATGCCAAGGCCGATATTCTTCTCTACGGCAATGCCGAGCGGGCGATCGTCGAGGTGGCCCATCGTCTGAGCCGCGGCGAGCCGATCCAGAGTATTACCGACGTGCGTGGCACGGCCTTTGTGCGTCGTGATACCCCCGAGGGCTGGTTCGAGCTGGATTCGACCCGCATCGATCGCCCCGGCAAGATCGACAAGATCATCAATCCCTACGTCAATACTCAGGACACAGCAGCCTGCGCTGTAGAGCAGGCCAAGGGCCCGGACCAGCAAAGTGACGATGATGTTCAGGTAGTCGAGCTGCTGCCGCATCCGCGCCTGGAGCGTGACTGCACGGTGATCCGCCTTCCCGCGTTCGATAAGGTCAAAGGCGATCCGGTTCTCTATGCTCACGCCAACCGCGTGCTGCATCTGGAAACCAACCCGGGCAACGCCCGGGCTCTGGTGCAGCGCCATGGTGACCGCGATGTGTGGTTCAACCCTCCGCCAATTCCGTTGTCGACTGAAGAGATGGACTACGTGTTCGGTCTGCCGTACGCCCGCGTTCCGCATCCGGCCTATGGTGATGCGCGCATTCCGGCTTACGAAATGATTCGTTTCTCGGTCAACATCATGCGTGGCTGCTTTGGTGGCTGTACCTTCTGCTCGATCACCGAGCACGAGGGGCGGATCATACAGAATCGGTCACACGACTCGATCATTCGCGAAATCGAAGAAATTCGCGACCGGGTTCCCGGCTTTACCGGGGTGATTTCGGATCTCGGCGGGCCTACGGCCAACATGTATCGCATCGCCTGCAAAAGCCCGGAAATCGAGGCTGCCTGCCGCAAGCCATCCTGCGTGTTCCCCGGTATTTGCGAGAACCTCAATACCGATCACTCGTCATTGATCTCGCTGTATCGCAAGGCTCGGGATCTGCCGGGGGTGAAGAAGATTCTGATTGCCTCCGGGCTGCGTTACGACCTGGCCGTGGAGTCGCCGGAATACGTCAAGGAGCTGGTCACCCACCACGTGGGCGGTTACCTGAAGATTGCACCGGAGCATACTGAAGAAGGGCCGCTGACCAAGATGATGAAGCCGGGCATCGGCTCCTACGATCGCTTCAAACAGATGTTCGAGAAGTTCTCGAAAGAGGCGGGCAAGGAGCAGTACCTGATCCCGTACTTCATCGCCGCGCATCCGGGCACCACCGATGAGGATATGATGAACCTGGCGCTCTGGCTCAAGCGCAACGGCTTCCGCGCTGATCAGGTGCAGGCGTTCTACCCGTCACCTATGGCGACTGCGACGGCCATGTACCACTCGGGCAAGAACCCGCTGCGCAAGGTCACCTACAAGAGCGACGGCGTGAACATCGTCAAGGGCGAGCGCCAGCGGCGCCTGCATAAGGCTTTTTTGCGCTATCACGATCCGAACAACTGGCCGATGCTGCGCGAGGCGCTGACCAATATGGGTCGCGCTGATCTGATTGGCAACGGCAAGCATCAGCTGATTCCGGCATTCCAGCCCGCAGTGGCCGGATACCAGAGCGCCCGCCGCAAGAACTCGACACCCGTCGGCAGCAAGAAGGCCGGGCGCGTGCTCACCCAGCATACCGGACTGCCGCCGCGCGAGACTGGCGCGGGCAAGGGCGCAGGGAAGGGGGCTGGCAAGCCGTCAGGCGGAAGGCGCAAGCCGGCCCGTCGCGGATAGAGGCGACGGGGCTATTGTGCTGATAGCCGTTTTCGAATGGCCGTGAGCGCATTCTCTGCCTACAGTGATTATCAGGTGGCGTCGTCAGGCGCCGCTGCAATTCACAGAGGGCTCCGTCATGCTGAACGAAATCTGGATGCGCTGGTGGGCCGACTATGCCGCCGCGTCGGCCTGTTAGAGGCGAGAACCTCAGAGCAGGGACAGGTCGCTCTCGGCCTTGAGTTCGCGCCAGTGTTGCAATTGCTCGCGTAACTGGCTCAGCTCCACCGGTTTTGCCATATGGCCGTTCATGCCGGCCTTGCGTGCCCGCTCGCGGTGCTCGGGAAGGATATGGGCGGTCAGGGCGATGATTGGAATCGGCTGGCTGCCAGTACGCTGCTCCCACTGGCGTATGCGTTCGGCAGCGGTGAAGCCATCCATTTCGGGCATTTCGCAGTCCATCAGTACCAGGTCAAAGGGCTGCTGCTGCACTGCCTCCAGCGCTCTGGCGCCGTTATCCACCGCTGTGGCAGACACCTGCAGCTTTGCCAGCATGCCGAGAATGACCTTGGTTGAAATCGCGTTGTCTTCGGCAACCAGAACCCTGAAGTGGTTTTCCTCCCGGGTCGCGACCGGCTGGTCGCGGTCACTGCTGTCCTGGGCCGGGGTACGGCGCTGTGCCCACTCGTCTATCAGAGTGGTGCGCAGGGTATAGCCGGCAACCGGTTTGCTGAGTATCCGGCGAATACCGGCATTGCGGGCAATGACCCGACTGGGTACCTGATTGATTCCGGTCAGCATGATGATCAGCAGATCGCTGTTTATGGTCGGGTCGTCCTTGATGCGGGCGGCCAGTTCAACGCCGCTCATGCCGGGCATCGACTGATCGAGCAGAATGATTTCGAACGGATTGCCCAGATTGGCCTGGCTGCGCAGCAGGGCCAGTGCCTCGCGACCGTTTGATGCGCATTGCGCGCGCATTCCCCAGGCTGCGGTCTGCTGTTGCAGGACCTTGCGGCAGGTGGCGTTGTCGTCAACGATCAGCACATTGCGGTCAGTCAGGCTGCTGCCATCCGTGTCTGCGTCAAGCCCTGCATCGATGCTGCTTGCCGGCAGGGTAAACCAGACGGTGGTGCCCTGGTCGTTGGCATACTTGATGCCGAGTTGGCCCTTCATCATGCCGATCAACTGGCGGGTGATCACCAGTGGCAACTTGCCGTCAGTATCGGACTGATCGAGGAAGCGGGTGACCTTGAAATCGCTGTTGAGCAGACTATTGCACGCATCTTCCGGCATGCCGGCGCCGGTGTCCTGAATTGCAAAGCGCAGCTGAGGAGCGCCATCTTTCTGTTCCATTCCGACCACCAGCAGCACCTCACCCTGTTCCGTATAGTGCAGGGCGTTGGCAAGGAGGTTCATCAGGATCTGACGCAGGCGTGTAGGGTCGCCCTGAAGGGTGCGAGGTACCTCCGGGTGGACGAAGCCGATTAGTTCAATGCCCTGTCCTTCGGCGCGGGCGCGGTAGATATCGAGGCAATCGTTGACCAGCGCATGCAGATCGAACTGCACCCGTTCGAGGGTCAACTGACCGGACTCCAGCCGCGACATGTCGAGAATTTCGTTGATCAGGTTGAGCAGGTCGTTGCCGGAGCCATGGATGGTCTGCACGTAATCACGCTGTTTGGCGGACAGGGCGGTATCAAGCAGCAGTTCACTCATGCCCAGAACACCGTTCATCGGCGTCCGGATCTCGTGGCTGATACGTGCCAGAAACTCGGCCTTGGCGCGTTGCTCGGCACGCGCGGTTGCGCTGTCCTGGCGGTCGCGGGCGCGGCGACTGATGATTCCCTGCAGGCGGCGATAAAGGCTCCAGCTATAACCCACCAGCGCGCTCCAGAGCAGCAGCTCGGCCAGATAGGCCTGCGGCTGTTGCTGGCCAGTCATGGCCTCCATCAGGCCGTTACCCAGCAGCAGGCAGGTTGCGCTGGTGAAGGGGACGTCCAGACGTTGCTCGTGGATGCTTATCCAGTACGCAAGCAACAGCAGGGCCGCGGGCAGGCCGATGTGAACGGTATGGATGAGCAGCCGCGAAAGCGACGGGAACACCGCGCAACCAGCTGTCAGCAGTGCCGTTACGACCGCCGCTGCGTAAATGGCATGACGTCGATTGCTGCGGCTGTCGTTACCCAGCAGCGAGCAAGTCAGCAGGGCCAGCAGCGGATAGGCACTGAGATGAACGATTTCGCCGGGATGACCGTACAGTCGCGGCATAGCCTCGGCAATCCAGCTCAAACCGCTCAGGCTGCTGATCGATATCAGCAGGCTTGCACCGCCCAGCAGCAGGTGGAACGGGTCGCGTCCCAGCACGCCGTGCAACAGACAATGCAGCACCAGGGCCAGCATCAGACCGACCAGTATGCCCTGGAGCGTCTGCTGCATGCTGTGGCGTGCCGAGGCTTCCTTGACATCCAGTAGCTCGATTCGGGTGCTCAGCGGGTGATCGTTCTGCAGGCGCAGAATCAGGGTGTCGCCAGCGCTGGTACTGGCCTCAAGCGGGAAAGCAAAGCCATGGAATGGCAATGGCCGGGTGTCGGCCGGCATCCGGCTGCCCGTGCGATAGAGGTGGCTGGCCTCGCCGTTTTGCAATCGATAGACCTCGATCAGCGCGATGCTGGGGTTTTCGAGGATCAGTAATCGGTTCTCGACGTTGTCGAGACGGACTTCGACCCACAGCGCACCCGGTTTGCCGGGCAGGCTAAGAGGCGCGGAAGGTGCGGGTACGAAGCGGTTGGCGTAGCGGTTGGACAGGATGTCCTGCAGCAGCAACTCGCCGCTGGCGTCGACATAGGTTCGATAAGCGGGCGTGCCGCTTTGTACCTTGTCGATCCAGGTAGTGAACGTGAAGGCGATACCCAGAATCAGGGCGAGTATCAACGAGCTGATCTGCTTCACGATTGAGTCCTGTCCTTGGTTCTGGTGTCCGGTTGATACAATGCGTTGGCCAGTATAGCGCAGCCATCTGCCTGCAGAAATGCAACGGCCGGACAGTCTCCTGTCCGGCCGTGCCTTGTTCAGCTCTCCCGGGCGATGGCGCGGTAGCCGATATCGCTGCGGTAGAAGCTCCCTTTCCAGCTTATCTGTCGGGCCAGCTCGTAGGCGCCCTGCTGGGCGGCCTTGACGGTCTCGCCAAGCGCGGTGGCGCAGAGGACCCGACCGCCGCTGGTAACGACCTGGCCATCTTTCAGCGCAGTGCCGGCATGGAACACCTTGCCATTGTCGCTGACCGCCTCTTCCAGTCCGCTGATGACGTCGCCCTTGGCATAGTCGGCAGGGTAGCCGCCGGCAGCCAGCACAACGCCGAGACTGCAACGCGGATCCCATTGGGCGCTGACCTGATCCAGGGTACCTGCATTGGCTGCTTCAACCAGGGTAACGAGGCGTGATTGCAGGCGCAGCATGATCGGCTGGGTTTCCGGATCGCCGAAACGGCAGTTGAACTCGATGACCTTGGGATTGCCGTCGGCGTCGATCATCAGACCGGCGTACAGGAAGCCGGTATAGATGTTGCCTTCGGCAGCCATGCCGCGCACGGTCGGCCAGATGATCTGTTCCATGACCCGCTGGTGGACCTCGTTGGTCACCACCGGGGCAGGGGAGTAGGCGCCCATGCCGCCGGTATTGGGGCCGGTATCGCCGTCGCCAACGCGCTTGTGATCCTGGCTGGTCGCCATCGGCAGCACGTGTTCGCCGTCGACCATGACGATGAAGCTGGCCTCTTCGCCGTCGAGAAACTCCTCAATGACCACGCGTGAGCCTGCTTCGCCGAAGGCGTTGCCGGCCAGCATGTCGCGCACGGCATCCTCGGCTTCCTGCAACGTCATGGCAACGATCACGCCCTTGCCAGCAGCCAGGCCGTCGGCCTTGATGACGATCGGTGCGCCTTTCTCGCGCAGGTAAGCCAGCGCGGGCTCGATCTCGGTAAAGTTCTGGTACTCGGCAGTTGGAATCTGGTGACGGGCCAGAAAGTCCTTGGTGAAGGCCTTGGAGCCTTCCAGTTGCGCGGCCCCGGCGGTCGGGCCAAAGCAGGGCAGGCCGTGCGCGCGGAAACGGTCAACAACACCAGCAACCAGCGGGGCTTCGGGGCCGACGATGGTCAGACTGACATTGTCCTTGGCAAAGTCGACCAGCTTGTCCAGCTCCAGCACGTCGATGGCGACGTTTTCGCACTTGGCCTCTATCGCGGTGCCGGCGTTGCCTGGGGCGACAAAGACCTTCTCGACGCGCTCGTCCTGCGCCACTTTCCACGCCAGGGCGTGCTCACGCCCGCCGCTGCCGATAATGAGTACATTCATGTAACTCTCCTGTGGAGAGAGCTTCAAGCTTCAAGCTGCAAGCGGCGCTGTTTGGGCGCTCTGCTTGCGGCTTGCAGCTTGCGGCTCAGGGATTAGTGACGGAAATGGCGCATGCCGGTGAAGACCATGGCCATGCCGGCTTCGTCGGCTGCGTCAATCACTTCCTGATCGCGCATGGAGCCGCCGGGCTGGATAACGGCGCTGATGCCCACCTTGGCGGCGTTGTCGATACCGTCGCGGAACGGGAAGAACGCATCGGATGCCATGACCGCGCCGGCGACCTGCAGGCCTGCGTGCTCGGCCTTGATGGCAGCGATGCGGGCGGAGTTGACGCGGCTCATCTGGCCGGCGCCGACACCTATGGTCTGGCGGCCTTTGGCGTAGACGATGGCATTGGATTTGACGAACTTGGCGACTTTCCAGGCGAACACCAGGTCGTGGATTTCCTGTTCGGTCGGCGCGCGTTTGGTGACCACCTTCAGGTCGTCTGCGGTGATCATGCCGATGTCTCGGCTCTGCACGAGCAGGCCGCCGTTGACGCGCTTGTAGTCCCAGTCTGCCTGGCGCTCGGTGCCCCATTCGCCGCATTCCAGCAGGCGCACGTTGGCCTTGGCGGCGACCGCAGCACGGGCTTCGGCGCTGATGCGCGGGGCGATGATGACTTCAACAAACTGACGGTCAACGATGGCGGCAGCGGTGGCGCCGTCCAGCTCACGGTTGAAGGCGATGATGCCGCCGAAGGCGGATTCGCTGTCGGTCGCCCAGGCCAGATCGTAGGCCTTGCGGATGCCGCCTTCGTCTTCCGGTACCACCGCCACGCCGCAGGGGTTGGCGTGCTTGACGATGACGCAGGCCGGTTTGGTGAAGCTCTTGACGCATTCCAGCGCGGCGTCGGTGTCGGCCACGTTGTTGTAGGACAGTTCCTTGCCCTGCAGCTGGGTCGCGGTGGCGATGCTGGCTTCGGCCGGGGCAGCTTCCTTGTAGAAGGCTGCGGCCTGGTGCGGGTTCTCGCCGTAGCGCATGTCCTGCACCTTGATGAACTGGCTGTTGAAGGTGCGCGGGAAGGTAGCGCGGTCTTCGGTGCTCAGGGTGTCGCGGGTCTGCTCAATGGTGCCGAGATAATTGGCGATCATGCCGTCGTAGGCAGCGGTGTGCTCGAACGCCTTCAGGGCCAGGTCAAAGCGCTGGGCGTAGGTCAGGCCGCCGCTCTTCAGGGCTTCCACGATGCTGTCGTAATCGCTGGCGTTGACGACGATGGCGACGTCCTTGTGGTTCTTCGCTGCGCTGCGAACCATGGTCGGGCCACCAATGTCGATGTTCTCGATGGCGTCGGGCAGGGTGCAACCGGGCTTGGCGACGGTGGCGGCGAACGGATAGAGGTTGACCACGACCATGTCGATTGGCTGGATGCCGTGCTGCGCCATGACGTCGCCATCGAGGTCGCGACGACCGAGGATACCACCGTGGATCTTCGGATGCAGGGTCTTCACCCGGCCGTCCATCATTTCCGGAAAACCGGTGTAGTCGGCTACTTCAACAGCCTTGATGCCCTGTTCGCACAGCAGCTTGTAGGTGCCACCGGTGGAGAGGATTTCAACGCCCTGGGCGGTAAGCTCGCGGGCAAAGTCGACGATGCCAGTCTTGTCGGAAACGCTGATCAGTGCGCGGCGTACCGGCAGGCGGGTAGTTTGATCGGTCATCTTGGATCCAGGCTAGGTTCAAAAAATCAGCTTCAAGCTACAAGCCTCAAGCTTCAAGTGGAGGCAATTCTGGCTGGCAGCTTCAGAGCAGTCCGTACTGTTTGAGCTTCTTGCGCAGCGTTCCGCGGTTCAGGCCCAGCACTTCCGAGGCTCGCGTCTGGTTGCCCTTGACGTAATTCATCACGCTCTCAAGCAGCGGTGCTTCGACCTCCGAAAGCACCATGTTGTAGACGTCGGTAACGTCCTGGCCTTCGAGATGCTGGAAATAGTTGTGCAGGGCCTCTTCGACACTGTCGCGCAGCGTTCTCGGGGTGCGGATGTCATCAATCCCGGTTGCCGGGATGATGGATTGACTGCTGTCACTCACGGTGTGGCTTCCATCAGGTAGGGTGGTGTCGTAAATCATGCTGCCAGATCTCCTTCCAGCAGACGGGCGAAGTAATGCGCGATGGCGATGTGTTGCTGGTGCGCATCGGTAATGCGGTTGAACTCCCTGCGAAACTCGGTGGCGCCAGGCAGGGTTTGCAGATACCAGCTGACGTGCTTGCGGGCTATACGGGCGCCGTGCTCGGCGCCGTAAAAGGCATGCAGTGCGCTCAGATGGTCGGTCAGAATCTGCTGCTGCTCATCCAGTGACGCGGGCGGAAGGTATTGGCCTGTACGCAGAAAGTGGTCAATCTCGCGGAAGATCCACGGGCGGCCCTGGGCAGCACGGCCAATCATGACGGCGTCAGCGCCAGTGTGCTGCAGGACCTGGCGGGCCTTGTCCGGGCTGGTGATATCGCCGTTGGCGAATACCGGGATACGGATGCTTTGCTTGACTGCGGCAATGGTGTCGTACTCGGCGTGACCGGTGTATAGCTCGGAGCGGGTGCGGCCATGCACGGCAAGCGCCTGAATGCCACTGTCTTCGGCAATCCGCGCTACCCGCAGGGCGTTGCGATTCTCCGGATCCCAGCCGGTCCTGATTTTCAGGGTAACGGGAATATCAACGGCCTGAACCACGGCCTCGCAGATGGCTGCAACCAGCGGCTCGTCGCGTAACAGCGCAGAACCGGCGGCCTTGTTGCAAACCTTCTTTGCCGGGCAGCCCATATTGATGTCGATAATCTGTGCGCCCAGCTCGGCGTTCATCCGCGCCGCCTGTGCCATCATCTCGGGATCGCCACCGGCAATCTGCACCGAGCGTGGCTCGGGCTCACCCTCATGCACCAGACGCAGACGTGACTTGCGGCTGTTCCACAGCCGGGTATCACTGGTCACCATTTCGGACACGACCAGCCCGGCACCCAGTCGCCGGCACAGCTGCCGGAAGGGCTGATCGGTAACGCCGGCCATCGGGGCCAGAATCACACGATTGGTGAGTTGATAGGGTCCGATACTGATCACTGCTGGTCCATCCCTGTACTGTCGGTTTTCAGTGCGGCTGGCGGGTCGCTGTATCCCGTCCGCTCTGGCTCAGGGCGAAGATGGGCGAAAAGGGCGCACATGATACCCGCAAAGCATGACCGGTTAAAGACTGTTCTGGGTGTTTTTTGTACAGCTGACCAGCGAGTTTAGGCCAATTGGCGGCACCGCGCGACAGCCAGCGGTGCGCGCCGACGAAAGGCTCAGGGCGTGACGAAGTCCAGCTGGTAACTGGTTGCCTGCTGGCTCGGGGCGACCATGCTCAAGGCGATATGTATCGGCGTCTGTGACGGCATCAGAGTGCGCCCCGCCAGCTCGCCGGCCAGGTACTCGGTGGGACGAAAGTCGCGGGTCGTTGTAACGCGGCCGCGGCTATCGCTGAATGCCATGCGGATGACCGGGAATGGCTGGTCGAAATCGGCTCGGTTGTAGATGATGAGATTGATGTCCAGCGTGTTCGGAAACTCCGGGTGCGGGCGGACCAGCAGGTTGCTGCTCCGAATCTGGCTGATATCGACGCGCGCCGGCAGGCGGCAGCCGGTAATCAGACAGATACTCTCCAGCGTGGGGCGCAACTGTGCATTGCGCGCCCACGCATCCAGGTTGTACAGCGCAGCCTGGGTGGCCAGAGCCGCTATTGCGAGCAGACACAGGATGCCCCACAGCCAGTTGTGGCGTGCGCGACGTCGGCTAAGTGGTGCTTCGAACGGCAAGGGCTCATCTTCCAGCTCCGGCAGGTGCAGCAGATCGCCAAAGGCCGGCTCTCTTTGTGCCGGTACGCTGTCCGTCTCCGTATCGGGCACCACTGAGAACGCGGGCTCCCTGCGATCACGGTGTATCGGCTCGTCGGTGTCGTCCGGTTGCGGCACGATGCGGTCGTCGGGCATGAGGGGAGTGGACGGCACCACCTGTGCCGGCGCTGAGGCGGTATCGTTGGTGGTCGAGCGACTGGCGCTTAACGGGCCGATATCACGCGCAGGTGGCGTCGCCAGAAAGGATTCGTCGAGATCCGGCTCATCTTCAATCAATGCGTCAAGGCTGGTTCCGATCCTGGCGTCGGTTTTACCGCGGGCCGGCGTCACGTCATCTGCAGGGTCGACGTCGCCGGTTGCAGGGGGTGGGCTGCCAGCTGCAGATGGATTGATCTCGTCGAGAATGGACTCGTCCAGACCCAGGGCTTCCAGATCCAGGTCGTCCAGTTCCAGGTCGTCATGGATCAGAAAATCCTCCCGATGGGAGTTCACGGGCCGTTCGGGCGCTGCCGGCAGGTCTGCCATTGCGCTCTGAGGCAAGGCGTTGAACACCTTGAGGCAGGCGCCGCAACGGACATGCCCTGCGGCGGCATGCAGTTGCTCATGAGTCAGACGAAAGTGCGTCTTGCAGAAGGGGCACTGGGTGACCTGCAGTTCACTCATGGATGGCCGGCTGTCCTGTTGCGGAGGTTTGCTGTTCGAGTCGGTATTCTGCCCGGATCAGGGGCGGGCTGTCACCGGCGACGGCCGCTGACCAGAATCCAGCCTTCCTGGTTGGCGACCGGGTCCAGCTCGAAGTCGTCGCGGTAAGCCTGCAGAATCTCGTCGGTCTGTTCCGCGAGGATGCCGGACAGGGCCAGCAGGCCCCCGGGTTTTACCAGGCTGGCCAGACGCGGCGCCAGGCTGACCAGCGGGCCGGCGAGGATATTGGCCACCAGCACATCAGCCGGTGTATCCGGCATCTGCTCGGGCAGATAGAGATCAAAGCGGTCATCGGCAACCTGGTTGCGCTGGGCGTTGTCGCGCGAGGCCTCGAGTGCCTGAATGTCGATATCGGTACCGACGGCGTGCTCTGCACCCAGCAACAGGCCGGCGATGGCCAGGATACCTGAGCCGCAGCCGAAGTCGATCAGTGTCTTGCCTTGCAGCTGCTGTGCGTCCAGCCATTGCAGGCACAGTGATGTCGTCGGGTGGGTACCGGTACCGAACGCCAGACCGGGGTCCAGCAACAGGTTGACCGCGTCCGGCTCTGGCGCTGCATGCCAGCTGGGCACGATCCACAGGCGCTCACCGAAACGCATGGGGTGGAAGTTGTCCATCCAGCTGCGCTCCCAGTCCTGATCTTCAATCTGCTCCAGCTCATGCGCTGGCAGCTCGGCTTGCCACAGCAGGCGCAAATGCTGAAGCAGGGCATCCGGGTCGGTATCGGCCTCGAACAGGGCAAGCAAGTGCGTGTTGGACCACAGCGGGGTAGTGCCCAGATCCGGCTCGAAAATGGGCTGGTCTTCGGCGTCCATAAAGGTCACGGATACCGCGCCCAGGTCGAGCAGTTGATCTTCCAGCGCGGGGGCCTGTTCAGGGGTGATGGCAAGACGCAGTTGCAGCCAGGACATGGGGGCTCCTTTGGCGCAGCTTCAAGCGGCAAGCTTCAAGCTGCAAGATCAGCAGAAAAAGAAGGGGAGCGATAATTCGCTCCCCCGAATGGTGCAGATAATACGCTGTGAGCCTGCAGCTTGCAGTTACTTCCCTGCCAGCTTGTGCTCCAGATAGTGAATGTTGACGCCGCCCTTGCAGAAGCCGGGGTCGCGGACCAGTTCACGGTGCAGTGCTGTGTTGGTCTTGATGCCGTCTACTACCAGCTCGTCGATGGCGTTGCGCATACGTGCAAGCGCTTCATCGCGCGTCGCGCCGTAGGCGATCAGCTTGCCGATCAGCGAGTCGTAGTTCGGCGGAACCTTGTAGCCACTGTACAGGTGGGAGTCGACACGGATGCCGTTGCCGCCTGGAGCGTGGAAGAAGGTGACCGTGCCGGGGCTGGGCATAAAGGTCTTCGGATCTTCGGCGTTGATGCGGCACTCGATGGCGTGGCCACGAATGACAACATCTTCCTGGCGAATGCTCAGCGGCTGGCCCGATGCGACAAGGATCTGCTCCTTGACGATGTCGATGCCGGTGACCATTTCCGAAACCGGATGCTCAACCTGTACGCGGGTATTCATTTCGATGAAATAGAACTCGCCGTTTTCATACAGAAACTCGAAGGTGCCTGCGCCACGGTAGCCCAGATCGATACAGGCCTGAACGCAGCGGGCCTGAACTTCGGCGCGCGCCTTCTCGTCGATGCCGGGTGCCGGCGCTTCTTCGATGATCTTCTGGTGACGGCGCTGCAGCGAGCAGTCGCGGTCGCCCAGGTGAACGGCATTGCCCTGACCGTCCGACAGTACCTGCACTTCCACGTGACGCGGATTGGTCAGGAACTTTTCCAGATAGACCATCGGGTTGCCGAAGGCAGCGCCCGCTTCAACCTGGGTCAGCTTGATCGACTTGATCAGCTCGGACTCTTCATGCACGACGCGCATGCCGCGACCGCCACCGCCACCGGCGGCCTTGATGATGACCGGGTAGCCGACGCGCTGGGCAATCTTCAGGCACTCGGCTTCGTCTTCCGGCAGTGGGCCATCGGAGCCGGGCACGGTTGGTACGCCGGTTTCCTTCATGGCGGCAATCGCGGAGACCTTGTCGCCCATCAGGCGGATCACGCTGGCGCTCGGGCCGATGAAGGTGAATCCGGAGTTTTCCACCTGCTCGGCAAAGTCTGCACGCTCGGCGAGGAAGCCGTAGCCGGGGTGGATACCGTCAGCGCCGGTGACCTCTGCAGCGCTGATGATCGCCGGAATATTCAGGTAGGAGTCGGTCGCCGGTGCCGGGCCGATGCAGACGGTTTCGTCTGCCATGGCCAGGTGCATCAGCTCGCGGTCGGCAGTGGAGTGCACTGCCACGGTTTTCAGACCGAGTTCCTTGCACGCGCGGATCACGCGCAGGGCAATTTCACCTCGGTTGGCAACTAGTACTTTTTGCATCTAAGCCTCCGGCCCGGGCTCAGGCGATGCTGAACAGCGGTTGATCGAATTCGACCGGCTGGCCGTTGTCTACCAGAATCGCCTGGACCACGCCGCTCTTGTCGGCTTCGATGTGGTTCATCATCTTCATCGCCTCGACGATGCACAGCACGTCGCCGGCCTTGACGGTCTGGCCCACTTCAACGAATACGGCCGCAGTCGGGGACGGCGAGCGGTAGAAGGTGCCAACCATCGGCGAGCGAACCAGGTGGCCACTCGGTTCGGCCGGAGCTGCTGGCTCGGCGGCCGGTGCGGCGGCCGGT